>Ga0209536_100004616_pt1 | contig 21751 bp, 23 predicted proteins | sample DeeMarSeWOR28_12_FD_187461 | JGI IMG/M metagenome (GOLD analysis project Ga0209536, IMG submission 187461) | Marine sediment microbial communities from White Oak River estuary, North Carolina - WOR-2-8_12 (SPAdes) (version 2) | ecosystem: Environmental > Aquatic > Marine > Intertidal zone >... | reverse complement strand
GCACCAGCAGCAGCTCGACGACACCGTAGTCGACCTGATGGGCCTGGAATTGCCGCAGGCCGATCTGTCCCAGTGGGAGGATGTGGTCGAGCGCCTGGAACACCCGGAGCGCGAAGTTAACGTCGCCATGGTGGGCAAGTACGTCAATCTGACCGAGTCCTACAAGTCGCTGTCGGAAGCGCTGATTCATGCCGGCATCCACACCCGCACCCGGGTACGCATCCGCTATATCGATTCGGAGGTCATCGAAGAGAGCGGGCTGGAGGTGCTCGGTAAGGCCGATGCCGTCCTGGTGCCGGGCGGCTTCGGCGAGCGCGGCGTGGAAGGCAAGATTATGGCGGTGCGCTATGCTCGCGAGCACGGCATTCCTTACCTGGGGATCTGTCTGGGCATGCAGGTGGCGGTGATCGAGTTCGCCCGCAACGTGGCGGGGCTGGAGGACGCGCAGAGCACCGAGTTTCGCGCCAACACACCGCATCCGGTGATCGGACTGATCACCGAGTGGCAGGACCAGACTGGCAGCATCGAGCGTCGCGACGAAAACAGCGACCTGGGTGGCACCATGCGCCTGGGCGGACAGCTGTGCAAGCTCAAACCGGGCACACTGGCGCAGCGGGTTTACGGCAAGGACGAGGTAATCGAGCGGCACCGGCATCGCTACGAGTTCAACAACCGCTACCGCGAAACTCTGCAGCAGGCGGGATTGACCATTTCCGGCACCTCCGCCGACGGCACGCTGGTGGAAGTGGTCGAAATCGCCGATCATCCCTGGTTTCTGGCTTGCCAGTTCCACCCCGAGTTCACCTCCACACCGCGCGACGGTCACCCTTTGTTTACCGGTTTCGTGGAGGCGGCTATCGAACAGCGGCGCCGGGTTCGGGAGGGCACCGAGCAACTGAACCTGGCGCGCGCCGACGGTTGAGGTGGCTCGATTCCAGGGCAGTTGTCATTAATTTAACCGGATTGATCATTGCGAGCGCAGCGCGTCAACCTCATAATTTACCGGCAGGTGCGCGGGCATTGCTCCGTCACTTGGTGTTTCGCAATGGCAAATTGATCAGCGTAGCCCGCGGTGCTGCAGGATGAATGGCAGGATTTTTACTTCATGAATTTGTGTGGATTTGAGGTGGGGCTGAACGCCCCCTTTTTTCTGATCGCCGGCCCCTGTGTGATCGAGAGCGAGGCGCTGGCCTTGTCAACGGCAGCCGACCTCAAACAGCTCACCAGCGAGCTCGGTATTCCGTTTATCTACAAGTCGTCCTTCGACAAGGCCAACCGTTCCTCGCTGGAGAGCTTTCGCGGACTGGGTATGGCGGAGGGGCTGCGCATCCTGCAGAAGGTCAAGGACGAATTGCAGGTACCGGTGCTCACCGACGTGCACGAAGACACCCCGCTCGACGAAGTCTGCGATGTGGTGGACGTGCTGCAGACACCCGCGTTCCTGTGTCGTCAGACCAACTTCATCCAGAGCGTGGCACGCACCGGCAAACCGGTAAACATCAAGAAAGGCCAGTTCCTGGCGCCCTGGGATATGAACAATGTGGTCGACAAGGCGCGCGCCACCGGCAATGACCACATCATGGTGTGCGAGCGCGGCGTTTCGTTTGGCTACAACAACCTGGTCTCGGACATGCGCTCGCTGGCGGTGATGCGCAACACCGGCGCGCCGGTCGTGTTCGATGCCACCCATTCGGTGCAGTTACCGGGCGGGCAGGGCAGCGCCTCGGGCGGACAGCGCGAGTTCGTGCCGGTACTGGCGCGCGCCGCCGTCGCGGTGGGCGTAGCGGGCCTGTTCATGGAAACCCATCCGAACCCCGCCGAGGCGCTCAGCGACGGCCCCAATGCCTGGCCACTGGGCCAGATGAAGGAACTGCTGGAGACGTTGCAGCTGCTGGACAGCACGGTAAAATCGCGACCGTTCGCGGAGGCTGCACTGCTCGGCTAGGGGAATTATATAGCCACGGAAAACACGGAACAGCTGTTAGAAATTGGCCACGGAAAGCACGGAAAAAATCTATTGTTGAGAAACCTTCTGGCTGAAGAGATCACGCTTAGGTGCCAGTGTGCCGACCGTATGCTCCCAAGTCCGCAATGTCACGCAGGCGCAGCAAAGCCACGCGGGTTTTCCTTTGATTTCTTGAGTCCGTGCTTTCCGTGTTTTCCGTGGCAATAATCCCAAAGAATTTTCAGATCGGAGTCGAAAATGGCAAAAATAAAGGACGTTCAGGGACGCGAGATACTGGATTCGCGCGGTAACCCGACGGTGGAAGCAGACGTGCTGCTGGAGGACGGTTCGATGGGGCGTGCCGCGGTACCCTCAGGGGCGTCAACCGGAACCCGCGAAGCCGTGGAGCTGCGTGACGGCGACCGTTCCCGTTACCTGGGCAAGGGGGTTACCAAAGCGGTGGCCAACGTCAACGGCGAGATCCGCGACGCGGTGCTCGGTAGAGATGCGGCCGATCAGAATGCGCTGGACCATGCCCTGATCGACCTGGACGGCAGCGACAACAAGGGGCGGCTGGGCGCCAACGCCGTGCTCGCCGTATCGCTGGCTGCGGCGCAGGCCGAGGCACGCGCGAACAATCTTCCCTTGTACCGGCATCTGCGCGGCGCCGGACCTTACCAGCTGCCGGTGCCCATGATGAACATCATCAACGGCGGTGCGCACGCCAACAACAGTGTTGATCTGCAGGAGTTCATGATTCTGCCGATTGGTGCCCCGAGCCTGCGCGAAGCGGTACGTTACGGTGCCGAAGTATTCCATGCACTCAAGTCGGTGCTCAACGGTCGCGGGCTCAACACCGCGGTCGGTGACGAGGGCGGATTCGCCCCCGACCTGGCGTCCAACGAGGCCGCCATCGAGGTGATCCTGGAGGCCATCGACACAGCCGGTTTCAAGGCCGGCACGGATATCTGCCTGGGACTCGATGTCGCCAGCTCCGAGTTCTACCAGGACGGCAAGTACCGCCTCGATTCTGAAGGCCGGGAGTTCGACGCGGCGGGTTTCGCGGATTTTCTGGCCGCCTGGGTGGACCAGTACCCGATCATCTCGGTCGAAGACGGCATGGACGAAAGCGACTGGGACGGCTGGAAATTGTTGACCGAAAAACTCGGCAGCCGGGTGCAACTGGTCGGCGATGACCTGTTCGTGACCAATACACGCATCCTGCAGCGCGGAATCGACGAGGGTATCGCCAACTCCATCCTCATCAAGCCCAACCAGATCGGCACCCTGACCGAGACCTTGGCGGCCATCGAAATGGCGACCGCGGCCGGTTACACGGCGGTGGTGTCGCACCGCTCCGGTGAGACCGAGGACGTTGTGATTGCCGATATCGTGGTGGGCAGCGATGCCACCCAGATCAAGACCGGCTCGCTGTCCCGTTCCGACCGCGTCGCCAAGTACAACCGCCTGATGCGTATCGAAGAGCAGCTCGGCGAGCAGGCGCACTACGCGGGCCTGGCCGGATTCCACCAGCGCGACTAGTATCGGAGCGGCGCCGGTTAGCGGGCTGAAGTGAATTGCTGATGCGATGGCTGGTCTGGTTGCTGATCGGGTTGCTGGCGCTGTTGCAGTACAAGTTGTGGGTCGGCGACGGCGGCCTGGCGGAGGTGTGGAATCTGTACCAGCAGGTCGAAACTCAGCAGCAGGAGAACCGGCAGTTGCGGGAGCGCAACCAGGCGCTGGAAGCCGAGGTGGCGGATCTGAAGCAGGGTCTGGAAGCCATCGAGGAACGCGCCCGCGAGGAGCTGGGCATGGTCAGGGACGATGAAATCTTCTACCAGATCATAGAGGACGAACCCGGCCAGGACCGGGCGCAGCAATGAAATCCACGCACGCGTACTGGGCTATTATTCCCGCTGCCGGTCTCGGCCGGCGCATGGGCTCCTCGGTGCCCAAGCAGTTTCTCGCGATCGGCAACAAGACGGTGCTGGAGCATTGCCTGGAATCGCTGTGGAAGTTGCCGGAACTGTCCGGCATGGTGCTGGTCAGTCATGGCCATCCGGCGCTGGCGTGCATCCAGGAGCGTTTCCGCAACCACCGCCTGCTGCGCGCCGACGGCGGCGAAAAGCGTTGCCATTCGGTGCTGAACGGACTGCACGCCTTGTCCGGCCAGGCACATGAGGATGACTGGGTTCTGGTTCACGACGCCGCGCGACCCTGCGTGCGCCAGCACGACCTGCGGGTGCTGATCAACGCGCTCGCCAACCACGAAGTGGGCGGGCTGCTGGGCACCCGGGTGCACGACACCATGAAACGCATCGATGCCCAGCGCCTGGTGCAGGAAACCGTCGAGCGTCGCGGTTTGTGGCATGCGCATACGCCGCAGGTGTTCCGCTACGGGGTGCTCAAACAGTGCCTGGAGCAGGCGATCAAGGACGGTTACGAAGTCACCGACGAGGCATCGGCGATGGAGTATGCCGGGTATCACCCGTTGATGGTGGAATGCCACCCGGACAACATCAAGATCACCCGTCCGGAGGACCTGGAACTGGCCGAATTCTACCTGCAGCAACAGGGACGCTTGTGAGAATCGGACAGGGTTTCGACGTACACGCCTTTCGCGACGGGGGCAGATTGATACTGGGCGGTGTGGAGATCGCGCATTCCCATGGGCTGGCGGCACACTCGGACGGCGACGTGCTGCTGCACGCCCTGTGCGACGCCCTTCTGGGTGGCGCGGCTCTGGGTGACATTGGCGGACACTTCCCGGACACCGATGCTGCCTACCAGGGTATCGACAGCCGCAAGCTACTGCGCGCGGTGATGGACAAGGTGCGACAACGGGGCCTGCTGGTGGGCAACGCCGACCTCACCGTCGTCGCCCAGGCGCCCAAGCTGGCGCCGTACCTCGACGCCATGTGCGGCAACATTGCGGCGGATCTCGGCGTCGAGGTCGGGCGGGTCAACGTCAAGGCAACCACCACCGAGCAGCTCGGCTTTACTGGCCGCCGGGAAGGCATAGCGGCGTTTGCCGTGGTGCTGCTCGAGGAGCGCTGAGCGCTGCCTCCTGCCCGGTCGCTGAGGGTTTTTCGCCATGAGGGTTTCGCCGTTGCCCGCAGATGATCTGCTGCTGCAGCACAAGACGCTGTGGGACGACTTGCCTTGCGCCTGGGGCGGACCGGTCGGCAGCGGGCAGATTCGTATTGCACCGGAAGACTTCCGGGTGGTGGAGGTCGCCTCCGTGATACCCGAGGGGGAGGGCGAGCACAGCTGGCTGTATGTGCGCAAACGTGGCACCAATACCCAGTGGGTGGCGCGCGAGCTGGCACGCCACGCACAGGTGCCCTTGTCGGCAGTGAGCTACGCGGGTCTGAAGGACCGCAATGCGGTCACCGAGCAATGGTATTCGGTGCACCTGCCGGGGCGGCCGGATCCTGACTGGCAGGTGCTGGAGGGTGACGCGTTCCAGGTGCTCCGAGCGGTGCGCCATAGCCGCAAGCTCAAAACCGGTACCCTGTGCGGCAACCGCTTTGCGGTGCGGATACGCGGGCTCGCCGCCGCGCCCGAACAGTTCGAGCAGCGCCTGCGGCAGCTCGCCGCCGGCGGGTTTCCCAATTACTTCGGTAACCAGCGCTTCGGCCACGACGGCGCCAATCTGGCTGCCGCGGCGCAACTGTTGTTCGGTCGCAGGGGACGCCTGTCGCGCCACCAGCGCGGCATCTATCTGTCGGCGGTGCGGGCGGCGCTGTTCAACCGCGTGCTGGCAGCGCGGGTGGCGGACGGCAGCTGGAACACCGCCCTGCCGGGCGAGGCGGTGCAGCTGCAGGGCAAGTCGGCGTGTTTCGTTGCCGATCAGGTGGACACGGCACTGCTGGAACGGCTGCAGGCGCTCGAGGTGCATCCCACCGGTCCGCTGTGCGGCGACGGCAATGCTCTGGCGCGCAGCCTGGCCGCGCAATACGAGCAGGACACCTTGCAGTCCTGCGCGCACTGGATTGCCGCCTTGCAACGCCTGCGGGTGAGCGCGGCGCGGCGCGCCCTGAGGGTGCTGCCGGATGATCTGGCCTGTGCGCTTGATGACCAGGGTATCCCGGTACTGGAGTTCTTTCTGCCGGCCGGTGCTTACGCCACCAGCCTGTTGCGCGAAATCTTCCGACCGGCTGCGGGCGGATGAGCTGTGGGACGGAAAGACTGGTGCAAGTGCGCGAACGCATCGCCGTGGCGGCGCGCAAAGCGGGTCGTGCGCCCGACGCGGTACGGCTGATCGCAGTGTCCAAGACCAAGCCGGTGGAGGATATTGCGGCACTGGCAGATCTGGGGCAGCACGATTTCGGCGAGAATCAGATGCAGGAGGCGCTGGAGAAAATCGAGCGCCTGCGGGGTCGCGGCCTGGAGTGGCATTTCATCGGTCACCTGCAGTCCAACAAAGCCCGCTTCGTCGGTGAGCATTTCAGCTGGGTGCACTCGGTGGACAGCGAAAGGCTGGCGGGCAGAATTGCCGCGAGCGTGCGCAAGGGCAACCCCGCGGTCAGGCTGCTGATACAGGTCAACGTATTCGGGGATCCAGCCAAACACGGTGTGGCGAGTGAGGACCTGTTTCCGCTTCTGGACGCCATCCTGGCCCGCGACCTGCCGGGTATCCGGCTCTGCGGCCTGATGACCATCGGTCGCCTGGGCGGCGGCGAAGCCGACACCCGACGCGGTTTTGCCCAGGCGCGCCGCTTGCTGGAAGCGTGCCGTCAGCGCTTCGGGGCGGGTTTCAGCGAACTTTCTATGGGTATGAGCGGCGACTACCAGCTGGCCATCGAGGAAGGGGCCACCATGGTGCGCGTGGGCAGCGCCCTGTTCGGCGCCCGTTAGCTTTTCGCTTACCACAAAGGACACGAAGGACACAAAAAGGAAAGAGTGCTCTAATAAGTTCCTTACAAAGGCTTATCACGCACATGAGCAAGTCGCACCTGCTGTGGTATCCGTGGGAATATTTCGGCTTTATTTTCTTCGTGTCCTTTGTGGTTGAGCACCTCGGAAGCCCGCGCTAACTGCGTTTCAGCAGCACGTAGATGGCGCCGGTCCCGCCGTCGTAGCTGCGCGCCGAGCAGTAGGCCAGCACTTCATCGCGCTGCCGCAGCCAGCCACCGACCTTCTGCTTGAGTACCGGGCCGCGGTGCCGGGAACCGCGCCCCTTACCGTGGATAATGCGGGCACACTGGATGCGGCGGCGCTGGCATTCGCCCAGAAAGCCGGCGACGGCGCTGCGGGCCACCGGCACCGTCATACCGTGCAGGTCCAGTTCGGCGTCCACCACGATCTGGCCACGGCGCAGTTTCCTCAGGGTGCGCAGCTGCAGTCCGGGACGGATGAAAATCAGCTCCTCGCCGGTTTCCATGTCGGCGGCATCGAAATGCTCCGAGAGCAGGTCACGCAGTACCGCGGCTTCGTCCAGTTCGCGGAATACCGGCCGCGGGCTGACGGCACGCCGGTGCGGCATCATACGGTCGTCGCGCACGGGCCTGACGTCACCGACGCTGGCGCGGAACAGCTCGATATCCTCGGGGTCGGGTTTTTTCATCGTCGCATTGTAACCGCTTAGCCCCACGGGGTAATGGGCGCGGCGCGCTGAGTCCGGTATTATTGGCGCCGCATGCACATCTTGATCAGTAACGACGATGGTTATCGCTCCCCCGGCATTCGCTGTTTGGCCGACGCCTTACAAACCGTAGCCCAGGTGACTGTGGTGGCACCAGACCGCGATCGCAGCGGCGCCAGCAATTCGCTCACTCTGGACAATCCGTTGCGGGCCCGCCGGGCCGACAACGGCTATACCTACGTGGAAGGCACGCCCACCGACTGCGTGCACCTGGCGGTTACCGGGCTGCTGGAGCAGGAGCCGGACATGGTGGTGTCCGGGATCAATGCCGGCGCCAACCTGGGCGATGACGTGATTTACTCGGGCACAGTGGCAGCGGCGATGGAGGGGCGTTTCCTGGGGTTTCCGGCCATCGCGGTATCGCTGGTGTCAGTGCAGCAGCCGGCCCACTTCGAAACCGCGGCCAAGGTGACGCTGGCGCTGCTGGAGCGGATCAAATCGGTGCCGATTGCTGCGGAAACCATACTCAATGTCAACGTGCCGGACCTGCCGTTTGCCGATCTCGGGGGCTGGCAGGTGACGCGGCTGGGCCACCGGCACAAGTCCGAGCCGGTGATTCGCCAGAGCGACCCGCGCGGGCGGCCAATCTACTGGGTGGGGCCGGCCGGCAGCGAGCAGGACGCCGGGGCTGGCACCGATTTCCACGCGGTGCGTAACGGCTATGTTTCCGTCACACCCATCCACGTCGATCTGACGCGCCACGATTGCCTCGATAGCGTCAGAGCATGCCTGGGCGAGGGGCCGCTGGAGCTGCCGTGAATTCGCTCAGCCAGGGAATCGGTATGACCTCGCAGCGCACCCGCGACCGGCTGGTACAGTGTCTGCGTGCGGACGGTATTCGCGACCCGCGGGTACTCGAGGCGCTGCGTTCGACACCGCGCCACCTGTTCGTCGATGAAGCCTTGGCCAGCCGGGCCTATGAAGATACTGCCCTGCCGATCGGCTTCGGCCAGACGATTTCTCAGCCCTACACCGTGGCGCGCATGACAGAACTGGTGGTAGAGCGCGCACCGGCCAAGGTGCTGGAGGTGGGTACCGGTTCGGGCTACCAGGCCGCTATTCTGGCGCGACTGGTAGAGCGCGTCTACAGCACCGAGCGTATCGAGCCGCTTGCCGCCCAGGCGCGCCAGCGTTTCCGTCAGCTCGGTTACCGCAATGTGCGGATACAGCACAGCGACGGCAGCTGGGGCTGGCCCCAGTTCCAGCCGTTCGATGCCATTATTGTCACGGCCGGCGCCGCAGAGATCCCCACCGCGCTGCTCGAGCAGCTGGTCGTGGGTGGGCGCCTAGTGATGCCGCTGGGGGATCAGGGCGGCCAGAGTCTGGTCTGTATCACCCGCACCGAAACCGTGTACGAACGGGTCGATCTCGGACCGGTCAGCTTCGTGCCGCTGCTGGGAGGTGCCGACTGATGGCCCTGTTCACCCGCTTGTACGACGCCGCGCTACGCTGGGCCCGGCACCGTCACGCGCCGCGTTATCTCGCTGCCCTGAGTTTCGCCGAGTCGTCGTTTTTTCCCATTCCACCCGACGTGATGTTGATGCCCATGAGCCTGGCGAAGCCGCAACGGGCGATGTGGTTTGCAACCTTGACCACACTGGCTTCGGTGCTGGGCGGCATGGCGGGCTACGCAATCGGCTATTTCGCTCTGGAATGGGTAGCGCCCCTGATCGAGGAGGGCGGCCGCTGGGCCGCCGCTTACAGCAAGGCCTCGGAATGGTTCCATCAATGGGGTTTCTGGGCGGTACTGCTGGCGGGTTTTTCACCTATCCCTTATAAGGTGTTTACCATTTCGGCCGGGGCCCTGGCCATGGCCTTTGTGCCGTTCGTGCTGGCGTCGGCGATCGGCCGCGGCGCGCGCTTCTTCCTGGTCGCCCGGCTGTTGGCCTGGGGCGGGGCGAATATGGAAACGCGCATTCGCAGCTACGTCGAGACGCTTGGCTGGGTGCTGGTGGTGGCGGGCATTGTGGCCTATCTGGCCGTTCGGGGGTAAGACCTTGCTGCGTTGTCTTTGTCTGGCCGTCATGCTGGTGCTGTCGGGGTGTACCACCTACAGCGTCAGGGCGCCGATCGGTGACCGCACTCAGAGTCCCATACGTACCCCCGATACGCACCAGGTGCGCCGCGGCGACACGCTGTACTCGATTTCCTTTCTGTACGGGGTCAGCGTAGATGAGCTCGCGGACTGGAATCGGCTGCGTCCACCCTACACCATCTACCGGGGCCAGGAGTTACGGTTGAGGCCGGCAGCGGCAACACCGTCGGCCCCCGGGCTGCAAGCGGCGGCGCCACGCGCCAGTCAACCCAAACCGCGTACCGGCACCCCGGCCCGCCCGCAGTCCGGCGGCGGCGCGGCACCCGTGATGCGCCCGGCGGCGCCCACCGGCGGCGCGGCACCGGTGGTCGGCTCGGTGCCCAAAATCGCCGCGGCCAGCGCGCCCAAGTCTGCGCCCGCGGCGCGCGCGATGGTGCCGCCGGCGAGCGCAACGTCGCGCTCGACAGGGACATCCACGGCCGCTGCGGCGCCGTCGCCTGCCATTCCTCGGCCGGCCGTCGCGGTGCCAGCGCGCGCGGAATCCAGCCAGAAGGTGTTCTGGTCCTGGCCCGCCGAAGGGCGTCTGATCCGCCGCTATGACCCTGATAGTGCCGCGAAAAAGGGCATCGATATCGGCGGGACAAGCGGTGATACGGTGCGTGCCGCGGCGGCCGGCAAGGTGGTCTACGCGGGGAGTGGACTTAGTGGTTACGGAAGGCTTATCATCATCAAGCACAATAATGACTTTCTGAGTGCCTATGCGCATAACAGGAAGCTGATTGCCACAGAAGGGCAGTGGGTGAACAAGGGCGAGGTCATCGCCCAGATGGGTAGTAGTGGTACGGACCGGACCCAGCTGCATTTTGAAATTCGCAAGCATGGACGTCCCGTTGACCCGCTTCGCTATCTGCCCAAGAGGTAAGTCGCCAGGGTACACAACAACAGCAGGACACCAACAAGCTCCCTGGCGTGTCACCATCGAGGAGCTGTCGCATGATAAAAGAACAAAACAGCGGGCGCCGGACGCCAGCCGCACCACTCGATAACGAGGCGGGCCTGGATTTCACCGAGGCGACCGCAGCGGTGCGACATCGCGAGCCGCCGGATTCGGACGCGCACTTCGATGCCACCCGGATGTATCTCAGCGAGATCGGCTTTTCACCGCTGTTGAGTGCCGACGAAGAAGTGTATTACGCGCGACTGGCGCAGAAGGGCGATGAAAGCGGTCGGCGGCGCATGATCGAGAGCAACCTGCGCCTGGTGGTCAAGATCGCGCGTCGCTATGTCAACCGTGGCCTGGCGTTGCTGGATCTGATTGAGGAGGGCAATCTCGGCCTGATTCGCGCGGTGGAGAAGTTCGATCCAGAGCGCGGCTTCCGTTTCTCGACCTACGCCACCTGGTGGATTCGCCAGACCATCGAACGTGCCATCATGAACCAGACGCGCACCATCCGTCTGCCTATCCACGTAGTCAAGGAACTGAACAGTTACCTGCAGGCCGCGCGGCGGCTGGCCCAGTCGCTGGATCACGAGCCCAATGCCGAGGAAATCGCCGAGCTGCTGCAGCGCCCGTTGCAGGACGTCAAGCGAATGCTCAAGCTCAATGAGCGGGTGACTTCCGTGGACGTGCCGATCGGCAAGGATTCCGACAAGTCGCTGCTCGACGCCATCCCCGACGAGAGCAACCCCGATCCTTCTGATCTGCTGCAGGACGAGGATGTGCTGGCCAATCTGGAAGCCTGGATCGGGCAGTTGTCAGACAAGCAGCGCGAAGTAGTGGAACGCAGGTTTGGTTTGCATGGGTACAAGATTTCCACACTGGAAGAAGTCGGCAACGAAATCGGCGTGACCCGCGAACGAGTGCGGCAGATTCAGATGGACGCACTCAAGCGCTTGCGGGAAATTCTCGAGGGCGAAGGTTTTTCGTCCGACGCCCTGTTCGGCTAGCGCGCCGGACCGGGAGCCCGGTGCAACACGTTCAACCAAGCAGCAGTGCGGCGACCACGTTGCGCTGTTCAGCCAGCAGTATGTTGTAGGTGCGGCAGGCGGCGGCTGTGTCCATGACTTCGACGCCGATCCCCGCTCGCAGCAGTCCAGCCGTCACGGCCGCGGGCGGGAAGTGAAGGCCGCTACCGGTTCCGAGCAGCACGATATCGGGTTGCTGCGCGCGCACCGGGTCGAAGTCCGCGGCGCTCAGTTGCTCGGGGCACTGTGGGCGCCAGTCGGCGATCAGGCGGTTACGGGTAAGTATGAGGCTGCTCCGGTAGTGCGTGCTGCCGATGGTAACCACCCCTTCGCTGTAGGCGCGGATGATGAGTTCGCCGTCGATGTCTTCGGGAGCGAAATGCATGCGCGAAAGATAAACCCCAGCTTGTTACATTTCAATATTTTCAGTACCCTACGCGCTTAATCTGGCTGAGCGCAAACGCCGCATAACGTACTGTCCGTGGACGAATTTCACAGAATCAAACGCCTGCCGCCCTATGTCTTCAATATAGTCAATGAGTTGAAGGCGGCGGCGCGTGCGCGCGGCGAGGATATCATTGATTTCGGCATGGGCAATCCCGATCAGCCCACGCCCCCGCATATCGTCGCCAAGCTGGTCGAGGCGGCCCAGCGCAACGATACTCACCGCTACTCCATGTCGCGCGGTGTTCCGCGTTTGCGGCGCGCAGTGTGCCGCTGGTACAAGCGCAAGTACGACGTGGATCTGGATCCGGACAGCCAGGCGATCGTAACCATCGGCTCCAAGGAAGGCCTGGCGCATCTGGCGCTGGCAACGGTGGGGCCGGGTGACGCGGTGCTGGTGCCGAATCCGGCCTACCCGATTCATCCCTACGGGTTTGTGATTGCCGGCGCCGATATCCGCCACGTGCCGCTAACCGGGGACGAAGATGCGTTCTTCGAGCAGCTGGAGAAGGCCATCAAGGATTCCTGGCCGACCCCCAAAATGCTGGTACTGAACTTCCCGGGTAATCCGACCACCCAGTGTGTCGAGCTCGACTTTTTCGAACGAGTGGTCGCGATTGCCAGTGAACACAACATCTGGGTGGTGCACGATCTGGCCTACGGCGAGCTGACCTTCGACGGCTATGAAGCGCCGTCCATTCTGCAGGTGCCGGGCGCCGAGAACATCGCGGTCGAGTCCTACTCGTTGTCCAAGACCTACAACATGCCGGGCTGGCGGGTCGGCTTCATGTGCGGTAACAAGACACTGGTGGCGGCGCTCACACGTATGAAGTCCTATCTCGACTACGGCATGTTCACGCCCATCCAGATCGCCGCAATCACTGCGCTGGAAGGTCCACAGGACTGCGTCAAGCAAATTGTCGACCTGTACCGCCGGCGCCGCGATGTGCTGTGTGAGGGGCTCAATGCGATCGGCTGGAAGGTGGAAAAACCCAAGGCCACCATGTTCGTGTGGGCGCCGATACCGGAGCGTTACCGGGAGATGGGATCGCTGGAATTCTCCAAGCGTCTGCTGCAGGAAGCCAAGGTGGCGGTGTCGCCCGGTGTCGGCTTCGGCGAGTACGGCGACGGTTTTGTCCGCTTCGGCCTGATTGAAAACGAACACCGCACCCGCCAGGCGGTGCGCGGTATTCGCGACATGTTTCGTAACGATGAACGACAACTCGCGCAAGCGGGCAAGGGGGCTTTGTGAATCCTGTACGGGTCGGACTGCTCGGGCTGGGTACGGTCGGCGGCGGCACCTTCAATGTGTTGCGCCGCAATGCCGAAGAGATCGCCCGGCGCGCCGGGCGCGGTATCGAAATCACTCGCGCGGCGGCGCGCAGCTACGACCCCGCGCGGTTGCCCGGCATCGAGTCCCTGAGCGTCAGCGACGACGCCTTTGCGGTGGTCGACGATCCCGACATCGATATCGTGGTGGAACTGATCGGCGGCTACGAGCCGGCGCGCGAACTGGTGCTAAAGGCGATCGCCAATGGCAAACACGTGGTGACGGCCAACAAGGCGCTCATCGCGCTGCACGGCAACGAGATTTTCGCCGCCGCCCAGAAGCGCGGCGTGATGGTGGCTTTCGAGGCGGCGGTCGCCGGCGGCATCCCGATTATCAAGGCAGTGCGCGAAGGGCTGGCCGCCAACCGCATCGAATGGATCGCCGGCATCATCAACGGCACCGGTAATTTCATCCTCAGCGAGATGCGCGACAAGGGGCGCGACTTCGCCGAAGTGCTGGCCGAGGCTCAGCAGCTGGGCTATGCAGAGGCGGACCCGACTTTCGACGTCGAGGGCATCGACGCGGCGCACAAGCTGACCATTCTGGCTTCCATTGCGTTCGGCATTCCACTGCAGTTCGACAAGGTCTACACCGAGGGCATCAGCCACATTACCCGTGAAGACGTCAGTTATGCCGAACAGCTGGGCTATCGTATCAAGCACCTGGGTGTGGCGCGCCGCACTGATCACGGCGTGGAACTGCGCGTGCACCCGACTCTGATCCCGTGCCGGCGCCTGATCGCCAACGTCGACGGGGTCATGAATGCGGTACTGGTGAAGGGCGACGCGGTGGGCCCGACACTATACTACGGCGCCGGCGCCGGCGCCGAGCCGACTGCCTCGGCGGTGGTTGCCGACCTGGTGGACGTGACGCGTACGCTTACCGCCGATCCCGAGAACCGCGTGCCGCACCTGGCGTTTCAGCCCGATGCGCTGTCCGACCTCCGGATACATCCGGTCGAAGACATCGAGACGGCCTATTATCTGCGCCTGTGCGCAGTGGATCGGCCGGGCGTACTGGCCGACGTCACGCGCATTCTCGGTGGGCTCGGCATCAGCATCGAGGCGGTGATCCAGAAAGAACCGCTCGAGGATCAACAGCAGGTAGCCATTATTCTGCTCACCCGCCGGGTGCAGGAGAAACACATGAACGCCGCGATCCTGCAGATCGAAGCGCTCGATTCGATCGAGGGCCGGGTCACCCGTATCCGCTTGGAACACCTCAGCGGCAAGTGACCGCGTCGCCGGCGCGGTTCGGCAATTCTTGCTTAACACATTGTCATAAAGGGTTTGTGTAATGCCATTTCGCCCCCGCTATACCGGCCTCATCGATCGCTACCGCGATCGCCTGCCGATCCACGATGACACCCGCGTGATCAGTCTCGGGGAAGGCAATACGCCGCTCATCCGCCTCAATAACATTCCCCGCGAAATCGGCAAGGACGTGGATATCTACGTCAAATACGAGGGCCTCAATCCGACCGGTTCGTTCAAGGACCGCGGCATGACCATGGCGGTCACCAAGGCGGTTGAGGAGGGCAGTCGCGCGGTGATCTGTGCCTCGACCGGCAATACCTCAGCGTCGGCTGCCGCCTACGCCGCGCGTGCCGGCATCACCGCCTTCGTGCTCATTCCGGAGGGTAAGATCGCGCTGGGGAAACTGGCCCAGGCCATGATTCACGGCGCCGTGGTGCTGCAGATACGCGGTAATTTCGACGCCGGCATGCAGCTGGTCAAGGAAGTCGCCGAGCACGCGCCGGTGACCATCGTGAACTCCATCAATCCCTATCGCCTGCAGGGTCAGAAGACCGCAGCCTTCGAAATCGTCGAGGAGCTGGGGCGTGCGCCCGACTATCACTGCCTGCCGGTCGGCAACGCCGGTAACATCACTGCGCACTGGATCGGGTATTGCGAATATTCGTCCGCTTCGGGTGACCACGTCACCGAAGCCTGTGCGTTCTGCAAGGGGCGCTGTATGTATGCCGGCGGCGCGGTGGTCGGTAACCGTCCCCACATGGTCGGTTACCAGGCCGCCGGAGCTGCGCCGTTCCTGCGTGGCAAGATGGTGGACAACCCCGAGACCGTCGCCACCGCGATCCGCATCGGGCATCCGCAATCCTGGGACTATGCCTGGAAGGCGAGCAGGGAATCCGGCGGCTGGTTCGACGAGTGCAGCGATGCCGAAATTCTGGCGGCGCAGAAACTGTTGACCGAGAAAGAGGGTATTTTCTGCGAACCCGCTTCGGCCACTTCGCTGGCCGGCGCGCTACGCGATGTCAAAACCGGAAAAATACCGGAGGGCAGCTCTATTGTGTGCACCCTGACCGGGCACGGCCTGAAAGATCCGGACACCGCCATCAAGCAATGCACCGAGGCTGTCGTGACCATCGACGCGAAGCTTGATCCGGTCCGCGAAGCCATCCTGGGGAATCTCAGCTGACAGCATCGCTGAGCGTCCTGGTACCGGGTCTGGCGGCGCACTTTGCGGGCGTTGCCGACGATGTGTTTCCCGCGGCGCCGGCGCTGTCGCGCTGGCTGAGCCGGGCCGACCGTGAGCCGTTTGCCGCCACCGGCATGGAGCAGGCCGCGCTGGCCCTGTTTGACGTCCCGCATGCCGGGGACGGGACGCCCGTGGCACCCTTCCGTTACCTCGCCGATACCGGCCGCGCACCCTCGGGCTGCTGCTGGTGCCTGGACCCGGTGCATCTGCGCGCTGATACCCACGGGCTGATGCTATTCGATGCGGCGACCTGCCGGCTCAGCGGGCCGGAACGTCAGGCGCTGTTCGCCACGCTATGCGATTTCCTATCCGAAACCGGCTGGAGGCTGGAAGCAAGCGACAACCATAACTGGTATCTGCACGGGTTAGCGCAAGACCAGTTGCAAACCACACTGCTTTCGCGCGTGCTCGGCAGGCCGGTGTCCGATCACCTGCCACGCGGCGGGGCAGCTGCGCAATGGATGCAGCGCAGCAACGAAATGCAGATGTTGCTGCACAGTCACCCGGTGAACCAGGAGCGCGCTGCGCGTGGCCTGCCGGCCGTTAACAGCGTGTGGATTTCGGGTGGCGGGACACTGCCGGAGCCGGCGCGAGCCCGGTTCGACCAGGTCTACAGCGACGAGCCGCTGCTGCGCGGGCTGGCGCTGTGGAGCGGCACCGCAATGGATTCCCTGCCGCATGACGTTGGCGGGGTACTGCACAACCCTGTTGCCGGGCGGCGTATCCTGCTGGTGCCGGACGCCTGCCTGCGGGCGGCTGTCTACGGCGATGTACAGCAATGGAGCGAGGTTGTCGCGCGCTATGAGCGCGACTGGTTTGCGCCGCTGCTGCAGACCCTGTCAGAGCGGCGCCTGCAGTCGCTGGAGCTGATTGCGCTGAACGGCTATCGTTACCGTCTCAGGCGCCGCGATCTGTGGTGTTTCTGGCAGCGCGCCGTGCGCTGGCGCGATGAGCTGTCCGTCTTTAGTAACGAGATATCCTAGTGCCTGACCGGCCCACGTCGTTCGCGTGACTGGCGCAGATAGTCCACCAGGTTGTGGTTGAACGGGCATACGCGCCGAAATGCGCTCAGGATCAGCTGGGCGCGATTGGTAACCCCGAATTTCTTGAACAGCCGACCGAGATGCATCTTGACCCCCTGTTCGGACACGAACAGCTGGCTGGCGATCTCCTTATTGGACATGCCGTCCAGCACCCGTTCCAGCACCTCAGCCTCACGCCGGGTCAGCTGGTCCTGCATGGCAGCGATCTGGTCGACAAAGCCCTGTTCAATGATGCGTTCGATTTCAATGGCGGAATGCACCAGCTTCTCCAGCGCCGCGCGCGCTACCCAGTAACCGCCGCCCTGCACCTCGTCGATGGCGGCCACCAGCAGTTCGCGGTTGGCGCTGCTGATGTCGACCAGTCCCTGTACGCCCAGACGCAGCATGCGGCGCACGAACACGTCGTTCATGTCGCTGCCGAATACCACGATGCGCAGGCCGGGAAGGCGCTGCTGCAGAGCATTGAACACGGTCTCGGCGCGCGGGGTGTGGCTGAAGGGATTGGCCGGCGCGACGAGCGATTGTTGCAACAGCAGAATATCCACCGCCTGCTCGGGCAGGCGAGTGTGCCAGTTATCCTCCGGATCGACGCTCGCTACCAGTCGGAAGTTGTCGCGCGCGGATACCAGCTTGATGAGCTGGTCCAGGTGGCTGTCGTCACGTGCCACCAGCAGGATCGACACAGCGTTGTATGGCGCCCTGCTATGCGTGTCGGCAACACTGGGGTACTCGATCGAACGATTCATGCATCACCTCTGCACCTGCAGGTTGCTGACCACTGGTCTGGGCCGGCCGAGCCGTGTACCGGCTTGCCGCTGGTCCCGCTGCGGCAACTGGGCAAAGGCGGGAGCTCGTGTCGTGCGACCAGAGGGTTGTTGTTAACACCCGGGAAGCCCGACTTACCGTTTCGGTATTCGAGTTTATCCGTTGATTAAAGCACATCCCGACCGCGTGGCCAAACCTGGCAGTGACCGAGCCCGGGCGGGTAGAATGCCCGGCCTATCCATGTACCAGACGGACCCGCCTTGAAACTGATACAGCAACGCGAAGTGCCCGACACGCTGCAGGCGCGGCTGCCCGCTGACCTGCACCCGGTATTGCGCCGTATCTATGCCGGCAGGCGGATCCGTGCCGCCGAGGAACTCGACAACGGCCTGGCTTGCCTGTTGCCACTCAGGGGGCTGAAGGACGTGGAACGGGCCGCTGCGCTGCTCGAAACGGCCCTGCGCGCAGGGCAGCGAATCCTGGTAGTGGGTGATTTCGACGCCGATGGGGCGACCAGCAGTGCCCTGATGGTGTCGGGACTGCGCGCCATGGGCGCCAGCAGCGTCGACTACCTGGTGCCGAACCGTTTTGAATTCGGCTACGGGCTGACCCCGGAGATCGTCGCGGTGGCGGCTGAGCGGGCGCCCGACCTGCTGATTACAGTCGATAACGGGATCTCCAGCGTTGCCGGTGTAGCTGCGGCCAAGGCGCATGGCATGCGGGTACTGGTCACCGATCATCATCTGCCGGGCCGTGAGTTGCCGCAGGCCGACGCGATTGTGAACCCGAACCAGACCGGCGATACATTTCCCAGCAAATGCCTGGCCGGTGTGGGTGTGGCGTTCTATGTATTGCTGGCCCTGCGCGGGCGGCTGCGCGACAGCGACTGGTTTTCGGTGCGCCATGGCGTCGAACCAAATCTGGCCGAATACCTGGACCTGGTGGCGCTCGGCACGGTTGCCGATCTGGTGCCGCTGGATCGTAACAACCGCGTGCTGGTACAGCAGGGCATGCAGCGCATCCGTGCCGGACGCTGTCGGCCCGGAATCAGGGCACTGCTCGATGTCGCGGGCAGGAATCCCGCGCGTCTGGTGGCGGCCGATTTCGGTTTCGGCGTGGGGCCGCGCCTGAACGCCGCGGGGCGTCTGGATGACATGTCGCTGGGTATCGAGTGTCTGCTGTGCGAGGATGCGGTGCGCGCGCGCGACCTAGCCGCGCAACTCGACGCGCTCAACCGGGAACGCAGGGAAATCGAAGCGGACATGAAGACTCGCGCCCTGGAGCACGTCCAGGCCATGCACCTCGATGCGCGCCAGCTACCGTTGGGCTTGTGTCTATACGACCCGCAGTGGCACCAGGGGGTGATCGGCATCCTGGCGGCGAGAATCAAGGAGCAGTTTCACCGGCCGGTGATCGCATTTGCGGCTGCCGGCGGGGGCGAACTCAAGGGTTCGGCGCGCTCCATACCCGGTCTGCACATCCGCGATACGCTGGATGCGATCGCAGCGCGGCACCCTGGTCTATTGCAGAAGTTCGGTGGCCATGCCATGGCCGCCGGCCTGTCGCTGGCCGAGCCGCACCTGAGCGTATTCCGTCAGGCCTTCGAGCAGGAGCTGGAGGCGCGCCTCGATGCCAGCGCCCTGCAGGGCGTGATCCAGTCCGACGGTGAACTCGGGGCGGACGACTTCAGCCTGGAACTCTCCGAGCTGCTGCGCGCCGCGGGTCCCTGGGGTCAGGACTTCCCGGAGCCACTGTTCGACGGCGTCTTTACCGTCGTGACCCAACGTGTAGTCGGCGGTCGGCACCTGAAACTGTCGGTGCGCAGCGCGCAGGGCGCGCGGGTGCTGGACGCGATTGCGTTTCAGCAAGCGGAGCTCGCACCGCTGCGCGAGGGACAGCGGGTGCGCATGGCCTACCGGCTGGACAGCAACGAATACCGCGGCCTGCTGGGGCTGCAGCTGGTGGTCGAGTTCATCCAGCCTCTGGATGATTGAAGATGTTTCCCTGGTTGGTAACATTCTCGGGGTGTCCCGGCGGCGGCCCGTTTTGGTTACCCAATGGATGACAGGGAATACGTCGTTACGCTGAATATCAGCGCTCAGGCCTACCAGCGTATGTACAGCGGGGACGCCCGGCACGTGGTCGCCCGGGACACGCAGGGCCGGCACATCCGCTTTCCGGCAACGTCTTTGCGACCCTTCGTGACCCGCGACGGGGTGAGCGGGGTGTTCGTGCTGCGCGTCGACGCCCGCAACCGGCTGATCGAGATCCGCAGAAGGCCAGGCTAGCCGGCATTCTTTAGCACCAGAGTCACGCCGGTCACAAGGGACTTCAACGCATACGAACATGCAGAGTTACGGCTGACCGCGAGGAGCCCCAAATCGTGCCGACTGAAGCTTGTACCAACGGCGTCTAACCGATCGTTCCATTGTGACCTTCGTGCCCTTTGTGGTAAATCTCGTGACAAAGGCGCATTGGCAGCGCGCAGATTATTCGCACAGGGGCCTGGCTTTGGTCTCTCAGGGTGAAAGCCGGTATGATGCAGCAGTTTCGGTGGCAGGCCCGTTTCAGGGTGGAGAGCGGTGTTGGAAGTTAATCCGGTTTTGAATCAGATCAAGGACCTGAAAGGGCGTTGCGAGTCCCTGAGGGGGTATCTTTGACTACGACAGCAAACACGAGCGTCTAATCGAGGTACGCCGCGAACTGGAAGACCCCGGCGTGTGGAACCAGCCGGAGCGGGCCCAGGCGCTGGGGCGGGAACGCGCGCAGCTGGAAGGTGTGGTCGAGACGCTCGACGAACTCGACCAGGGTCTGGGGGACGCGGCGGATCTGCTCGGCCTCGCGGTCGAGGAGAACGATCAGGACACCCTGGAGTCGCTTGAGTCCGACCTGCAGAGCATCGAGAGCCGGGTGGCGGAATTGGAATTCCGGCGCATGTTTGCCGGCGAAATGGATCAGGCCAATGCGTTTCTCGATATCCAGGCAGGCTCCGGCGGAACCGAGGCGCAGGACTGGGCGAACATGCTGCTGCGCATGTTTCTGCGCTGGGCGGAGCGGCATGATTTCTCCACCGAGTTGATCGAGGTATCGCCGGGCGAGGTGGCGGGCATCAAGAGTGCCACCATCAAGATCGATGGCCCGTATGCCTTCGGCTGGCTGCGCACCGAAACCGGTGTCCACCGGCTGGTGCGCAAATCGCCGTTCGACTCCGGCAACCGGCGCCATACGTCTTTCGCCGCGGTATTCGTTTCGCCCGAGATCGACGATGATTTCGAGATCGAAATCAATCCTGCGGATCTGCGTATCGACGTGTACCGTGCCAGCGGGGCGGGTGGACAGCACGTCAACCGTACCGAGTCGGCGGTGCGCATTACCCATGCGCCGAGCGGGATTGTGGTGCAGTGCCAGAATGACCGCTCGCAGCACAAGAACCGCGCCACGGCTATGAAACAGCTGAAGGCGAAGCTGTACGAGCTGGAGATACAGAAGCGCAACGCCGACCAGCAGGCGGTCGAGGACAGCAAGTCGGATATCGGTTGGGGCAGCCAGATTCGCTCCTATGTGCTGGACCAGTCACGCATCAAGGACCTGCGTACCGGGGTTGAAACCGGCAACACCCAGGCGGTGCTCGATGGTGACCTGGACGATTTTATCGAAGCGAGTCTGAAGAGCGGGCTGTAATTGTTTCTAGCCACGGAAGGCACGGAAAAACACGGAAATCGTTGCGGTAGGGCGTGTTCACCGGGGTTCGGCGCGGGCGCCCTGTATCTGTCTGCAATAACATTGATGCTATGAACGAAACCGACGAACACAAGCTGATTGCCGAGCGGCGCCGCAAGCTGGCTGCGCTGCGTGAAGAGGGCGCCGCCTATCCGAACGATTTCCGACGCGACGCCATCGCGGCTGAACTGCACGCCGAGTACGACGAGCGGGACAAGAGCTGGTTCGAAAATACCACGGTGCGGGTGAAGGTGGCTGGTCGCATGATGGGCAAACGGGTGATGGGCAAGCTGAGCTTTGTTCACATTCAGGATATGTCCGGGCGCATACAGCTGATCCTGCGTCGTGACGAGCTGCC
>Ga0209536_100004615_pt1 | contig 21755 bp, 17 predicted proteins | sample DeeMarSeWOR28_12_FD_187461 | JGI IMG/M metagenome (GOLD analysis project Ga0209536, IMG submission 187461) | Marine sediment microbial communities from White Oak River estuary, North Carolina - WOR-2-8_12 (SPAdes) (version 2) | ecosystem: Environmental > Aquatic > Marine > Intertidal zone >... | reverse complement strand
ATAAAAGAAATTAGATTGTCCAAAGCCCATGTCGGGTTTGCCCAATCAATGGTATATGAATGGGCCTGCCCGAATTCAGTTCCACCATCTAATTTAGCTTCCGATCCTATCGGACCCATCTGATCGGCATGGGCTGGCAGGATTAGGAATAATAACCAGCGGATATTAAAAGGGCTTTTTTCAAGTTCGACTCCTCCAAACAATGCTTTATTAAAGCCTCGCGGCCTTAAGACATACATCAATGTATTTAAAAAAGTCTGTCAATGGGCATGAAAGGCTATGAAAAACGATAGCATTCCACTGCCATCGAAAGATACCTATTAGAAAACTTAGTCCTATTTAGCGTATCTTCTAAAAACAAAGGTTATTAATAGAGATAAAAGAATAGCACCAGTAAATGCCCATCAGTGGGGTATCATAATAAATTTACCCCATATGGCGACCAAACGCATCGGCCACCCTTATGCCCTCAATGATTCCTGCGGTTGTCAAATCGAATCGCACGTTGTGCAAATAGCTTTGTTTATTATAGAACACCGGATGAATGGCCACATCCAATGCCTCGTCTGTAACGCCATCCAGACCGATCTGCGCCAATGTGGTTGGCAGTCCGACAGCTCTGCAAAATGCGTACACTTCATCTATCACCGTCTGTGGCCTGGATTCAAGGAATAACCCGGCAAGAGTGCCGAATGCCACCTTTTCGCCGTGATAATATGCATGCGTGCCTTCCAGATTGCAGAGACAGTCATGAATGCCGTGTGCGGTTGAAAGACCACCTGATTCGAAACCAAGGCCGCTGAGAAGGGTATTGGCTTCTACAATATACTCAAGCGCTGGACTTACCACATTGCTTTCACAAGCAATCTTGGCGGGGATGCCATATGTCAGAAGGATATTGTAACACGCTTCGGCAAGGGCCATTATGGCCCTGAGATTGAACCCGCCGCACACATTTCGAAAATTAGATCGATCGCAGGTTTCTGCTTCAAACCAGGTTGCCAGAGCGTCACCCATTCCAGAGACTAAAAATCTTGCCGGGGCTTCAGCAATGATCCGAGTATCCACCAGAACAAAATCGGGATTGCTTGTGGTGAAATAGTCGACGACGGAACCTTCATTATTGTAGACGACACAGGCACTTGCGGTGGGTGCGTCTGTAGCGGCTATGGTAGGCGCTGCGATATATTTGACGCCCAATTGCGCGGCAACGACCCTGGCCGTGTCAATGACCTTCCCACCCCCCATGCCGATGATGTAATCATAGACATCCTCTTTTGCTATCTCGAGCACTCTGTTGATCTCATCCCAGGTGCACGCGCCACCGAATTTCTCATATTTGATTTCGCATATACTTTTCCAGTTTGAAAGGTTTTCCGGGATAATTTTATTAACGGCCTTGTTCGTAGCAAGAATAAAAACCCTTTTCTTTTCAAGTTCTTCAATTTCCCCGAAGTTTCGGAGAATATCCTTTCCCTGGATATAACACCCTGGAAAAAAGGCTTTCCGTATCATGGTTAACCCTCCTTCCTCAATATGTAGTGATCAAGCGGGATTCCCCGCCCATGGCGGGCTCATAAACGAAAGCAAAATTTCACTGGCCCTTTGATCTATTGGCATTGCGTAAACCCAGACAAAAGTTGTTATCTGTCTAAATCAGACGCAGCAACATGTAATTATTGAACCAGACATATATTGCCCAAATCAAACCTTGCCAAAATTGCAGATATTATTCGAATATCACGCGTTTTTATTCACTATTTAGCCTGAATTGAGGTAACATCATCTTCTAACACACTTCCATTTTCATCATAGTTTATGGTGTGAATATATAATATACTAAAAAGCCGGGTAACGGTTTCATATATACAAATATCGCTGAAATCAGTGAGTTCCTCTTGAAGAGCCGATTTTAAGCCCTTCTCCCATTTATCAATCATTATTTCAGGAGCTATATTTTGAATGCTTGACAAATTTACGATATGAAGTTCATCAGCCTTCATCCATGCCATTTCAGGTACTCTGTATTGTACTTTTTTAAGCAATGATCTGTTCAAAAAAGAGATGAAGTCATCTCGAATGCGATCCTCATCAACGGATATGGATACTTTTACAACCCAAAATTCGGCATATTTAGCCTTAAGGTCTTCACCAGAAATTAATTCACACCACTTTTGAAAATTATCAACTTTAATTTCCGAACATCCCCCACACAATAAAACTAAGATACTTATAAATTGCAGGGCTCTTGTGTTCATAATATTAACGTGAGTTAAAAAAATAAATTAATTTTTCCATGGACCTTCTAAAAAGCACTTATTCCGGGGCTTGTGATTTCTTTCCAAAATTACAACCTGACAAGCTTTGCGGATATGAAACGAATATCACCGCTTTTTAAGGGTTTCAAAAGCAGTGCTGACCAGCAAATACCTGCAATTCAGCCCTGAAAACTGTAATTGATCATATCGCAATTTTTTGAGCGGTTTCATTTTTACCGAAATGTTGGGGGCATCTGCAATATCGAATGTGTACATTTGATGCAGATATGAATCATTTATTTTTCAGTTGTAAGGGCAATGATGCTGTAATCTGTTACATATAAGTATTGCTTCTCTGATCCGGGCGATGAATCTGGGTTATGATAAATTTCTCCACAGTCGTTTAGGCCTTTTACGGTTCCGCTTTCCATTTGATAGCAGAGCATGTCATCCTCAATCCACCATTTCCCCTCTCGCAGTCTCGATATATCCTTTGCCCTGCCTTTTATACTGTGATCAATCCAGTATATTCTGTCAAACTCATGTATAGTTATCTCCTGACCTAAAACTAAGTTTCGGATCTCTTCACCAGCCAATCTCTTTTCTTCATATATTTTGTAATACCCGGAGGGACTTCCCAGCCAACCAGCCTTAATAAGTCCATCAGCGTATCTATCAGCAACTTGTCGGTCTTTAACCAGGAAAGAACTCATAATAGTAGTCAAATCTGCTGGAAACCGGCCAAAGTCCCATCCCTTCAGGCTTTCATCGTGTGCGACTCGAGCATCCTGGATTCGGCCGAGGAGAGCATAGATTGCAGAAAGACTCTCATAGCGACCAGCGATTGTCGGATTATGGTCAATAGCTCTTTCCGTCATCGTAGCGGCTTTTTGCAAGTCTCCCAAGATAAAATACGCCATTCCTGCCGCAGCTAAAGAGGCACCCATGTTACGAGGATCGAGTTGTAAGGTTTTGTTTACATATTCAAGACCTTCCTCGGGCTTTCCAGTGGCCATTAAAACCAAGGCCATATTTAAATTAGATTCGGGGTCGTTGGTATCGAAGGCAAGCGCAAGTTCTGCCTGGGCAATTGATTCTTCGTACTGACGCCGAAACAATGCCATTTTGCTTGCCACCAGGTGAGCAGTGGAAGTCGGATTGCGCATTGCTAATTCTAAATGTTTGCGTGCCATGAGCCTGAGTCGATTGTGCGGTTCTATAAAATCTTGCCATCTTAAGCGAAGTGAACTACTAAGATACGCCCATGCCAAGGCAGCTTGCGCCCGACTGTACATAGGGTCTGACTCGATGGCCTCCTCAAATAAGGAGATAGCTTGCTCTAATTCATCAGGAGTCTCTCGAAGCAAATGCTCCCACCCTTTCACAAAAGCATCGTAGGCTTCAATGTTTGCTGTTTCTTTAGCGGCTAACCGATTTTGCTCTTTTGTCGTTAATTTTACTTCCAAGACAGAAGCAATGTTTTTAGTAATTTTGTCCTGAAGATCAAAAATATTTTCCATAATAGCATCGTAGCTTTCAGCCCAAATATGATGGTCAGTTGTGCCATCGATTAATTGAGCTCTTATCCGCACACGGTCACCAACTCGTTGAATGCTGCCTTCGAGAACATATTTTACCTTGAGCTCATTTGCGACTTGCTTGATTGGCAGGGTTTTTCCTTTATAAACAAATGAAGAATTACGGGAAATAACCAGAAAACCCGATATTTTGGAGAGATTAGTTATTAACTCGTCGGTCATACCGTCGGTAAAAAATTCCTGCTCTTGATCATTGCTCATGTTTGTGAAGGGAAGGACGGCAATGGAGGGTTTATCAGAAGAGACGGGTGCGAGGTGCTGAACCGCTTCTTCTTTTACAACCATAGGTTTTTTTTCGAAGAGTTGCCACACGATAACAAAAATTATGATAGAAGTAACCGCTGCCACTGCTACAATCCATTTTGCCTTTGATGGTTTCCTTTCATCATCAACCGGCTTCTCTGCGTCGGCAGGCGTCATCAGAACTTTATAAACCCTTACAGGATCGTTTATGTTTTTAACCTGCTGCTCTCCAAGATACTCATATTCAAAACTCAACTTTTTCTTTATCTGATCATAGGCATTACGAGAGACACAAACTCCACCGGGTTCAGCCAATCCCTCGATCCGAGCTGCGATATTAATCCCATCGCCATAGATCCGGTCTCCATCGTGCACCACATCACCGATGTTTACACCTATACGGAATACCAATCTCCTGTCCTCAACAAAGCGGTCGTTCTCTTTCTTTAATACTCTCTGTATCTCTACTGCGCATTGCACTGCATCAACCGCACTGGCAAACTCAGCCAATATATTGTCGCCAGGACTGTCCACCACTCGACCCGTATGTTGCTCGATGCAGCTTGATATGATGTTTCGATATTCTTTGATAGTTTGGATTGTAAAGGCCTCATCGTCCGCCATAAGAAGGCTGTAGCCCTTAACATCAGCTGAAAGGATCGCTCTGAGCTTGCGTGTTGGTTTTGTTTCTCCGGGCATTAGATCACCTTCAATCGGTTAAGTGTTATCAGAAGATGATACGCCTTGAAAAGGTAAGAACAGGTCGAGACTGAGCTCAGATCAGGCTCAATTTTAGAAATTAGATTCAAATCAGGCGAGATTTCAATGCAATATAAGTTACATATATGATTTGTTTTGAACGGTCAAGAAATGGCTGTCTTGCGGTACAGATTGAGATAATCCGCACCTATTCAAAAGTGTGATATCATACAGTCCCGCATCAAAATTGGCGCTACTGCAAACTGGTGCTTTCCTGCCGCCAAGAAAACTGATCAAAAATTACAGATATGAAATGAGTATCACATTTTTGCGCTGTACCCTAACCTGCGGTAAATAATAGCCCCTTGTTATTTACCGTTTAGCGGATGTAATTTTATCCAACATACCGGGCAAATATCTGCAATATTGGCTCTATCAGTAAAAATAAAGCTTATATCGGTCTATCAGAGCGCTAGAAGTTAAATACCTTTGCTTCCGCTGCCAAATCAATCAAATGGGGGCCTCCATCCAGCATCATGTTCGAGAAGAATTTGGCCTCGTCAACCTGACGGGCCTTGGCGCACGGAATTCAGACTCCGATGGGCACCTCGTTGTCGACCAGATAAGGCAGATAATCGTTGGAACAGTCTCCGGTTTTGGTCTGAACGCTGAAATCTCGCTCGGAATCAGCCCAATGAACGCCATCGTTGATGAAAAACAAGTTCGTTTGATGTCCTTTGGAATGGGCAATTTGGGCAAATTGGAAACATCTTGTGGCCGCCTCGTTGTCATCCTGGCTCAAAATAAATAAAAAATTGGCCATCGTTTACCTCCTTTCTGTTTTAATTAGGTTTCTAGTATCGTTTTCAAGTTTTCACCTTCTTCTTTCATATGCTGTTTAACGCTCGATAAGCTCTTTTCAATGGCTGCATTAAAGAAAGTCTTTCCGATCCAGCCGATCCGGTATGTTCCTGACGCAATGAACAGGCAGGATCCTTCCTTTGGCTCGATCATAAACTCGTTTTTGGGGAAGAATTTTCTGACAAAGCGTGAAACCGGGGCATATTCTATTCTTTTATTTGCTTCTATTCGGGTAATTTCAAATTTAAGCTTATGCAGTTTTCCGTGAATGTATTCTTCCGCATATATGATCGATCCTTCAGTCCACGGTTGGCCTTTTATAAATCGCAATTTGACATGATCCTTTGGATGCCAGGCGCGATAGCTGTCGTCATCGACAATACTGGTCAGGAAGCTGAATATTTTTTCAGGGGCTGTTTTGATTTCGATGGTGTCGGTGAGGACCCGATCTTCAAAAAATGGCATATCTTTTTTGCCTTTCCATGGCCTCAGGTTCCCTGAAAAACGATAATGTCATTCAATTGAGCAGCACTATCGATGATGGCATCCGGGTTTTCTCTATCCAGCGCTTTGAAGTCATCGAAGCCTGTCAATACACCGACGGTCCGCATGCCGGCTGCGTTGCCGGACCTGATATCCACCCGGGTATCACCGACATAGGCGCACTGCTCGACAGGCACTTTCAATTCTTTGCTACCCTTAACCAGCGGTTCGGCATGGGGCTTTTTGTTGACGACATCGTCGGCTGTGATGACGACCTCCAGCAAATTTTGGATGCCGGCTTTTTGTAGCGGAACCAGTTTCACTGCGATATAATCCGTGGGGGTCGAGGTCACAAGGCCGATTTTCATACCATGACCGGCAATCTTTTTACAGGCTTCAGCCGCACCGGGAATCATTTTTATCTGGTTGTGAAATAAATCCGGGGCAACGTCATCGATGATTCCGCGAGCCTGGGCAATCAGCTCTTCTTTGCGGGGTTTCATGGGATCGGGAAGAACATAGTCCCAGTCGAAATCACCGTCATCCATGGCCTCCTGCAGGGTTTCGCGGGACACGGTCGGTATCGCCAGCCTCTCGAATATGATATCAATGATCTGATAGTAGATCGGTGCTGAATCAATCAGGGTGCCGTCCAGATCGAACAGGACGGCTTCGACGTTTAGTTTATTATTGGTGAATGGCACGCTGCGCTCCAAACTAGTCCGGTGGTTTCAAATATGGGGTTGGCTGTTTGCGCTGTGGGAGCGGCTTCCGGCCGCGAAACAGTATTCCGGGCGAATCAGTTCATTGCGGCTGGAAGCCGCTCCCACGAATCACAATTCAATGCTAATGGTTCTAACCATCATTGATGGTTAACGTCACCCAATCTCCATCATTGACTTCCAACGCTGTTTTTAACATCTCAGGGGCTATGATTTCGATAATATTCTTCGCATGCACCCGGACATCTTCCGCAGGAATAACAATGGCAGCCTGAAGGCTCTGGATAGAAACCGGCAGCACGTGTCCGCTGCAATAATTCGCATCGGGCGAAATCAGCTCAATTCCTTTCCTCTCTTTCAATTCTTCGATCACATCCGCAGGATCCGCGGAAATCTCCAGGTTGAGGGTTCCCGGCCAGGGCGCAAATCCCAATTTCTGCATGCATTGTTCCTTTACCCACTCCAATTGGGTAAAAACCGCTCCCTGCCCGGTGCCACTGATAATTTTACCCGATATTTTTAAATGACCCGCCATTCTGACCTGCTTCCAAACACAAAAAACTAAACACATTACTACCCAACTATTTTGTCACCTTAATTCTAATTTCCCTGTTCCTCTCATCAACCGCATATTTTTTAAAGCCGGCCGCCTCGATCATCGGAATGACATCTTCCCGGCGGTAAACAGCTATGGGTTTGTGCAAACCCAGGATCCCGAAAATCCACAGGAAAAATCGCTCACGCAGGTTGAGAGAGGCTCTCCATTGTGTTTTATCGATGTACTGAATAACATTTGCAGGGTCGTAGATCCAGGCCTCCGCTCCCGGCTTCAAAACCCGGTTGATTTCGATGAGAACGTTCACCGGCTTTTTAAGAGAATGAAGCATACCCGTGCTGATCACCATATCGAAAAGAGCATCTTCAAATCGCAACCGGGATGAGTTACCCGCTTCGAAGCTTAACTGAGATGAGAGTCCCGCCTTTTGAGCGTTAACCCTTGCCATGCTAATTAATTTGCGACTCAGGTCCACGCCGGTTATATGGATATCCGGTGCGCGCTTGGCGATTTCAATCGGCAAGTAGCCCGGCCCGGTTCCAAGATCCAGCATGCTGCCCTGCCGGATATATGCGACGATTTCATCGGCAACCGTGCTGTAATAGCCGCCAATCACCATCCGGCTGGCCTTCTCGTAAGAAGATGCCAGCAGTCCGGGTATTCTTTCGTATTTAAACCATGGTTTCATTGCCGCCGTTCACAGGTTCAGGGTTCCGGGTTCAGGGTCTGAATAAGGAGTAGACCAGAGCCTCCTGACCCCGACCCGACAATCCTGTGTCAGTAAAACAATGCGGGGTGAAAAAGTCAATTAATTTGCGATTTACAATTTCGGATTTATTGTATTAATGTGTCAATAATTTTCCATATCCAACATGACAGAAATGAAAGGAGACATATAATGAGTAGCAAAGACAATGTATTCTACTGGCTGCCCTGTTCGGTTGTTTTTGTCAGCACGGCCCACGGCGGCAAGCGTGACATCATGACAGCAACGGCCATGTTTGTATCGGAAAAAGAACCTTTGATGGTGATCAGCGTCGCAAAAGACCATCTGACAGAGAAGCTGATCAATCAATCCGGAAAGTTCACCCTGATCATTGCCGGACAAGACCATCGCCAGTTGGCCATGCAGGTCGGCAGCACCAAAGGTGAAGCTACAGATAAATTTGAGAAATTTTCAATCCCAACTGTAAGCCAGCCTGGTGGCAACGCCCCGGTTCCGGAAGGCGCCGCCGCCTGGATGGTTTGCGACGTTGAGAGCAGCCAGGACATAAAGGGTTACCGGCTGTTCATCGGCCGCGTGGTCGACCAGCATGATACCGGAGCACCGCCACTGGTTTGGCAAAAGGACAAGTATTTTGGACTGAAACCGGTTTAGGGCATTTCGGATTTGGACTTTGGGATTTCGGATTGTAAGACAGATACAGGTCCTATTTTAGTAACTGAATTAATGGGGGAGCGGCTTCCAGCCGCGATTTTCTATGGATATTGATAAGCATTTCGCGGCTGGAAGCCGCTCCCACGAGTTTGAATGAGGGTCGGAACCGGAAGATAAGATTATGAAAAAATCACCAGCGATTGCCGTACTTGGAACCTTTGATTCTAAAGCTGAAGAACACATTTTTTTAAAAGAACAGATTGAAAAAAGGGGATTGCCGGTGCTGACCATTAACGTCGGAACCCGCAAACCCTCCCCTGTTCCGGTTGATATGGATTTGTTTGAAATCGTGAAGACAAACAACCCGGCTATTCCCGATGGCAGAGATAATATCATTAACGCCATGCTGCTGGAGGCCAAAAGTCAGATCAAAAAACTATATGCAGACGGCAACATCAGTGCCGTCATATCTGCCGGGGGCGGCACCGGAACCCATATCTGCACGACCATCATGCATGGGCTGCCGTTAGGCGTGCCCAAGGTCATGGTATCCACGGTGGCGTCCCGTGACATGTCAACCGTCGTCGGGACCAAAGACATCGTCATGATCCACAGTGTTGCCGATTTATTGGGTGTGAACAGCATCTCCGGCCTAATACTCGACAAAGCGGCCGCGGGCATTTGCGGCATGGTTCAGAGTGTTTGGAAACCGTCAGCGGAAAAAAAGCGCATCGCCCTACCCTTTTTCGGGTTCATTACACCGGGCGCCGAGGCCACCCGCCAGGCCCTGGAATCACTGGGATACGAGGTCATTGCCTTCCATGCCAACGGCACCGGGGGGATGGCAATGGAAGAGTTGGCGGCTGAGGGCTATTTTGACGGCATTCTGGATCTGGCCACCCACGAACTGGCCGACGATCTGCTGGATGGCTACTGCGGCGGTATCGGACCCCAGCGTTTTGAACCGGTGCCGGGCCGAACCATTCCCAGGCTGGTGGTCCCCGGCGGACTGGACTGTGCCGTATTGGAGTTTACGCGTGACAGTATTCCTGAACAGTATAAAGATCGTAAAATCTTTTTTTATGATTTTCGGTCCGCGATTCGTCTGAACGAGGACGAGACGCGTTTTCTAGCCGCCCAACTCGCGGAGAAGCTCAATCGGGAGCCCTCCCATATCAAGGTCCTGGTCCCCACAAAAGGCTGGTCAGGCGCAGATAAGCACGATGGCCCCCTGTATGATCCGGAGATGAACAATGTTTTTCTCAGTACATTTAGACAATCCCTGGATCCACAGATCCAAATCGAGGAGGTCGACCACCATATCAACGACGAGGCCTTCGGAAAAATCGCCGCCCATTTAATGGATGGCATGCTTCGAAGGCCTGACAAACAGCACGGAGTTGTCTAAAAGGAGCGGATTTTGGCATACATACCCACAGCGCTGATCGTTGCGACCATGGACACCAAGGGCCAGGAAGCCATGTTCCTGGCTGACTGCCTCGAGACCGAAGGCCTTGCCGTTAAGATTATAGACGCCGGCATCAGGGGGCAGTGTCTGGAAACTGTCGCAGTTACACGCGAAGACGTCGCCCGGGCCGGCGGCAAATCCCTGCGGGAGGTTCAAAATATCGGCCATGAAGGCGAGGCCCTCAAAATCATGACCACCGGCGCCATTGAGTGCGCCCAGGAGCTATATCGCAACAACCAGATTCAGGGGGTCATTGGTCTGGGCGGTTCCATGGGCACCACCCTTGGCAGCGGTGTGATGCGCAGCTTTCCGGTGGGCTTTCCCAAGGTCATGATTTCAACCATGGCATCCCGCGATACCCGCGCCTTTGTGGGAACCAAAGATATTCTGATGCTGCACTCGGTTACCGATCTCGTGGGCCTGAATCGGATCACCCGTAAAATTTTACGCAACGGCGCCCTGGCCCTGGCGGGCATGCTGCGCTCGGCAACGCCGGATGAAGCCACCGACCAAAAACCGCTGGTATTTGTCTCCACCCTGGGCACCACCGAAACCTGCGCCCAGCAAATTCGTCACACCCTGGAAGAAAAAGGTAATGAAGTCGTCATCTTTCACACGGTGGGATCCGGCGGCAAAGCGATGGAAGAAATGATCCGGCAGGAAGACGTTGCGGTTTTAGTGGACCTGTCCCTGCATGAAATAGCCGACCACCGCTTTGGCGGTGACTACGATGCCGGTCCCCAACGCGGCACGGTGGCGCTCGACAAAGGAATCCCGACAATCCTTGTGCCCGGCAATATCGACTTTCTCGTCACCGGTCCCCTGGAAAACGCCCAAAAGCAGTTCCCCGGTCGCCCCTATCACGTCCACAATGCGGCCATCACGGTTGTGCGGACAAACCAGGCGGAAATCAAATCGCTCGCCCAAACCCTTGCCGGACTGTGCAACCGGGCCAAAGGGCCTGTCAAAATTTTAGTCCCCATGAACGGGTTTTCGGCTTTCGATCACAAAGACGGTCCCTTGCACGACTGCGAGGCGCCTGGAATTTTTTTGGAAACACTTAAGGCGAATCTTGACGACCAGACCTGTTTGGAGGCCCTGCCCTTTTATATCAATGATCCCGAATTTGCCCAGGCAATCATAGACCGTTCTTACCCGATCCAATCAGATATCTCATAGAATTGATTTAAAAACCAATCCAATAATTCTGGTTCTCAGCGGACAGCCATATTCGTTTGACCTGCGCCGAGCAAAACAACTGCAATATCTTGTGGCAGCCAAAATGAAAAAGCGCGCTTTCGATCCTTTCTTTTATCCGAAAGCAACTTCGACTATCGTAAAATCATCTTGAAAATTCTTTAAGTTTCCTAAGTTTCTTGCATAGTTATATAATCGATCTAAAATTGACTGATCGCCTGTGATACCATTGCTCATAAAATCAGCAAATTCCTGAAAGCGCCACATCGATCCATCTGATTTTTCAACTTCATACACCCCGTCTGAAAAAATGTATAAGGTGTTTTGTTTACCTACCAGGCATTTTTTTTTCTGATATGTTGCCTCCGACATACCACCAATAACATAGTTTGGCGTCCGAAGTTGTGTCACTTTGCAATCAGCTTTAGAGACTTGGTCTAATAAAATTGCCGGGGGATGCCCACCGCTTGCGTAAGTTAGCTCGCGAGTGCTCATTTGATAGACACCATACCATATGGTAAAGAACATATCGTTATTCTCTTCGCCTGGAAAGGCAATGTTCAATGCCTCTAATACTTGTTCAGGATCTTTGAAATCGGTACGGGGCAATGACTGAGAACGCAGCACATTCATAACCGAGACCGAAAGTAAAGCGGCTCCGACACCGTGACCACTGACATCGATCAAGTATATTGCAAAATGATTTTCATCCACCATGTGATAACCAAAGGCATCCCCTCCCAGGGATGTTGACGGAATAAACCGCCAGTCTGTTCGAATGGGGCCCTCTGTAATCGGTTTCGGCAGAATTGTTCTTACATAGTCAGCCGCATCAGCAAGCTCCTGGTTGAGAAGCGTCCATGCCTGGTTACGCTCAATAAGCGCAGCGCTGGTCTTTTGATGCTCTTGCGCAACTTTTTCTTCGGCAGTGAGAGCTGCACGGGAATAGATATATCCTAGAGAAGCCAATATAAAACAGATAACAATAATATTGCCGTAATTTAAAACGGTTATATAAATCTGGCTGAGTTCTATAACCGGAACTGATACATTTGCATAATAATTCATTGCAATATAGGCGATGCTATATATCGCTGCGATTAGAACCTTTCGGGTCGCACTCCAGTGTAAAACAAAGACGCACACAGGCTGGACTAAAACAATGTATTGAAATCCCGTATCCCAGCCAATAACAACGGTGCAAATAGCCGCATGGGCAATATTTTCAATAGTGATGAGCAAATAACCATGCGCGATATATCCTCTCCTGTGAAGAATGAAAGCAGTCACCCATAGAATCACACTAACAATGTTAAAAAAAGCTAATGCCCGAACTCCTATCAAAGCAAAGATTACTATAAACAGACTATGTATTACTATGCCAAGCGAGTGCGCATAGTTGCCGAAAACCATAGCGCGGAGTAATCGAGGAGTATAATACTCTGGAGGAAATTTACCCTCTGGAATCTTACTAAAACTGTGGAAGAATGACGTGACGGTAGTTTCCATCTTATCTCCTTAGTATCTGGTAATGCATGGACGGGCACAATATGTTGTGGCTGGTCTTTTAAGAAGATATTACGGATAAATTGAGACTGTTTGTAAAAAAAAGCTGCCGCCCTATAACCCGGCATTTCTTGATAATCCCTGCCCAAATACCTGCGCTGACATCATCGAGTAGTTTTGCATTCAACCGCCTTCTCGTTAGCACGTCTGACCAGTTTTGCGCTGGCGATCTCCTTCGCTGTCAGGGTAAATAACTGGGCGAAGATATGGGTACGCAGCCTCTCCAGGCCTTGCTCAGGCGATTCGCCGAATCTTTCGACATCGATATTAAAACCGGCTTTGGAGTATCGCCAGAGTTTATCCGCATCTTTGACGATCATGTCATCCAGCGAAAGCGCTTTCGGGCGGGAATCATGACCGTCAATGATCTCCAGAATTTTTTTCGATTTCTCTGGATCATGTTTAATGGCCTGCAATATCTCTTTTGCTATTTTGACGCTTTCGATTTCATGGCGCCGGTTTAATTCCGGTTCGGTGGTATTGGGTCCGAATGCTTTAAGGTGCAGCTCGGCGGGCACGCGCTTCCAGCCGGTATCGTGAAGGAGTATGGCGGGTATGACAATATCTTCATCTCCCCCCTCGCATTTTAGCAGCTCAAACGCCAGCCGGGTGGAAATGGCGGTGTGAACATCGTTGTGGCGGGTGTTCAGAAAGGGCTTGGCCAGCTGGCGGATCTTCTCAAATACCGGTTTCATTTGGCAGCTTTTCTTCGTTGGGCCAGAATTTTCACCATCATGGCACCGATGCCCATGGGATCGATTTCTTCGGCCCTCAATGTGGTTAAGGTGTCCACAAAGGCTTTGGCAGGCGGCGAAAGCGGATGATCTTTTAAATAGGCAATGCTGACATCTAAATATATCTGGAAATTTTTTAACGGCACTTGTGCCAGTTTTTTTTCGGTCAGCTCGAGGGCAACGGCCTCCTTTACCACAATCGAAATGCCGTCGCCCCGCTGAACCAGCTGCTTGATAAATTCGGTGTTGCTGGTCTCCATTAAAATATTAGGCTCACAGTTTGCGTTTGCAAATGCCTGCTCCACCAGCTTCCGCGTCCCCGATCCAATTTCCTTCATGATAAACGGCTCCTGCGCCAACTCCTTGAAAGAAACAGCCTTTTTGCGGGTAAAAGCATGCCCGGGGGCCACGATAATCGCCATTTCCTCCTTGCTGAAGGGAACGAAATTAACTTCGGGCACGTCTTCTGCTTTGGCGATCACGGCGACCTCATTTTTAAATTCAAGCAGGCTGTTGGTCATGTCCAGCGAGGAGCCTTCATTTAACTGGATCTTGATATCCGGGTGGCTTTCGTGAAAGTTGGTCAGCATCAGGGGCATAAAATACCGGGCATAGGCCTTGGTGGTTCCCAGGCTGAGGACACCGCGCTTGAGCTCGTGCATTTCTTCAATGACATTTTCGATTTCTTTTTCATATTTGAAAATTTTTTCGGCGTACTCATACAGGGTCCGTCCCTCATTGGTCAGGAGCAAGTTACGACCCTTTTTTCGAAACAGCTTAAGATTGCAGGACTCCTCGAATGCCTTCATCTGGGCTGTCACAGCCGGCTGGGTAATGAAGAGCTCTCCGGCCGCCACCGTATAGTTTAAATTCTTGGCGGCGTGATAAAAAACACGCAATTGGTTGAGGTTCAACAATGGTACCACCGTTCTGGGTTACTCGTTATTGGTTAAAAGCTGTCGGTGCAGGCAGCAAGTTCGGCTGCCACGCCAGTTCTAAAGTCTGAGCCCTCCGCCTCAAACCTGGCGCCGTGAGCGATTAAGTATCGCGCATCAAGTCCCTGTCTTTCATAGACAAAGATTATATGTCAATTTAATTCATAAGCTGAATTTATGGATAGCATAAATATAATTAAATTGACAGTTTTATTTTAATTGTTCATAAGAAACTGAACACAATTTAACCATCCATGGATTTCAAAAAAGTGCGCACTTTTTGTTTTGAGGTTGTGACCGGTGTTTTGTTATCTGTCTCTCTTCCAGGTTTGACCAGCGCAATCAAACATCTTTATTCAAGCCGTTCAGTGCTTTTCAAAGATATATTCTAATCTCACATCGCAAAGGAGGACGATAATGGCAGACGACAAAAGTAGATTTCCGGATCCTCATGATTTTCAGGTTCCCGCTGAGCTCGAAGGCTGGGAGGAAATGTATCCCACCCATCACCTATTTTCAGGGGATCGGGCCGATTGGGAAAAGGCCCAATTCTGGTATCAAGACAAGATTCACGCACCCGAACCATTGCCTCCGCTGGATTTGATCTTCCAGGAAGCCTGGCAGATTTCATTGTCGCAGTACACGACCCGCGTATTTTGCATTCCCCCCGCCCAGGGAATTGCCCAGCGACTGGTGGGCTGTTACCTGTACATCTGTGCCATTGCCCCGCCGCCCGAAGAGATTATCGGTGAAAAAGCCGGGCATTTCGAAAAACGGGTCTTTTACGTTTTCGAGCACTACGATGAATTGTGGGACAAGTGGCTGACAAAATTCAAGGCTCTGGGCAACGAAATGGATGCGGTCAAAATCCCATCGGAATTGCCCAAATTTGTCGATGATGCCAAGGTGCTGCCCGCCCCCACAGGCTTCTATGAAAGCTATGACCTGATCGAGTCTTTCGACAAGCTGGTCAATAATATGTTCAAGGGCTGGCAGTATCATTTCGAAATGCTCAACCTGACCTACCTGGCGTATCTCATGTTCGCCGATGTGGCACGCAAGCTCTTCCCCGGGATCAGCGAGAGTGCCATCGGTAAGATGGTTGCCGGCGCCTATGTCTCCATGTTCAAACCGGAGGAGGAGCTTTGCAGACTGGCCCGTCTGGCGGTATCAGCCGATGGTGTCGGCGATATCCTTGCCAGCGATAAATCCGCTGCCGACAAGATTGCCCAGCTCCAGCAATCAGACGCCGGCAAAAACTGGCTGGCTGAATATGAGAAATCCAGCGATCCCTGGTTTTACGTCTCCTGCGGCAGCGGCTGGTACAACCATGAAGGCAGCTGGCTGACGGATCTGGATATACCGTACAGCTATCTTAAAGGTTATGTCGAAAGGCTGCAAAAGGGTGAAACCATCGAGCGGTCCCTGGATGATATCGAGAAGGAACGCGATGAAATTGTCGCCGAGTACCGCAAGATGATCCAAACCGACGACGACCGCAAAGCCTTTGACGATGCCTACAACACCATCCGGACCATCTATCGCTACGCCGAGGATCATCTTTTCTGGGTCGAGCACTGGTTCCATACCATCTGGTACAAAAAAATCAGACAGATTGGAACGATTCTGGTGGACAACGGAATGGTCAATGAGGTGGACGACATATTCATGTTCAACCGCTACGAGATTCCGGAACTGTTGACCGAAGTCGCAACCGCCTGGGCCCTGGGCGTGGATATACCGACCAGAGGCGACTATTACAAAGCCAAGGTTGCCAAACGCCGCAAGATCCTCGAGGCGGCCGCCGAATGGAATCCGACACCGGCGCTGGGCGTACCGCCCGAAGAAGTGGCCGAGCCCTTCACCATCATGCTCTGGGGTATCACCACCGACAAGGTTAAAGAATGGCTCAAAGGTGTGGATGCGACCGCGGGCGCGGATGTCTCCGAGATCAAGGGATTTGCGGCATCGGCCGGCGTGGTTGAAGGTCCCGCCCGGGTCCTCAAAATGCTCAAGGATATTACCAAGCTGCAGCCGGGAGAAATTTTGGTGTGCCCCTCGACCAATCCATCCTGGGCGCCTGTTTTCACCAATATCAAGGCCGCGGTAACCGACATCGGCGGACTGACCAGCCATGCAGCGATTGTCTGCCGTGAATACGGCGTGCCTTCGGTAACCGGCTGCGGTGTTGCCACTGCTGCGATCAAGACCGGAGATATTATCAAGGTCGACGGCGATACCGGTGTGGTTACGGTTGTCCAGAGAGCAGGTTAATTTTAACTGAATGGTTGATTGGTTAATTCGTTGTCAATTTGAAAAAACCAATCCATACCGATTCTATTTCAACTGATTAAAAGATGCATCAAACCTTCTGGACCTGAACACGGGCCCAATCCCGGGTCCTCTAACCGTCGCGGTTGTGGGACCCGGGAAGAAGGCGAGCAGCAAAAAGCAGTTGCAAAATCCCTTAGAATTTGCGGGAGAAAACAATGGACTTAATCCTGGATTTTCGCGAGCTGAATAAAAGCTCCCTGCCATTGGTGGGTGGTAAAAATGCCAGTCTGGGTGAGATGATCAATGCCGATATCCGGGTACCTCCCGGGTTTGCCGTCACCACCAACAGTTATGCCGTATTTATGGAACAAGCCGGGATAAACGAAACGATTTTCAGCCTCCTCGCGAATCTGAATCCCGATGATATCGACGCCCTCAATCAGGCTGCCGCAAAAGTCCAGGAAATGATCAAGACGGCTGAAATCCCAGGCGATGTCCAACAGACCATCGGCGACGGCTATGCTCACCTGTGTGAAGATTGCAACGTCGACGATCTGCCGGTGGCAGTGAGATCCAGTGCAACGGCCGAAGATCTGCCCACGGCCAGCTTTGCCGGACAGCAGGACACCTACTTGTGGATGAAGGGCACCGACCGCGTCATTGAAAGCGTCCGCAAGTGCTGGGCAAGCCTGTATACGCCGCGCGCCATCAGCTACCGCGTCAAAAACGACTTTCCCCATGAAAAGGTGCTGATCAGTGTCGGTGTTCAAAAAATGGTGAACTCAAGGGCGGCTGGGGTCATGTTCACTCTGAACCCCACCGACGGGGATATCTCCAAAGTCGTCATTGAAGGCAGCTGGGGTCTGGGAGAAACGGTGGTATCAGGATCCGTCAATCCGGACAAATTCGTGGTCGACAAAGTCATGGGCGAAATCAATGAACGAACCATCTCTACCAAACATATCGAGTGCGTTTTTGATGTAGAAAAGGGCGAGACTGTCGACGCCGATGTGGCTGAAGATATGCAGTGCACCTGCTGTCTGGAGGACCAGGAAATAAAAGAACTGGTCAAAACAGCCAAAATCATCGAAGCCCACTATGGCCGTGCTATGGATATCGAGTGGGCCATCGACAAAGATTTTGGATTCCCGGAAAATATTTTTATTGTTCAGGCACGCCCGGAAACTGTCTGGAGCCAGCGCAAGAAAGAATCGAAGCTTGGCAAAAAGACCGGCTATCAATTGCTGATGGAACAGGCCATGAAGCGGATCAAGCTGCCGGGGTAATCAAAAAGGGTATGGGGCTTCGCGCGAGGCGCTAGGTCCCCCCAAGTAAGATATAAGGTTTAGGGTATAGGGCCGCAACACGCGCAAAACTCAGAGTCATGAGAAAGATACAATTTTTTAACCCTTATGGCCTAAACCATGTACCTTAACCCATTTAGCTCTGCTCCCACCGTAATTAATTGTGCTTGCTTATAGAAACCAATAACCCTTAGCAAAAAAGATATTGAGAGGAGAAAAGTATCAAAATGAAAGACATGAGAGATTTTGTAGCAAAAGGTGAAGAAGTCGGTTTGTGTCAACGGGTAACCGCAGAAGTCGACTGGAATCTGGAACTGTCGCACATCGCCAAACTTAATGAAGAAGCCAGCGGCCCGGCACTGCTATTTGAAAACGTCAAGGGCTATGACACCCCGGTTATTACCAGTGTCTGCACCACCACCGCAAGGTTGGCCTTGATCATGGGCATGCCGCTGGAATCCACCCTGGTCGATCTTTATGTGGAATGGGCCCGGCTGGGTGAAAACCTGGTAGCGCCCAAAATGGTGGATTCCTCAGCCGCCCCCTGTAAAGAAAATATCCTGACGGGGGATGATATCGATCTATTCAAGTTCCCGGTACCTCAATGGTATCCCAGGGACGGCGGGCGCTATATGGGCACAGCCCATTTCATCATCAGCAAAGACCCCGAAACCGGTTGGGTCAACCTGGGCACTTACCGCAGTCAGCTGCTTGGCAAAGACAAGTTGGGCACCATGTTTATTAAGGGCAAACACGCCGACATCATGCTGAAAAAATACCAGGCCATGGGCAAGCCCATGCCGGTAGCCTCGGTAATCGGCTGCGATCCCCTTCTCTTTATCCTGGGCGCCGCCCGCGTCTCGGCTTTCACGGGGGAATATGATGTTGCCGGGGCATTGCGCGGCGAACCCGTTGAAGTCGTCCAGGGCGAAACCGCTGATCTGCCGATACCGGCCCATGCGGAGATCGTTATCGAGGGCGAGGTCGATGCCGACAAATTCATGGAAGAAGGTCCATTCGGCGAGTACACCGGTTATTACTCCGGTGTCGGCACCAACCCGCGTAATTTCATGGATGTCAAGTGCATCACCCACAGAAACAACCCTATCCTGTGGGGTACCACCGTCGGCCGCGCGGTTACCGACACCCACATGACCATGGCCCTCTCCTACGGCGCCACCCTGTGGCAGCAGTTGCTGGCTATGAAAATACCCGGATTAAAGGCTGTCTACTGCCCGCCGGAAGGCTCCGGACGGTTTCTGGCCATCATCTCCATCAAACAGATGTACCCCGGTCACGCCGACCAGGTGCTCACCGCCGCCATCTCAACCGAAATGGGAGCCTACGGTCTTAAGACCGTCATCGTCGTCGACGAAGATATCGATCCCTGGGATATCCCCCGGGTTATGTATGCGCTGAGCTTCCGGTTCCAGCCCAACCGCTCCCAGGTCATCAAACGCGGCCGGTCCACCCCGCTGGATCCCTCGCTGCCCATCAGTGCCAGAGAAATCACCGGTAGATTGCTGCTGGATGCCACCATCCCATATGACTGGAAAGAAAAGCCAATCCCGATCGAACTGGATCCGGAAGTGGTCGAAAGAGTCAAAGGTCGCTGGGACGAGCTGGGATTGGGCAAAGTTGTCTGCTCCTAACTTAGAACTCATTGCTCATAGCCCCGCCTCAGGCGGGGCTTTCTTCTATCACAGGCTTTCTGAGAAAGGAGCGTCAATTCTCGTGGTTTAAGCCTTGAGTATTTGTGTCCAAGCAAAATTAACCTGCCGCTTATTAAACTAGCAGTCCCGCCTCGGGCGGGACGATGAACTATGAGCTAATATCAGGAGGCATAACGTGAAACCAATTCGCTATAAAAAGGAAATGGTAGATGAATTTTTAACCGCCGGTTATTGGACCCGGGAGCTCTTCTATGATTTCTGGGAAAGAAACGCCAGGGAATACGGCGACCAGGAGGCCCTGGTGGATTCCAAATACCGGGTTACCTGGGCCGAGGCGAAAAAACTGGTCGATGCCATAGCTTACACCTGGGTCCAGATGGATATTCCCAAATCGGCCCGCATCATCATTCAGTCGCCTAACAGTGTCTATGGGTTCCTGGCACGCATCGCCGCTGAAAGGGCCGGCCTTATCTCGCTGACCGTCTATCCGTATCTGCGCGAAAGAGAATTGACCTACATGGTGGAAAAAACGGAGGCTTCCGCCGTCGTTATTCTGCATGAATACCGCAACTTCAATTATCTTGAAATGTACCGGGAACTTCAGAAAAAATTTCCCCATCTGGAAAAGATTTTTCTGTTCGACGACGAAGTTCCGGACGGAGCTCCGGCGGGAACCTATTCGCTGACCCAATTGGCTCAGGCGGCGGCTGAAAAGCCCATCGACGAGGATGCCCTTAAGGCACGCCGGCTCGATTCCACCGGGGATGTGGCCCTGTTGACAACGACATCGGGAACCACCGGCATACCCAAGCTGGTGGAATGGCCCACCGCCCCCCGGGTATGCACTTCCAAAGGCCGGGTGGACATCTGGAACCTTACTCACAAAGACACCACGATGGCGATTGCACCCCACGCCGGTGGTGCCGCCGGTACCCTCACCTATTTTGCCGCGCCCCTGGTCGGCGCCAAGACGGTCATGCTGGAAGAATTCGACCCGGAAGCAGCCCTGGCACTGATCGAAAAGGAAAAGGCCACCGCTATCGGTGTGGTGCCGACCCATCTGGTGCGGATGCTTGAAGTGGATGCATCCAAATATGACTTGAGCTCCTTGCGTTTCATCCGCTCAGCCGGCGGTTATCTCTCACCCCAGATTGCCGAGGAGGCCGAAACCGCATTTGGTGCCAATATTACCAGCGATCTGGGCACCCAGGACATGGGATCGGTTTCGGGCTGCCGGGTGGAGGATTCCAAGGACCTTCGCCGCCGGACCGTCGGCCGCATGCTGCCGGGCAACAAGGTGCGCCTGCTGGACAAGGACACCGGTGAACCGGTGGCTGACGGCGAGCCCGGGGTGCTGTATTTCAGAGGCCCCCATGCACCGGCCGGTTACTATCGCGACGAAGAATTAACGTCCACGGTATTCGATCCGGAGGGCTGGACCACCACCGGCGATATCGTAAAATTCGACCAGGAATGCCTGTGGATCCTGGGCCGGGCCAAGGACATGATTATCCGTGGCGGCCAGAATATTTATCCGGCGGAAATCGAGGGGTTGCTCAACGACCATCCCAAGGTCGCCTCGGTGGCGGTGGTAGGATATCCGGACCGGGAAATGGGGGAGCGGACCTGCGCCTACGTCATACCCAAAAAAGGCCAGGATTTCAGCTTTGAAGAAATGGTCGAGTTCCTCAAGGGTAAAAAACTGGCCATGTACAAGCTGCCCGAACGCCTTGAAGTGGTCGATGAATTCCCGGCCGTGGGTGATTCCGGCAAGGTAAACAAAGAAACCTTGAAGAAGGACATCGC
>Ga0209536_100004614_pt1 | contig 21759 bp, 22 predicted proteins | sample DeeMarSeWOR28_12_FD_187461 | JGI IMG/M metagenome (GOLD analysis project Ga0209536, IMG submission 187461) | Marine sediment microbial communities from White Oak River estuary, North Carolina - WOR-2-8_12 (SPAdes) (version 2) | ecosystem: Environmental > Aquatic > Marine > Intertidal zone >... | reverse complement strand
AGTTCCAGTAAATTTTACTGAAAGATAAAAACATTGCGAGCGGAAGACAGGGCCACGTTTCAGCAGCAGTTATCCTGGCCGCGTTTTTCCTCGACCCTCGTCACTCGCCCCTTGTACCTGTAATTATTCTCTGCGAGAGAAAAATCATTGGCCTGTTCTATACAGCGAAACCCGGCTGTACTGATAAAAAGCTGTATGACACAAAAAACCACGTTGCCTGAACGTGGTTTTCTGACTCTGTTCTGTCCGGCTTGTTACTATTTACCCAGGCTACGTACCAGCGGATAAAGATGTTCGGTTTCGTCCTGGATGCGTTGAAGAACGATCTCGAACAACTCGTCTGTATCCTTTAGAAATCGGGCATGGTCCTTGATATGCAGGGAGTCGCTTTTCTTTCCGCTCGGACACCAGCGATGTGTGAACTCTTTCAGGATCTTCTTGACCTCTATTGATCCCGACATGAAATTCCTGGCGACATTATTGACTTTGTCATCAGGACTGGCCAGCAAATCCCTGTACATCTCTTTATCAACGGTCTCGACATGTTCTTTGACCAGGTCCACATAACGATAGAATAGATCGCAGCAGGAGCCTGTATCGCACATTGACCGGTCCTTGAACAGGTAATGCAGTACATTCGACAGCTCGGTGATGCGGTGATTCTGTTCGTTTAATTCATCGTAGGTAATCATCCTCTACTCCGGTAATTCATTATTAAACTTCGATTTGGACTTAGTTTTACCCTTATCTGGAGTGATTGCAAGAATTTGAATACCTGACAAGATTTCAGGGTTCCGGGCAAATCATACAATGATACAGCAAGGTACTAATTATTATACGCAAACACATCTACCGCATAGAACAATTTGAGGCTCAGACGCCTTTTACCGCAGGGCCCGTGGCCTGCTGTCTCAGAAAAAAGCTGTATTGTTTGATCATCGAACGAATTTCATCAACATACTGCTGGCGCCTCTCTGAGTACAACAGCAATCCATCAACAAGGTCTCCACCCTCTATGTTCTGCCCTTTTACCCTGAGATCTTGTCGTAGCTTTCTCATGTCTGAATAATTTCGATGTGAATTCAGGTTATGCATATAACTGCGTATCGCATCACTGACGGTGTTGAATCTGCGCACCTCGTGTCTCGCGCCGTCATTCCTGTCATTCGGCACAAGCCCACAGCCTTTTTTGAAACACCATTGTCCAAACAGGTTGTTGATCTCAACCGCATACCTGGACCGTCCCCATGATGATTCCTTTGCAGCCTGCACCACGGCAAGCTGCACGGGTACGATATCCACCCGCGCAAGCAGCTCCTGTATCACGATTATCGGTTGATCCTCATTCCATTTCACTTCATATTTGTTTGCCAGCTGCTTCAGCCATTTCGACTCTGAAAATGAAACCGTCTCGCCGAGTTCCAGTGATCTGTGTATTTTCTGCAGTCGTTTTCTTTCGCTGAGAATCTGTTCGTTGTGGTATTCAACAATCGGCGAGATATAGTCAATGAATGCAGCTTTCATTTCCTTCACCTGCGTATACGCTGCAAAATCAGGCAGTGGCGGAAAACGCGCTGCCCACCTGTCGCCGAGATATACCAGCATCGCCAGGAAAACAAGCAGGGCCACACTGGTTGCAAGCGTGCCGTAGCTGATATTCACTGGTCTCTGTTCAGCACTTACAGGCATGGGGTCGATCCGGTTTTTGCCGAGAGTGCACACAGTGTTTCCCTGTCCGGGTAGCCATCAGCAATCATTCCGGTTGAAGCCTGGAACTCGCGCAAGGCGGATTGAGTCATCGAGCCCAGAACACCATCGATCTCGCCGGCATCGAAGCCCAGGTCTTTCAATTGCCTTTGCATATTTTCAACCGCATTTCGGCTGAGCGCGGTTTCGTCAGACGAAGGCGATCGCACCAGCGGACCAGCGCCGATCAGCCGGTCGGCCAGCAGGCCAACAGCCAGTGCATAATATTCACTGCGGTTCCAGCGCAAGATGACATCGAAATTCGGATACACCAGAAATGCCGGCCCGGAATGCCCGGCAGGAACCAGCACCGATGCCTGCATATCGATGTCGGGGATCGGGTTACCGTTAGCGAAGCTGACGCCCAGGCCTCGCCAGTAAGCCAGGGGCTGGCTGTTATTCAAACCTGTCTTCACATAGGGAAAATCATCAGGAAGCAGAACCTCGCGCCCCCAGCGCTGACCTTTTTGCCAGCCCAGATTCACAAGAAAGTTTGCCCCGCTGGCGAGCGCATCGCGTTCACTACGCCATAGATTGACATGGCCGTCACCATCACCATCGATAGCGTGGAGCCTGTACGCAGAAGGCATGAACTGGGTATGCCCCATCGCACCGGCCCAGGAACCGCGCATCTCTGCAGGCGTCAGCGATTCACGTTCCAGCAAAGCCAGTGCCTGCATTAACTCGCTGGTAAAAAACTCGCTGCGTCGCTCATCGCAGGCCAGTGTCGCCAGTGAATCCAGTGTCGGCATCTTGCCAAGGTAGCTGCCGAAATTGGTCTCTAGCCCCCAGAAAGCAACAAGATACCTCCCGGGAACGCCATATTTGCGGGTCAAATCTGTCAGAAATGCCTGGTACTGATCCAGCAGTTCCTGCCCCCGCTCGATGCGCTCAGCTGTGACCCGCCGCTGGAAATAATCAGCAAAAGTCTGGGTAAATTCCGGCTGTGAACGGTCCAGCTCTATTACGCGCGTCTGCTGCTTCAGGTTTGCCAGCACTTCATCAACAACATGCGTGGAGAGCTGTTCGCTTCTGGCCCTGTGCTGCAGCCCGGACAGGCATTGTGCAAATTCAGCATCCTGCGCCATCACCATGTCAGGGCACACCAGCAGACAAAACAGAATCCCCGGATACTTCAACATAAAACTGCTTCTCAACAAATTTTGTATTTGGAAGGGTTTGACCCCTGATTATGGCCAGGTTGCATTTCCCGGCCGTTTTGGCCCGGAATTCAGAACAAAGCTGGCCTATTTTGCTGAAATTAAACACAGCCTGCACCCGTTTATTAATTATTCTCTTTGAAATAAACCCCGGGTATCCAGCTTTTTGTAATCTTGTCGGTTCTTTCGTGATCACGCTGGTTCTCATCGATGAAAACGAAATTATTCCAGCCAACACGGATAATATCCTTGTGGCGCAGTGGCTGACGCTCAACCTTTTGCTCGTTCAGGAAGGTACCGTTGGTGCTGCCAATATCGCGGATAACGTAAACCTGCCTGCCTTCATCACTTTCTTCGATAACAATTTCAGCATGGTTCGTACTTACCGCGGTATCATCGATCTGCACCTGGTTACTGGCCGCACGGCCAAAACTTAAACCCGCCTTATCGATATCAAACCGGTTCACAATAACACCATCGACGGTTTGAATTATTACTGCCATGGGATGCCCTCATCAGTGGTTTTTGTATATCTGGAGTATAGGAAATTACTGGGCCCAGGCTTCTTTTATGGCAAAACACTTTATTTTTTTCATAAAAAACAACAAAATGCGCCCTCCATTTTTCAGGTGCAGGAATGGAATGCCATCCTGTACAACTTTTACTACTATTTTCTGAGGAAATTCCATGAAACTCATACTCTTAGGTGCACCCGGCGCCGGCAAAGGCACAGTCGCCAAACTCCTGACCAAGATGGACGGTTCTGTTCAAATCTCTACTGGCGACATACTGCGTGGCGCGGTTGCCGCTGGCACCGAGCTTGGCAAAAAGGCCGAGGCCGCGATGAAGGCCGGCGACCTGGTCTCCGACGACCTGATCATGGGCATCATGGAAGAACGCCTGAAAGAAGACGACTGCAAGGCCGGCTATCTGCTGGACGGCTTCCCACGCACCATTCCACAGGCAGAAGCACTGAAAGTCCTGCTGGAAAAAATGGGCGAGAAGCTGGATTTCGCCGTTGAAATCGACGTGCCCCGTGACGTGATCCTCGACCGCCTGACCACGCGCCGTACTTGCGAAGACTGCGGTGAAATCTATAACGTTAAATCCAACCCCACCAAGGTTGAAGGTGTTTGTGACAAGTGTGGTGGTGCAGTTGTACAACGCGCTGACGAAACGGAAGAAGCCATCAGCAATCGTTTGAATGTTTACAATGACCAAACAGCGCCTCTGGTCGACTTCTACAAGAACGAAGGCATGCTGTTATCGGTTCAGGCGACATCCTCGGATGCCGTAATTGACGCGATCAAGGCTAAACTGGGTTAATAACCGTTTATGATCTGAAAAAATGCCGGCAGCCTGTTACAGCTGCCGGCATTTTTTATTGGCTGATCCCAGGCCCCGGCATCAAAATCACGGGCGGTTGCCATTCAGAATTCACCGCTTTCCAGGGAGCCGCTCACTGACAGGCCTTAAACCTGTGAAGCAGCGCTTTAATTACATTGATAAGCGATGCCGTAACCGACGACTTCCGTACCAGAAAGCGTTGTATTGTAGAGCCACACAACATTTGCACCGTAATCTATAAACGCCCTTTCACGTATATTCTTCTTCATCACCTCGGCGGGACACGGTGTTGTATTCGCGCACACACTGGCAGTCACCTCACCAAGTTTTATACAGTGACCAGGTATGGCGCTCTCCTCTTTATACAGTGTCACGTGCTCAGCCGTTGGGGACGTCACACCTGCACATCCAGCGGTAAAAACAGCCAGGAACATCACGAAAAATAAATATCTCATACGCCTATTGTATTAGAAATCTGCGTTGAATAAAGCAATGCGCACGGTTAACTCCACAAATGACCGTGTCGGCCTGCGGGCCGGCGAAACAGGTATTTTTTTTCAATCCGGGTTTTGCTGTTATTGAAGTAATAACGTAGAAAACAGGCAGCTAAACATTGCTTTTCTGAAAAAACAAGCCGGCAGCCCTGACAGGCTGCCGGCTTGTTTATTGGATACATCAAGCCTTACATCTGAACTACTCGATTAATGCTTTATTAACGGTTTTCTCTTCATCCAGTCTGGAGCAAATATCAGCGACATGGCCCATAAAACACCTAAAATTGTCATCAACACGACAACGGCCAGATACACCAGTAAAAAGACCTTGATCATTATGCTCATTTCAGATACCTCCATTTACATACAACTCAGGATCATCTTATTAGAAGCATATTCCATGCCGCTTACACACAGATATATTATTTTTCAACAAGTTACGAGTTATCCAGCAATGCGAGGGGGTGAAAAAGTGTAAGAAAAACCATACAGAATTCTGCATATTTTACAGATCCTGGAAAACCTGTATTTGATGTGTTTACGGAAAACACACCCTGGGAGGTGCGATGAACCGGCTAATCAACCACAATGGCAACGCCGTCACGCCGCTGGTCACCCGCGCCTTCAAATACACCATTATGCCCGGTAACAGTGTGCACACCACCGAAAAAAAGGTTTTGCTGTTCCCATAATTTATGATTCTTGAACTGTTTGCACAAAGCACGCAGTGCATCAGCGTCGAAACCGGGCTCTATGCTGAGCAATTCATTTTCAAAATGTATGCGCGGCCGGTTGACTGCATCATGCAACGATTTATCAAAATCAATGATATTCACCAGCACCTGTAATATTGCGGTACGTAAACGGTTTGAGCCGCCGGAACCGAGGCTGATTTTCTTTCCTTGCGGCGATATGACCAGTGTCGGTGCCATCATTGAAGTCATACGCCTGTCTGCAGGCCATTGATAAAACCCGTCAGAATTCAGATCCTCCTCGCCCAGCATATTGTTCAACATAACCCCTGTATCGGGGATCATATGACCGCAGCCTTCGCCATTGCTCGCAGTCAGGCCGGCAACATTCCCCTTGCTGTCCATAACGCTCATATGCGTGGTGCCGCGTAAAGAACGTCCATTGCCGACAATTTTTTCCATGTACGTTTTCAGCAGCTCTGCATCAAGCAAATGTTGCAACGCGGCTTGTTCGGACGAACCCGAATGGGCTTCGAACCTTGCTTCGTTGGTTAATTTCATTACTTCTGCAAGCAACTGCAGATGCTGACTCGAACCAAATCCATGCTGGCCGATGTTTGCGTGCTCCAGCATGCTTAATGCAAACGCAATCAGGGTACCGCCACATGAAGGTGCCGGGTTGGTCAGTACACGGTGCTGTTGATAGCTCATACTGACCGGTTTACGCAGCACCACCTGGTAGTCAGCCAGATCCTGCTTTGTTAGCTGACCACCACCATGAGCACACAGCTTTGTGATAGATTGCGCTATTTCACCCTTGTAAAAAAGATCAGAGCCTTCGTTTGCCAATGCCTCGAGGAAATTTGCGACATGCGGCTGCTTGAATAATTCGCCGCTGCTGATTAGCGATGCTGTATCATGCCTGGTACTCTGGTAATGCAGACTCGATTCGACAGTGGCCGTTAATATCGGAGCGATGATATTAAGGATAGAGGCCTGAAACGAACTCATTCTGACGCCATCCCGTGCAGCGGCTATGGCAGGCTGGACAAGCTCCGACATGGGCATGGAGCCAAGATCATCATGAATCCTGAAGATGCCTTTAACCGCACCTGGTGTGGCAATCGATGCACGGCCAATATGGAATTCCTGTGTGGTGGTGCCAAAATCAGCGTGAATCGGATAAAAATCCAGCTCATCTTCTGGCAGCATAACTTTCGGCGTTTGCACGAAGAAGTCATAAATACTGTCACGCTGATCATCGGTGTGCGCCAGTAAAAACCCGCCGCCGCCCAGTGACGCCAGCACGGGTTCTACCACGCATGACGTCAGAAACGCCGCGATAATCGCATCAAAAGCGTTGCCGCCTTCTTTTAATATCAATTCCGCAGCTTTACCGGTTTCCGTATGACCACACGCAACGGCACCTAGTGGTTTCATAATTATTTCTCGACCATGAGGTCATGATCCATGTTAATTGTAGCCGTTCAGACTTTATCAGACAGCTGTTGTTGATTCGCTTAAAACCGGAGAGCCGGCATGGTTTGGAAGTTTAACATCCTGTTTTCTCGCAGAGGCGCAGAGAACGCAGGGGGGGGATATGTTTTTAGAAAAACAATACCGGTTTATTCGTCTTCCTTTGCGTTCTCTGCGCCTCTGCGAGAGTAAATATCTATAAGCTTTTCATATGGCCAATCCTGAATGTAACAGTCAGCCAATATAGAAAAGGACAGAGTATTCACCGTGTACTTTGAATTTTATTGCTCCGTATCTGCAGCCTGTTCTGTTTCTGTTGTTACTTCCACGTCTGCTTCAGTCGCTTCTTCCACTTCAGTACTGACGGTTTCCAGGCATACCCAGCCCCATGATTCGAGATTGGCAACAAGCTCACGCGCCTTGTCTTCGCAATAACCTTCCAGGCTGTCAGCTGACCACAGCACCTGGTCCTCAAAACCTTCCGTCTGTTTTTTGTAAATCACGTTACAGGGTACAGAACCGCCTTGAGGATAATCAATAACAACTTCCCGCACGAGATCGCTGCTGCTGCAATTCCATGAGTCCGCATAAACATTAAAACAGACACTGAGAGCCAGTATGGTGAATAGCTGTAGAATTCGCAGTTTTATCTGCATGAGATACTCCTCCCTAAACAGGGTCGGTGATTTAAATCGGGTCAATCGATTAACTCCGGATTTCTCGGCCTGTATTTTTTTGCAGGCGCCGGAATACTCTAATAATAGCTGCTGTCGAGGCTTTATCAGGAAAACGATTGTTTAATTTCGATTTAATTCAGGGAGGCCTTACCTTTAATATCCAGGGGCATTCTGTAGTTCCGCAACAGTTCTATACCCGTGTCCAGGGTCATGGCGCCTTTCAACTGATATTCCAGTGGCTGCTTGCTCGATAGCAACTGGTAGGCCGTCTGCCCCATGCTCATGATGTTGAGCTTCACAGGAATCTCTATCGTGCCTTTAGATTTTTGCGCAATGCTGTTGCGCTGACTGATACTGCCCTGACCCCAGTTTTGCTGATTTATATCCAGTTGATAATCAAAGTCGCTGAATGCAAGATCAAATGCATTAGGATTATCAATTTCCACCTGGGCGACAACTTCCGCTACTGCAAGGCTCAGATTTTTTATTTTTACGCCTTTAACTTTTATAACGGGCATTTTTGGTACGGGCAACTCGCCGGACCTGGAGAGAGGTATCGCATAGTTACCTATAACAGGAAGATCAACCACAACCTTCGTATCCAGCTGGTAGGCAAACCGGTCCTTCTGCCACAATTCATCCGGCAGTTTCCTTAAATCATCGAATTTCAATGTTACGGGCAATTGCACTGTGCTGGTGGAAGCAGGCTTGATTTCCAGGCCCCGTGCCGTCACACCACTAATCAATGACTGATTTTCGATCTTTAAATCATAATTCAGTCCGGCAAGATTTATTGCTACAGGATTCTGATTCTCGACCGCCAGATCAAAAACAAGGTCAGCCTGTTCGAAATTAATGTTTGCCAGGTGCGTACCAGTAAGTCTGGCCGTGGGTTTGATCGTCTCTACATGCTTTGCCAGTTCAGCGCAGCCGCTCAGAAAAAATATGAAAAACAGTATTAGTGATCGTTGAAGTGGTCGTGTCATTTTATAAGTTTATGTGTTGGGGTCTGTAATTAATCTGACCAACTTCGTCAGATCTACTCATGTCATGGTTCTAATCTGAATAGCCAAATCAGGACATCCGTGGATATTTCAAAAAGGCATATCCAAAGATGTACGCAGATATTAAACATATTATTTGTCCACGAAAAACGCAAAGAACGCGAAAAGCGCTAAATCCATTAATTATTTTTTTGTTTTGTTTGCGTTCTTAGCGTTTTTCGCGGCCAGTTTCTTTTCTATGGCTTATAAAAACACTTCTCCTGTGTTCACAGGATTGAGAGAAGAAAATATCTGTGTTTATCTGCGTCATCTGTGGGCTTATATTATTACCCTCTTAGGGGCCTCTACTCAGCCTCTCGCAAGAAAGGGGCCGAAGCCCCTCCCTTGTTCAAACAATACCATTACCGGTTACCAGCGTGGATAATATCTCGGTGGCGGTTCCGGGTAGCGGCGCATGGGGTAATCACGTCGGCCAAAATCATCCTCAAAACCCCTGCGACCAAAATCTTCGGGCATCGGCGGAGGCTCAGGCATGTTTCTCATGCGGAATTCGCGCATGCTGATGTCACCGTCATCGTTGCGGTCAGCACGATCGAAGTCTTCGCTGGCGCGTATCTTTTCCTTGCGTGATACAAAGCCATCATCGTTACTGTCAACCCAGGCAAGGTATTTCATCGCACGCTGTTTTTCAGCATCGCTGATTCTGCCATCACGGTTTTGATCAACCTCATCGAACACCCAGGTGGCAAATGTTTCTTCACGATAGCTGACACGGCCGTCACCATCGAGATCAATTTGACGGTATACGCTGATTGCACGATTCTGTTCCCGCGGACTGATTTGACCATCATCATTTTGATCGACCCAGTTGACAATCTTCATCGCACGCTGCTTCTCGTCATCACTTACCTTGCCATCCCAGTTCTGGTCAACGATTCTCTGTAACTGGCGTGCATTGCCCCGCTCTTCGCGGTCAAGCCTGCCGTCCCTGTCGCGATCGATCGATTGCTTCACCTTGGTTTCGATTGCCTTTTCGGCAGATTCTGCCTGTGCAGACGTGGAGACGACGAGGGTAGTCCCGACAGCTAACAGGCAGAATGTGTGTAAGATCTTGCTATGCATATTAAGTCTCCTGTTTGTTTCTTTAATGCATTAGGAATTTAGTCCAATATCTGCTAACAAGTGAACAGTCGCTACTACTCTATTCCGACTTAAGGCTGAATGTCCAGTTTTTATAGAGATAATTCGTGTATCACCAGACGATCTTAAGCTTAATTTAAGTTTATCGAGATAACATCAGTCGATCATGGAAATGTTGACCAGAATTGACGACAGGCTGCCGGCGGTCCCTCTGCACCCATCGATTCAACATTGCATCAGTACATGAATTGACTATATATTTATATAAACGCCAGCCAGGCACCAGACATGTCCAAACAGGAGTGATAACAACTTGGAAATGCGGGAAACAGAAGAAAAACTGCTGCCATTCGCAGCCAAATCTAAAATATTGCCCATAACAGCGCCCATTCACTGGATTCATCTGGGTGCCGAGGACATGAAAAGAGCACCTGCAGTTTCGCTGACATATGGCCTGGCTATGACAATACTGAGCGTCTTGATTGCCTATAGCATGTGGAAATTCGGCACCCTGGGACTTTACCTGGGCATGGCGAGCGGCTTTCTGCTGGTCGGTCCCGTGATGGCAATCGGGCTTTATTCTTTCAGCTGCCAGCTCGAACAGGGCAGGAGACCGATTATCGGCTACTGCGTGCGCGAAGGCGGCAGCCACATAAAAGACATGCTGATTTTTTCCTTCATACTGTTGATCGTGTTCATGGTATGGGCGCGCGCTGCTACCGCGATCCACATCTTCTTTCCTGAGAATGCCGAATACACTGCGCTTGACCTGGCATTGTTCCTGGGCATCGGCACCGCCATCGGCGCGATTTTTTCCACCATCGTTTTCACCGCCAGCGCGTTTTCCCTGCCGATGATCATGGACCGCAAGACCGACGCGATCACTGCCGTGATCACCAGCGTCAATGCGGTAATGAAAAACAAACTCACCATGCTGATCTGGGCGCTCATTATTGTTTCCTTTGTAGCCGTTGGATTTGCCACGTTTTTTGTCGGCTTTATTGTGTTACTGCCGTTAATCGGTCACGCCACATGGCATGCTTACCGCGAAACGATAGATGCCAGCGACTGGCCGGAAAATGACAAGTATTAAAGCATGATCAGCAGTAAACGGAAGTTTACGACTGAAGGATTGAAGAGTTTACACTGACTCATTTTATTCAAGGCAGCTACGTTAAGGCATAAACCGGTTCAGGCTTGACATGGCCGGTGACACAGTACGTGACATGTTATGCACGTCATACCTCATGCCATTCACGGTCGCGTTCATGTTACCAATATTCCTGTTCATGGCTTCCATCTGCGAATTCATATTGGTTGTATTGCCTGACATGGCATGTGTATCTGCGCTCATAGTGTCCATATAGGCGGTTATCTGGTGCATATCCATCGACATACTGGTCATTGCCGTTTCCATTACCCGCACTACATAAAACAGGTAGACAACGGCAACCAGTGACAACAGGGTAACCGGAATCGACATCAGCTTGACGCGCTTTAACTGGTAGTTATGGGTTCGATCGATGCTCTTGAGCTTTGCATCCAGTAATTGTTCACGTTCTTCGAGCTGTGAGTGCATTTCTTCGAAGGTGCGCTGCAGGTGTACAGCAAAATCTTCGGCAATCTGTTCCTGTGTACGATCACGATGACGGTTGTCTTCGTGTATTCTATCGAAAACGCCCTGCAGGTTTCTCAACAGACCCGGCATGATCTTGTCATGATCACGCCTGTCCTTGATCGTTTTACGCCTTTCTTTAGGGGCCGCTTTTTTCTTTGGCGGGCTCTTCGCAGTAGCAGATGAAGCGGCAGTTGCTGATGCAGCCCTGGAAGATGCGCCAGAAGCGGCCTTCTTTACAGGCTTTTTTCCAGCTGCTGTTGTTGCCGCTTTCTTGTTTGCGGTTTTGTTGCTTGCGGCTTTTTTGCTCTCCGGTGATTCTTCAGTCATCCTGGATTACCTGTGTTCTGAGTAGATTAACAAGAGTGCGAAACGATGCATGGCCAGCAGGTACCGCTCCTGATGAAGCATATAAGCAATTTAGTATATAAAGTATTTGAGATTTTTGGGGAATTTCAAGGTTTTTGAGGAAAATAAGTAAAAATGGCGCGGCCTGTCCGGCACTGAAGGGCACTATTCAAAAAACCAGGTCAGTCCAGTGTCGGGTCAACAGATCAAGTGCGGCAGCATCCAAGTATTAAATGCCTTTACCAGTGCGTAATCACCAGTGCTGTCGCCAGCAGCACCAGGACCAGGCTGTGAAGACGATAGTCCTGCCACCAGCAAAGCGAGGCCTGCCGCTCCATGGTTTCAGCATGGAATGTAAATTGCCGGACCTGCTCCTCAAGCGGCGGCTTACTGGCACCACTGACAGCCACGAAAATGATGACGGACACCAGTGCCAGCAGTCCCGCGATGATGGTGAAATGAAGTGACAGGATTTCCATTAATGAAAGCGCAAACAGAATCGCCGACACGGCATGACCACCCAGCAGGGTTGCAAATGCAGCCGTAGCAGTTGCGCGGCGCCAGAACAGGCCGAGGATGAATATCACGGCAACCGGTGACACCAGGTAAGCCAGCGCCGACTGCAGGTAATGAAACAGGCCTGAAAAATTTTCGATCAACGGTGAGATCATCGCCGCCAGAAACATGAACAACACGATAAATCCCCGGCCGACCCAGGCGATCTTTGCTGGCGCCCAGCCACGTTGCTCCGGCCGAAGGAAATCCATGGTCAGCAGGGCAGATGCGGAATTCAGCGTGGAATCAATGCTGGACATGATCGCGGCCAGCAAGCCTGCCATCACCAGTCCCACGAGTCCGGCCGGCAGCAATGTCGTTACCAGCATGGGGAACACGGCATCAGCGTTTTCCAGCTCCGGCAGAAACATGCCTGCCATAACACCGGGCAACACCATGATATACAGCACGGGTAATTTCAGAAAACCCGCAAACAATGCACCCCAGCGCGCATGGGCGATACTGCGTGCGCCCAGTACGCGCTGCACGATGAACTGGTTGGTGCACCAGAAATAAAAACCCAGTATCGGCACACCGACCAGCGTACCCAGCCACGGCAGGTTCGGGTCATCCAGCGGCAGCATCAGCGAAAGCTGTTCCGGCGGTGTCGCAGCCACCACGCCGGCCCATGAGAAATCCACTTCGGCAAAGCTCAGGTAACTCACCATGCACGCACCCACCAGCAGCACCACGGCCTGCAGCACATCGGTGTAAACTACCGCCGCGAGCCCGCCTGCCGCCGTGTACAGCCCGGCCACCAGCGCCAGTCCAAGACACGCAGTAAACAGGTCCAGTTCCGGAAAGAAAACCTTCAGCACCATGGCGCCGGCGAACAGCGTCCCGGCGGTATCAACAACAATATTTGAAAACAGCGTCAATCCCGAGAAATACAGGCGCGACCTGCGATCAAAACGCCGCTGCAGAAATTCAGGTACAGTTGTAATCCGTGCATTCAGATAATAAGGAATAAAAAAGACCGCAAAGAACACCAGCACAAATGCCGCCATCCACTCGTAATTGGAAACAGCAATTCCCCATGTATAGGCAGCACCTGAAAGTCCCACCAAAGTGGTACTGGAAATATTGGATGCAAACAGCGAAAAACCGATGGGGATCCAGCCCAGCCTGCGGCCCGCAAGGAAAAGATCATCACCACTGTGCGTACGCCTCGCCATGCGGAGCCCGATGTAAAACACCAGGACAAAATATATCCCGATGACAACAAGATCCACAGTACTCAGGCTGGGAGAAGACAAGGTGATTGTTACCCGGTTCTAGTCATATGCGATTATCAAGCTTGCAGGGTACAATAGTGATTTAACTTCAAACGAATACCAGAGAGCAACAGATAGAATTAGGGAGGTTCTGAAGAATTCATCCATGAACTATCAGAACACGAAAAAGATAAAATGCGATTTTATCTTTTTCTTCATTTTCAATGGCTTAACAGCCACTGACAATGGCATCACATCCATGTGTTGCGGAAACTCTGAATTAATCAGAGTTTCCCTGGATTTGAAAAAAGGCGAACACTGATAAACTGGCATAACTCGAGTATTTATCCCGTAAACAGCAGAACCCGATCGTGCCAGACTATGCCCCATAAACTATTCTCTATGTGGACAGCCGCCACCGTGCTGCTGGTCAGTCTGGCGGTAGAGATCGCAGGTGCACAGCAGATGCAATCAGTCGCTAACAACGATAGCCCTCCCGCTCCCATCGTCCTGTTTTTGAGTGGCGACGTGATGCTGGGCCGTGCCATCGACCAGATACTGCCGTATCACAATGACCCGGTGCTTTACGAGGACTATATCAGGGATGCACGCGGCTATGTCCGGCTCGCTGAAGATGCCAACGGAACGATCCGCAAACCCGTCAGTTGCGATTACATCTGGGGTGATGCCCTGCAGGCACTCGACGATGTTAACCCCGATGCAAGAATCATCAACCTGGAAACAAGCATCACGCAGCATGGCGCGCCCTGGAAAAACAAATACATCCACTACCGCATGCATCCGCGAAATGCGGCCTGTCTGGCAACGGCAAAGATAGATATCACCGTGCTGGCAAACAACCATGTGCTCGACTGGGGATATAGCGGACTGGATGAAACCCTGACTACACTGGATCAGGCCGGCATCAAGTCAGCCGGTTCCGGCAGGGATATCAGGGCGGCTTCACAGCCGGTGATTATCGACCTCAAGGACAAAGGCAGGGTGATCGTATCGGCATGGGCGCATGCAAGCAGCGGCGTTCCACCCGGCTGGGCAGCTACGAAAAACAGACCGGGCGTAAACCGGCTCGACAACCTGGACGCCGATACAGTGCAGCACATCAGCAACAGCATCAACACGGTCAAGCAAGCGGGCGATATTGCCGTCGTTTCGCTCCACTGGGGCGGCAACTGGGGTTACGACATACCAGACTGGCAGCTTGAGTTCGCACACCGCCTGATCGACACAGCCAGTGTCGATGTCATTCATGGCCACTCGTCACATCATGTCAAAGGCATTGAAGTCTATAAAGGCAAGCTGATCATCTATGGCAGCGGCGACCTGCTGAACGATTACGAAGGTATCGGTGGCCACGAGGAATACCGGGCCGACCTGTCATTGATGTATTTTCCCAGTGTGGAGCCGTCGACAGGGAAGCTGGTGCAACTGAAAATGATGCCGACACAGATTCGCCATCTCAGGATCAACAATGCTGACAAAAACGACGCATTATGGCTAAGGGATATGCTGAACAGGGAAGGACGTGAGCTTGGTACACGTGTAAAGCTCAACCCGGATAACAGTCTTGTTCTCGAGTGGAAGTAACAATTGAAGAAATTGAGTGATGGATAAAAGCAATGGAATTTGCTCCTGTTTAAATCATATTCCATTCTTTAATCGGCCTTATATCCCGGCGCTCAAATGACAGAACGATACGAAAAGCATATAACTGCAAAAGAGTCAGGTGTAACAGCAATCAGCTTGCTGGCTGACAATACGCCCCTGAGCAAACAAAAATTAAAAAGCGCCATGACCAATGGCGCGGCCTGGCTGGAGTCTCAACACGGCGTAAATCGAATACGCCGCGCAAAAAAGGAATTAAAACCAGGTGAGACCCTGCATCTCTATTACGATAGCGAAATTCAGTCACAAACAACCGGCCCCGCCATCCTCATCGCTGATGAAGTCGAATACAGTATCTGGAACAAACCCTATGGCATGTACTCTCAGGGCAGCAAATGGGGTGACCACTGCACCATATACCGCTGGGCAGAACAATATTTCGAGCACAACCGCCACGCTTACCTGGTACACCGCCTTGATCGCGCGGCAAACGGTTTAATCATCATCGCCCACAACAAGAAAACCGCCAATGCCTTTCTGGAGATGTTCAGGCAACACGCGATTAAAAAACATTATCGGGCAATGGTCGAAGGCGATCTAACCAATATAGAATTGCCATTTACAATCAATGCACCTCTGGATGGCAAGCCTGCTGAATCGATGGTACTGGAAGCAGACTTCAATACACACGAGCAAACGACAACAGTATTAATCGAGATTAAAACAGGGCGTAAACATCAGATTCGAAGACACCTGTCTTCAACAGGGCACCCGGTTGCCGGAGATCGCCGGTATGGTGCTAAAGATACAAGCAGAAACTTACAGCTAAGCTCGGTATTTTTAAGCTTTGTCTGCCCGCTTGAAAAGAGACTGCATACATATACCTTATCCTGAGACCAGACTGACAAGTAAAAACGGTAACCGTAGTGGGCTGCCTGTCACAGTTACCAGTGTCAGAATGACTACCCCGTTAGCGGCCGGTTACTGCCGGCTTGCACGCATACTATGCTTGATGCCAGAGCAGCAGGACCTGCGCTCCAGCATAAGAAACGGCGACTCACCGACCCGGTATCACAGTAATTACCTGCTGTAGTGTTAATGCTGCTTTAGTTGTGCATAGATGATCAGGTGAGTGATAACGTAGAACGGGACGGCAAATCCGGGAATCAGGGCCAGCGGAAATGTACCCATGATATCGCTGTTGACCTGACCACTGAAGTGAAGCGCCTCTCCCGTCCTTGTCATCACACCCATCGAGACCGCCAGCACAAAGTCAATCAAACCAAATGTATTCCACAGATAAACCCGTTTACGTGAAACCGTCGATGCACGTTCGTACAAGGCAATACCAACAAACAATGCTCCAATAGCCGTCATTGCATCCCCCAGGCCTGCAGGCAGGGCAAATAAGGCCGGCAAACGATCATAGAAATACAGCAACACAAAACCAGTACCTACCATGCGCCAGCTATGCAGCAGGATGAGCTGACGCATATCGAGACTGAGCACCCACTCCCTGAATGCCTTTACACGGTAATACGCTGTTACTTTCGATTTGCAAGTCACTGTGCATACGTTATAAACTTGAACCATGGAAAACAAGACAAAAGCCAGAAAAATCCGCGACATGCGCTCACCCTGCCCGATCGCAAATACGCTGGATATACTCGGAGACAAGTGGACCCTGCTGGTGATAAGGGACCTGTTTGCAGGTAAACACACCTATAGTGAATTCCAGTCCTCACCAGAGAGCATCCCTACCAATATTCTGGCCAATCGTCTCAAGCGACTGGCAGATTTCGGCATCATCGAGAAAACCCCATACCAGCAGCGCCCTGTACGTTATGCTTACCAGTTAACTGACAAAGGCCGCTCGCTGGGACAGGTACTGAAAGAAATGGCCGACTGGGGCATTAACAATATTGCTGGTACCGAGGCGAAAATAAAGATTAATTTGTAGACGAAAAAAGGAGGATGGCCGCTTTAATTCACATGGCACATGGGATATTCCCGCTTCATCATCAACCTGAGCCGATCCCTCAAATCAAACATCTGGCGCTGACATTCGGGGCTGCAATAAGGTTTCAGCTGGCGAACATTTTCGTCATCCATGTCGAGCAGCGAAGCCAGCACTATCAGTATTTTTTCAGATTCTGTTTTTGCATTGCACATCAGCACGATCGTACTGACGCCTTCCACATACCGCTTTCGCGCATAGAATGCGATGTGGTCAAAATCATAATTTCTTATGCATCCAGGATTCTGACAGGGCATATAGCTAACCCCTCTTATGTAGCATGCTTAATCTCAAAGCCGTTTAGCCAGCAATCAAACTTGTTGAAATAGTCGTTTGTACTGTCGTATAAGAATCAATGCGAAGTTTATGCCATGTCTGGCTTAGTCACTGATAATCAACGTCTTAGCTTTTCTTTAATCATAGAACATCTTTTTAATGTGTAAATATTTTCAGACATTTTTCCAGATTTTCGACAATCCCGGATAATTTAAGATCTGCAACCGACCCTGATCACCATAACTCGCGGGGAAACCGTAAATTCCATTGAGCCAATGGCACACCACCAAGGTTCGTTGAACGTACCGATGGTGGAGAACCCGCCTGTGAATCAGGTAAACACACCAGACAGTGACACGGAGGGAGAATAACTCTGAAAATCACTAACTTGCATAAAAACCAGGGACCGTCCCGGCCAGATCGAGCCTTTTACACCCATGCACTGATTGTCACCATGGCTGCGCTGGTCGATACTATGGCGGATCAGCGTGATTACAACAGGTACGTGGCCGTCAGATTCCGGATTCCATCAAGTAGAAACGCGAAATACCCGGCATAAGAATCCCCTCTCACCCGAATACCCAATGTATAATTGATTGTTACCAAATGATTACAGCTGCGATAATATTGATTGCAGATAAACAGGACATCCGTCAGCTCATGCTAAAGCATGGCACAAGATACAGCAGCACTATGTCAAATAACGATTCTTTGATTTTTAAAATTGCCTCGGAACCCTGGGAGTTTGAGCAGATCCACGAACTGAATTACCAGACATTCGTAGACGAAATCCCCCAGCACCAGCAAAATGAAGAGCAAAAACTTGTCGACAAGTTCCACCAGGAAAATACCTATGTAATTTGCGTGCGCAATAAAGAAGTACTCGGCATGATAGCGCTGCGCGACAAAAGGCCGCTTTCACTGGATGAGAAGCTCGAGAACCTGGAATCTTACCTGCCGCCGTTCAAATCAATACTCGAATACCGATTGCTGGCAGTGAAGAAAGAACATCGCAAAACTGCGATCTTTACCGGCATCATGAAGAAATCTTTTGATATGGCAATCAAAGGCGACTACGACATTGCCGTTATTTCGGGGACTACACAGCAGGCACGGCTGTACAAGCATCTGGGTTACAAGCCCTTCGGCCCGCTGGTCGGCAAACAGGGCGCCCTGTACCAGCCCATGTATATCGATATTGCAGGTGCCGTCGAACTTAAAAAACAGTCACAGATCCTGAAGCCTGGCAAGGACAGGGATATGGAACTGCTGCTGTTCAACTACCTGCCCGGACCCGTGTCGATCGCCGAAGGCGTTATGGAAGCCAACTCTGCGGAACCCAATTCGCACCGCAGTCAGCTCTTCATGGACCATTTCAATGAACTGCGCAAAACGCTGTGTGAGCGCGTAAATGCCCCGCGCGTCCAGATCATAACGGGTTCCGGAACCCTGGCCAATGATATCGTTGCCGCCCAGCTGGGCATCCTCAACGGGCGCGGCCTGGTGCTGGTAAACGGCGAATTTGGCAACCGGCTGCGCGACCAGGCGGTTCGGGCCGGCCTGGATTTCGATGTCATGCAGGTGGACGAAGGCAAAACCTTCAGCCGCCAGGTCCTGCAGGAAAAAATCATCCGGGAAGAAAACCTTGAATGGGTCTGGACGGTTCATTGTGAGACCTCTACCGGCGTATTGAATGATATTGATATGCTGCGCAGCCTGTGCAATCAGCATGATCTGAAGTTGTGCCTGGACGGAATCAGCAGCATAGGTTCCTGTGATGTCGATCTACAGGATGTCTACCTGGCGACCGCTGTCAGCGGCAAGGGCATTGGTTCGTTGCCGGGCCTGGCAATGGTATTTTGTCGGCAGGACGTTCAGTCCGGCAACCATCAATTGCCACGCTATTTCGACCTGGCTTATTACGAAGCAAAACAGGGTATCCCGTTTACGATTTCCTCGAATGCAATCTATGCGCTGAATGCTGCACTGAACAACAGTGACTGGCAGACACGCTTCGCCAACGTCAAACAATGGTCTGAAGAATTACGCACAGAGTTTGAACGTATCAATCTCACAATCCTGGCTGAAGAGAATTGCCGTGCACCCCACGTCACAACGATTGTGCTGCCGAAAGCTATTTCATCAATTGAAATGGGCAAGTTGCTGGAAGATGAAGGCATCCTGGTGAGTTATCGCAGTGAATACCTGCTGGAGAAAAATCATATCCAGATCTGCTTCATGGGCGAGTGCCAGAAGCCGCCTCGCATGATCACCTATTTTCTGCGAGAAGCCCTGCAGCAGACATCAGCTGCGGCCAGGCCAAACCAGGCCGTGGTCGCCTGACCTGCAGACAGCCGGATAAGGAACTCACCAGCCCCTCCCCGCCACCAGTTGGCAGCGGGTCGCCGCGCGAACTTTGCGTTTATACCCCGCCAGCTGCAGGGTCTTCCAGCTCCGCAGAATACACATAGGAGCGGGACCAGGGCACCTCGTTGTGATTACCCCTGGCGAACACAAGCTGCAACAGACCGTTTACGCCTGACTCAAACGACGCTATGGACCCGCACAAATACAACCGCCAGGCACGGACGAAACTCTCATCGAACATGTCCGCTACCTCATCCGTGTGATCTTCGAAACGCTCCAGCCAGTGTTTCAGGGTCTTCGCATAGTGCAGCCGCAGGTTCTCGACGTCCCACACGGAAAAATCATGATGTTCGAAAATCTTCATCATCTCGCTCAGCGCGGGTGCATATCCACCGGGGAATATGCGTCTTTCGATCCAGGAACTCATCTGTCCCGGCCTGTTTCGGCTGATGGAATGAATCAGCCCGCGACCATCAGGCTTGAGACAGCGATTGATGACATCACCCAGGGTCGTGTAATTATTCACGCCTACGTGTTCCAGCATACCAACTGACACGAACACATCATATTCACCTTCGATATTGCGGTAATCGTCTTCGACGTATTCGACCCTGTCAGCCAGACCCATCTCCCGTGCCCTGTTCCTGGCAAAGGCGATCTGTTCACGCGAAATATTGTATGCCTTCACCGAGACGCCGTAATGCTGCGCCATGAATCGAGCCAGCCCGCCCCAGCCGCAACCGGCTTCCACTACGCTGTCACCGGGTTTCAGCCGGAGTTTTCGGCACACATGGTGCAACTTGGCGACCTGGGCCTGTTCCAGGGTCATATCCGGGTCTGGAAAATACGCACAGGTATACTGCATGGCCTCGGTATCCAGCCATTTTTGATAAAACTCGTTACTCAGGTCGTAATGGTGATAGATATTATTCCTCGACCGATCCAGGGTATTGCCAATGGTGTGATGCAACAGGCCGGTGAATAAACGCCTCAATTTATTACCGGTTCCGTAATCAGGCATGGTGCTGAATACGTCTATGAGGAAGCTAGATAGATCACCATCGAAGCGGATGCGTCCATTGCTGTAGAGATCACCAAAATTAAGCTCCGGATCCACAATCAACCTCAGCAGAACGCCGCGATCAGTTAAAGTCACGATTGGAACATTGTCCTTGTCATCACCATAAACAGTCTGCCCATCCCACACAACCAGTGTAAATTGAGGATGACCGATCATGTTCAGGACCTGCTTGATTAACCAGTGGTCGAGCGCGGTAACATGGCCGTTCAGAGGCGGCGCAGATGTATCGTCTGTATTGTGGTACCTGATACCGACTTTATTGACCCTGTTATCCAGTGATTCCATCCCCCAGGCGCGTTTTTTTCTTGCTGCCGTAGAAAGAGCCGTTGTTTCAGCACCCGGATTTTGTTGCTTGATCTCTTTTTGTTTAGCATCCACGGTTTCATTCATGGGCTTATTTCCCGCTTGTTGAGTCGTACTCTTGTAATGATCTCTACAGCCACTCAACCGGCTACAGCAGGATGACCGTCGATAATCGATAAAATTCGCGAGAGCTAAAGTAGCTGCTCCCTTTAATCTTGAACTGCTTCCGGGGGAGTATCCTGATCAGAACCACTGGATCTGGAAATAATCTGCCAGTCGGTATTGCCGGCGTTCTTTTTCGGGTTTCCAGTCGATATCCTTGTAAGTACCAAAAACCCTGTCCCATAAGCTGAAGGTAATGCCAAAGTTGTTGTGCCACATTTTTCCCTTGTGGTGCAGGTGATGTACGGGCTTGTTCAGCCAGAACACCAGGTCCGGATTGTCATGCTGCACCTGGTGGGCGTAAGCTGCGATAATGGCATAGATAAACCCGCCCATGAACCAGCCTGCGCCGGCGGCGATGGAATAAAAAAACCCAAACCACAAAAAAGGCAGGCTCGGCAGGAAATAATCGAGAAATTCACCCCACCAGCCCTGGCCCGTCCCTTCCACGTGGTGTTCCAG
>Ga0209536_100004613_pt1 | contig 21759 bp, 16 predicted proteins | sample DeeMarSeWOR28_12_FD_187461 | JGI IMG/M metagenome (GOLD analysis project Ga0209536, IMG submission 187461) | Marine sediment microbial communities from White Oak River estuary, North Carolina - WOR-2-8_12 (SPAdes) (version 2) | ecosystem: Environmental > Aquatic > Marine > Intertidal zone >... | reverse complement strand
TCGAGAGTGGCGGTGGGGTTGGCCCCCAAAACCCAGCTTGTTTGGGTCTGTCCAGCAAAGAGGGCGAGCTGCCGTTTGCCACCCACCAGGACTTCGGCGGCCTGTATCGCCTCCCTGTGTTGTTCGGTGAGGTCTTCAGGACCAACGCCTGTTCCCACCACTGTAACCATACTCATTGTGCTCCTTCCAGCATTTTGATGGAATCATTTCATTTACCCTAACGTTGCATACCTGCGTCGAGGAAAAACGCGCAAGAGCGCGCCAGATGTGGCTGCAAACCGGCTCGGACAGGTCGAGGCGTACTTGACCGTACGTGAAGTCCTGTCCGAGACGAGCACAGCCGCAGATGGCGTGCTATCGCGCGAGCGCTACCCCGTCCGCCGAAGGCGGAGTGCTAGGATCTTCAATATGCTCCTTTGTGGAGCAGCTTGCCCTGGCAGACCCGTGGTTTTCACTGCCATCCAAACAAATTCCGGAAGAACCTCAAAACTTGTAAATAACCTGGCCATTATAATCAAATAGAAGCAGATGAATGTCCAGCTCTCGCTGCGAATGCTTCTGGCTCGATTCGATGACCCGAGCCGAGAGTTTCGGAATGATTCGGTCAACAGTCTTCGTCTCCTGCATGATCTCGAGAGCGTGTCTGGCGGTATTTGCTCTTGCCAGCCTATGAATGGCGTCCTCCGAAACACCGATTGCGCGGGCTATGTCCATCAAAATCCCTAGATCCATGTTGCCGCTGCTGGCATGGGTATAGTGAAGCCCCATAGCCATCTTCACCAGTTTGCCGATAAATACCGAATGGGTGACCTTGCCGAAGCCCAGTCTGGCAGCAGCCTCCAGGCTGAAGCCATAAAAGTCGGCAATTTGCACAAAGCTTTCCTCAGCCAAGTGGCTGAGCAGCTTCCTGGCAAAACGCTCACTCTTGCCGCCGGTGCTCAGGACCACTTCCGAGCCGGCAGCCCTCGCTACCGAAAGCGCTGCCAGGATCGTTTCCCGGTAAGCTTGATGGGAGAGCGGACGAACGATTCCCGTCGTGCCCAGTATGGAGAGCCCCCCAACGATTCCGAGGCGGGGATTCAGTGTCTTTGCTGCCAGAGTCTCCCCCCCTGTGACGAAAACTTCGACCTCTACCTCTATCCCCTTCTCCACCCTAAGATCGTTGATTACCTCCTCTATTGCCCACTGGACCATCTGCCTAGGCACCGGATTGATGGCGGGTTCACCCACTTTCACAGGCAGACCAGCTTTAGTGACCCGACCCACCCCTGCACCTGCCTTGAAGGTAACTCTAGTTCTTCCATTGGTATTGCCGACAATTCGAACCCGCGCTCCAACCTCCGCGCCGTGAGTCACATCGGGGTCGTCGCCACCATCCTTAATCACTGAACATAGCGAATTATCTTCGTTCAAGAGACTTCTGTGAAGAGATATGCGGAGCACCCTGCCCTCAGGAAGAGTCACAGAAATCGGGTTGAGGGGTGATCCGGTCAACAGCAACTGGAGTGCACTCTTGGCAGCAGCAGCAGCGGCGGTGCCTGTGGTAAAACCCTCTCGCAGCTTTTCTCTTCTCCTTCTCTTGGAACGAGTTGGAACCCCAGACACTTTACTCTACCCCTTATTTCGACGCGCTTCGCGTCGTCTGGCTTCGCCGTCGTTCATAGTCACCTAACCTGAGCGATTCTTATCCCCCTCCCCCTCGACGGGGGAGGGGGAGGGTCGGGGTGACTGGACCTAGCGGGTGAAACCCCATCATTGCAACCGCATTAGATAAACAGGGTCCTTTTCCGGCTAGTGTATCAAGAATCGCTCAATTTAGGAGTCATCAAGTCACTAGGTCTTTTTGTAACTGGATCAACCAGTTACGACTTCGTCTCTTGCCGTGATCCTAATTTTATATTTAAGCGACCTATTCACTCGATGACGGGCGGTAAGCCTGAGTGACCTGATGACAACGAAGTGTGACGATAGCAAAGCGTAATGACTTTTAACCCCTCCGCCTCAAGCCATTGACGCTATGCACTATGCGCATTGCTCTCGCCAGCGGCCAGATCGGCGAGAGCGTTGACTGTGGCAGCGGCCACCGCACTTCCTCCCTTTCTGCCAGCCACACTGATGTGAACTAGCCCAGAAGCCATCAACAGTTCTTTGGCTTCCGCCGCATTGACGAACCCCACGGGCATGCCCACGACCAACGCGGGTTGAAGTTTTTCCTTTTCGTGCAGTCGCACCAATTCAATAAGCGCGGTGGGGGCGTTGCCAATGACGGCAACTCCCCCGTGCAATAAGTCTCTGGCCCTGTTGACTGCGGCGGCGGCGCGAGTCGTGTTTGTAGTCTTGGCGATATTGACGACCTCTGGATCATCTATGAAACAGTGAACGTCGGAGCCAAAGGACGCCAGATGCCGTCTGGTGATTCCTGCCTGAGCCATGCGGGTGTCAGTGACTATGGCGACCCCATTCTTGATGGCTGCGATGCCGGCCGCCACTGCCTGAGGGTGAAAACGGGTCCACCTTATGAATTCAAAATCAGCTGTGGTGTGAATGAGCCTCCGCACCACGGCCCACTCATCCGGTTTCAAACCATGTTCACCAGCCTCTTCCTCGATGATCTTTAAACTGAGCGGTTCGATCCCAGATGGATCAACCTTGGTAATCTCCGCCATGAATCTACCTCATCTGCAAAATTAGTCTATGCCCATTCAACTTGGAGATTGAAACTATAACTAACTTCTGTCCCGATATTTTTTGCAGCTTTCAACCAGGTTGGCAGCCACCTCCGGATTGCTGCCAAAGTGAAGATGAATGTAGCCGGCCAGCACATTATGCATCATGAAACCATCCACCACGGTGTCCATGCCCTTGCGGCTGCTTATTTGAAAGATGGCGGGGATGTCTCCGGAGCGGTCAACCAGTTCTGAATAATGAAACTCGTGGCCCCGGGCTCTGAGTCCTTCTGGACCCAGCAGACAGTCCTCTCTCAAAACAACCTCGCGGTAGCCCAATGCTTTTCTCTGAGGGAGCATTCTGGTATCGAAAGGATAAAGGTCAACCATCCCATGGGCGCCACCCTCAACATGTATCGACCGGGTGAGGTACATGAAGCCGCCACACTCGGCATAGACAGGCATTCCATTTTTGGCGGCAGCCAGAACCTCACTCCTCAGGCTCTCATTTTGAGCAAGCTGCCCGGCATAAAGTTCCGGGTAACCACCCCCCAAGTACAGCCCCGCCAGATCAGGAGGAAGATGCGGATCCCGAACCGGCGAAAAAAAGCAAAGCTCAGCGCCAAAATAAGCGAGAAGGTCCAGGTTGTCCTGATAGTAGAAGCAAAAGGCCTCATCCCTTGCCACCCCGAGCCGCACCCCGAAATGGCGTGGTTTTGGCAAAGTGAGCTTCTCTTGTTTCACAGAAGTGACGGACACATCGAGGAGTGCGGTCAGGTCGAGGTGCTCTTCCACAAGCGAGGACAGTTCATCGAATAGGTTGGCAGCATACGGCTCCTCGTCTGAAGTCACCAGCCCCAGGTACCGTTCTGAGATCGCCACAGTCTCCGTCCTTGGCAATCCTCCCAGAAAAGCAACCTCGGGAATGGCAGACATGGCCTCCGCGATAAAACGGACGTGGTTCAGGCTTCCCACCCGGTTAGCGATCACAGCTGAAAGCCGCAGGTCACGATCAAAAGTGGCAAAGCCGTGCACTAGGGCGGCAACGCTTCGAGCCATGCTGCTTGCATCCACCACCAGAATTACAGGCAGGCCCAGCCATTTGGCCATCTGAGCAGTTGAGCCCGTCTCTGAGCGACCATCGTAGCCGTCAAAAAGACCCATCACCCCTTCGACAATGCCCAGGTCTTGTCCATTCATTGACTGACTGAAAGTTGCCCGATTATACTTCTTGGACAGCATCCAGCCGTCCAGGTTACGGCTGTGTCCCCCAAGCACTCGTGCGTGATGGCCTGGGTCGATGAAGTCCGGGCCCACCTTGAAGCTGTGCACATTGAGCCCTCTCTTTTGAAAAGCAGCCATCAACCCAAGAGAGATCGTGGTCTTGCCCACCCCAGAATGGCTCCCCGCGATCACGAAACAGTGCTGTCCAGGTTTTATATTCCTTTGGCTGTTGGTTTTGCTCATTGTCTTTGCCACCCACTATTTTTCCAACATGGAGTCGATACCCAACCATGCCACATACAAAAAGGAACCTGACGCAAGGACTATGACGGCTCAGACCGCAAAGGACTTCAGGCCATTCGGCTTCGCCGTCACTGAGTTGCGCTGTCATCACACATGGTCGTCTGGATATTTTTACTCAAACAGCGCAACCAAAACTTCCTGGAGTGATCGTACTCCAATCAACTTCATATCGTCAAAAGCTCTCACACGCTCAACGTTGCTCTGCGGCAGCACACAACGGCTGAAACCTAACTTTGACGCCTCCTTGACCCGAACATCCATGCGGCCGACTGCTCGGACCTCACCCGTGAGACCGACCTCGCCCACAAGCACGGTATGAGGATCCACAGGCTTGTCCAAAAAACTCGACGCCACAGCCGTGACAATGGCCAGATCAACGGCAGGCTCATCAATTCGGACGCCACCCGCTGCATTCACGAAAATATCCTGATGCAGCAGGGAAAAACCCACCTTTTTTTCCAACACCGCCAGCAGCAGCGCCAGTCGATTGTGGTCGATACCCATTGAGGTGCGACGGGGTACGGCCAGGCTGGACGGGCACGCCAGGGCTTGCACCTCTACCAGAACAGGCCTGGTACCCTCCATGGCCGCCGTAACCGTGGATCCTGCCGTGTCAAGAGGCCGTTCGGCGAGAAAGATTTCAGAAGGGTTGCTCACTTCCTGCAGGCCGTCGTCTTTCATCTCAAAGACACCGATTTCGTTTGTGGAGCCGTACCGATTCTTTGTGGCCCGCAATATACGATAGGCGTGCCCCCGATCTCCCTCAAAGTAGAGCACCGTGTCCACCATGTGCTCCAATACCCGGGGTCCGGCAATGGCGCCTTCCTTAGTGACGTGTCCAACAAGAAAGGTCGGCCTCCCTTCCCTTTTCGCGGCTTGCATGAGACGGTCCGCACAGTGACGCACCTGACTGACACTTCCCGGAGCCGACCCTAGTTGAGTAGAATACACCGTTTGGATGGAGTCCACGGCCACCACTGAGGGCTTGTGCTCATCCATCAGCCGGAATATATTTTCCAAAGCTGACTCGGCGCTGACGTATAGATGAGAGGAAGTCAGCCCCAGCCTCTGAGAACGCATTCTGACTTGCACCGCTGACTCCTCGGCGGATACATAGAGAATGGGCCGCTCACGGGTGACCAAACCATGGAGCATTTGCAGCAAGAGGGTGGACTTCCCTATGCCGGGGTCCCCCCCAATCAGCACCACAGAACCGGGCACCACGCCGCCACCCATAACACGATCCAGTTCCAGAATGTGAGAAGAAAGTCTCCGGCTCTCCTCAGATACCACCTCATTGATTGGTTGAGGAGTTGCCGGGGGTGGGAGTTCCTCACCACTCGGAGTCAACTCCCGGCTCTGGATCTCTTCTACCAGAGTATTCCACTGTCCGCACCCGGGACAGCGCCCGAGCCATTTCAGGCTCTGGAAGCCGCATTGTTGGCAAATATGTTGGCTTTTACCTTCACGAGCCATGGGAGCACCCCAGCATGACTTGGGATTGTCTGATTTCTCGACCCTTCCATCAGTATGCGCTCAAGTTTGTCCGGAACACCCTACGTTGTCAAGAAGTAGTTAGTTTCCATCCACAATTGGCCCTGTTCTCCGCCTCAGGCAGATCAACATGCAGGATTTCTGGTGCACCGTACTTCACTACGCCTCCGCGCAATCCTTGATTTCCTTGACCTTGCAGAAACTGGGAACCAATGGTTTTTGAACCCCTCCCCTTGCTCCATACCCCTTGTCAACTGTTCGCTGCCCGCTGCTACAGTGTCTCCGCTATTGCCCAATTGCATTGCCTCCAGCGGATAGCGCTGCGGGTCCCAAGTTGCCGTTGACAAACGATAGTCCCTATGTTTAAATTGCAGACTTTGGTTTCCCCAGAGTGTACTATTCGGGGAGCCTTTTTTTACTGTACGTCTCACCTCAAAAGTATCCCGTGAGCTTAAGATACTAATGGCGAACAGCTTTGCTAACTCCGTTCGGGCCGAAGTGATGGCGGAAGGCAGCGCGAAGTCCTGAGGGCTTGGACTGTCTTCGACCCTGAGGTGCATTCGGCCTCAGCTCGTATCAAAGGCAAACCGAAGGGAACTCAGCCGAAGTCCAAACAAAATTCTCTTGGAATTTGTAAATCCAAGGAATAAACAACTGGTCCCGGAGCAGGCCAATCCACTTTTCAACGCGGAAGGAGTCGCATAATGGCGGAAAAGAACATTATTGAAGTGAGTGACGATACCTTTGAGAAAGAGGTACTTCAATCAAACACACCGGTTCTCGTGGATTTCTGGGCGCCATGGTGTGGACCATGTCGGGCTATCGCTCCAGTGATCGCTGAGCTGGCAGCTGAGTATGAGGGCAGCCTCAAGGTGGGAAAATGCAATGTGGACGAAAGCCCCAAAACCCCGTCTCAGTACGGAATCCGGGCAATTCCCACTCTGATCCTTTTCAAAGAAGGTCAGGTTTCCGAGCAGATCACCGGGGCTGTCTCGAAATCCCAGATCGATGCTGCCATAAAAAAAGTGGTTTGATTCGACCTTGATCTCACAAAAGAAACGTAACCCTGCATCGGGGCCGGGTCCGTCCGGTAAGAGACCAGAAAGCTTGCCGCAGTGCAAAAGGGGTTGAGCCCCTATCGGTTCGCCTGGCGCTGGGCCCTCTTCTGGTGCAAAGAATGACTTGAAAGCGACGGATCAGTTCTTTCCAAGAGATGCGATAATGAAGCGTCATCGTATACTTAACTCTTTAACCCTCACTGTAGTTTTCCTTTGTCTCATCGTGGAATTGGCCGGGTGTTCGTGGTTCAGGAGGCAGGAAACGACAAATCCCGATGAGCTGGCTCTAAGAGGTATGGAAGCTTTTGAAGATGGGGACTATCGTGGCGCCCTAAAAGCCTTCAGGACTCTCAAGGAACGCTATCCCTATAGCCGTTATGCTATTCTTGCAGAACTCAAAATAGGTGACGCCCATTTCCACAGGAAAGAGTACCCTGAAGCCATAGCCGCCTATGAAGAGTTTGCGAGTCTCCACCCCAAGAATGAAGCAGTCCCTTATGTGCTGTATCAAATTGGCGCTTGTTATTATGAACAATTGATGACTAGAGATCGGGATCAGACAGCCACACGTGAAGCCATTAGTTCTTTTCAACGGCTCATCAAATCGTACCCTAGTTCAGCCGAGACAAACAAGGCGAAGGAAAGAGTCCAAATCTGCCGAGAACTATTAGCGGAAAATGAACTATATGTGGCCCGCTTTTATTACAAGTCCAAGCACTACAAGGCGGCTCTTGGTCGGTTCGAGGCTGTGCTCATTGACTACAACGATGTCATTTCTTCGGAAACACGTCGGGAAGTTGAAGAGCTTATCGTCGTCTGTAAAGAAAAAATAGCTGATATAATTGAGTGATGCCGCAAGTATCAAAATACACCCTTTAAGTGAAAAAATTTGGGATCCAGCGATACTTCAGCAAAATAATGGGTGGCAAACCGCGAGAAATAGGATAAAAAAGACTTGACAGCACACGGTCTCTGATTTAAATTTACAGCGTATACTAAAAAAGCCAGCGATTTGCAGAACTTCCTGCCTGAGGGGTTTTCCTCACGACTTTGATTTGGATCCTGGCCAGTGGGCCGCCGACAATCCCAACGAGGTCTTTGATTTCAAGCAAACTCAATGCCTGTGAAAAACACCTTCTTTGATGGCATCGGGTGCAACATCAGGGTGCTGGCACGTTGATACTTGCCGTCGAATAGTTGTTAGAGCACGAAGATGGAATTAGAAACCGTGTGCATGGATGGCGTAAATCCACACCGTGCCCCACTCTCATCAACCTTTCGATGAACAACTTACCAAGACGGTCCCTGCTGAGTCTAATTTACGCCGCAGTGAAACCCGGGATTGTGCGTAGTGGTGTCAGCCAGCGTCTAGAGTAGACTGCCGGCAAGGCAGACATAAACAGTTACTCCCCAATCACCCAGGGAAAGGAGGAAAACCCATCGCAACGCATGGGTAATAAGCTATGGATCTCGTAGACCTCAAAGAACAGAATATTAAAGGTTTGGTCCAGATGGCCAAGGAGTTTGGCATTGAGGGCGTTAGCAGCATGCGCAAGCAGGAACTGATCTTCGCCTTGCTCCAAGCCCAGGCAGAACAAGACGGCCTGATCTACGGTGAAGGTGTTCTGGAAACATTACCCGACGGCTTCGGATTTCTCAGAGCCCAGAACTACAACTATCTTCCCGGGCCTGACGACATATATGTTTCCCCATCTCAGATCCGCCGCTTCAGTCTTCGAACAGGAGATACCGTCTCCGGGCAGATCCGCCCTCCCAAAGAAGGCGAGCGCTATTTTGCTTTACTTAAAGTAGAGGCGGTAAATTTCGAGGACCCGGAGGATACCAGGGATAAAATTCTTTTCGACAACCTGGTCCCCCTCTACCCGGAGCAGAGAGTTCGCTTGGAAACCGATCCCGACAACTACTCCACTCGCGTCATGGATATGCTCACTCCCCTTGGCAAGGGTCAGAGAGGGCTCATTGTGGCTTCGCCTCGGACCGGCAAGACCATGCTGCTGCAGGCCATTGCCAATAGCATCACGACCAACCATAAGAACATATTCATGATTGTATTGCTCATCGACGAGAGACCGGAAGAGGTCACCGATATGCAGCGTTCGGTGCAGGCTGAAGTGGTGAGTTCCACTTTTGACGAACCGGCCCAACGTCACGTACAAGTTGCCGAAATGGTAATAGAAAAAGCCAAAAGGCTGGTCGAGCACAAACGCGACGTGGTCATACTCTTGGACAGTATTACTCGACTGGCTCGCGCCTATAATACGGTGGTGCCGCCTAGCGGTAAGATTCTCTCAGGTGGTGTTGATTCCAACGCCCTGCATCGGCCCAAACGCTTTTTTGGCGCAGCCCGCAACATTGAGGGCGGAGGAAGCCTTACTATCATCGCCACCGCACTCATTGACACCGGTAGCCGTATGGATGAAGTGATCTTCGAGGAGTTCAAGGGTACAGGCAATATGGAGATACATCTCGATCGGAAGCTGGCGGACCGGCGGATTTTCCCATCCATTGATATCAACCGTTCTGGCACCCGCAAGGAAGAGTTGCTACTGCCACCCGACGATCTGAACCGCATATGGATTCTGCGCAAGCTCCTGTCGCCTCTGAACACGGTAGATGCCATGGAGTTTCTGCTGGACAAACTCTCGGCCACCGAAAATAACGCCGATTTTCTTGACTCGATGAACAAGTAGTTGCCGCTCCCCGCCGAAAAAAATCTTGCCAAAAAGCTCCTGGAAGACTATTCTACATTGTTCTGTGAATGAGTCCCTCTTTGGCAGATAATTAGGACTGCCCGGCTGCCGTTACGAGCAGGGGTTAGCTCATGCTCGGCTTGGGTAGCAAGAAAGGAAAGTTATGAAAAAGGATATTCACCCCGAGTACCGCCAGACTAATGTGCGCTGCCACTGTGGCCACGAGTTCCAGGCTGGCTCAACCAAGGAAGACATAAGCGTCGAGATTTGCTCACAATGTCACCCTTTCTACACGGGCAAGCAGAAGCTCGTTGACTCTGCTGGACGGATTGAGCGTTTTCGGAGGAAATACAGCAAATACAACGAGAAGAAAGAAGCAGCGGACAACGGTTAGTCAGGGGTCCGATTTAGTTGGTGGAGAAGTCGTCATCGAGACGCGCTTCGGCGCGAATCCAATCTAAACCAAAAGTTGCCGAGGTCATTAAAGAAGCATGTTTGAAAAGTTGGAGCACATGGAGGCACGTTATCTCGACCTGGAGAGGGCCTTAAGCGATCCGGATACAATTGCTAACCTTAAGGAATATCAAAGGTTTGCGAAAGAACACGCTGACCTGACGCCTTGTGTTCAGTCACTCAGAAAGCACCGCGAACTTGCCGCCAGGATTGAGGAAAATAATGAGCTTCTGCATGATTCAGACCCGGAAATACGGGAATTGGCTCAAGAGGATAACAGTCAACTCAAGGCCCAGCTCCATGACCTCAAACAAGAGATCAGACGCCTCCTGACACCCAAAGACCCTCATGATGAAAAGAATGTGATCCTTGAGATTCGCGCAGGCACCGGCGGCAATGAGGCAGCTCTCTTTGCCGCAGATCTTTTTCGCATGTACACCAGGTATGCTGAACTAATGGGGTGGACAGTTGACATTCTAAGTAGCCATCACACCGGGATAGGCGGATTCAAGGAAATTATCCTTTCCATAGCAGGTCCTCGGGCCTACAGCCGACTCAAATACGAAAGCGGGGTACACCGGGTACAGAGGGTTCCTACGACTGAATCACAGGGTCGCATTCATACCTCAGCTGTAACCGTGGCTGTTCTCCCTGAGGCTGAAGATGTGGAGGTGGAAATTGAACCCCATGACCTTCGCGTAGATGTCTTCCGTTCTTCGGGACCTGGTGGACAGAGTGTCAATACCACTGACTCGGCGGTTCGCGTAACTCATTTACCCTCGGGTCTAGTGGTCACCTGCCAGGACGAAAAATCTCAGCACAAGAACAAAGCTAAAGCGATGAAGGTCATGCGCGCCAGGCTTTTTGACATGATGCAGCAAGAGCAACTCCACAAGACTGCTGCAGACCGCAAGAGCCAGGTGGGTACCGGCGATCGGAGTGAACGAGTTCGCACCTACAATTTCCCCCAAAATCGTGTAACTGAACACCGGATTAATCTCACACTTTACAAATTGGAGGAAATTCTCCAAGGAGAGATCAACTCCATCATTGATCCACTCGCTACTCATTTCGAAACCGAGTCACTCCTGCAAGTAAACAATGGTTGAAGAATCCTGGACTGTTCTCAAGCTATTGGATTGGACCAAAGACTATTTCAAGAAACATAATGTGTCCGAGCCCCGCTCTTCAGCCGAATTACTGCTCGCTCATGTGCTCTCGCAGGACCGTCTTTTTCTCTACTTGAACTATGACCGTCCAATGGAAGCACAAGAGCTATCAGCCTATCGGGCCTGTATCAAACGGAGGCTTACCGGAGAACCCAGTCAATATATCACCGGAACCCAAGAGTTCTGGTCGCTCCCTCTGCGCGTAAATCCTGATGTTCTCATCCCCAGGCCCGAAACAGAAGTTCTGGTTGAAGCGGTACTCGATTTTGTCCGCGATGATCCAGTTGCGAAGACAAATTTGTCCATTATTGACCTCGGTACCGGCTCAGGCGCTATCGCCATCGCTTTGGCCAGGGAATTACCTGGAGCCAAAATAGTGGCAGTGGACTTGTCCATGCCTGCCTTACACCTAGCGCGCGAAAATGCCAAGCGTAATCAGGTGGAAGAACAACTTTATTTTGTCCAAAGTGATATTTACATGGGGATACCTGGAGCATCTGAGAAATTCAGCTTGGTCGTGTCCAACCCACCTTACGTGAGCCACGCTGAATTCAACCAACTTCCCCGAGAAATTCGTGACTATGAGCCGCGACGTGCCCTGGACGGCGGTCCTGACGGTCTGGCTGCCGTCAGACGGATCATCATGGCAGTTCCAGAGGTCTTGCGCCCAGGAGGAGGGCTCTTGTTGGAAATGGCTGCTGGCCAGGTTGAGACCGTGTCTACCCTTGTCCTGGAGAGTCAGGAGTACAAGAGCTTCCGTATACTGAAGGACTACAGTGGTATAGATAGAGTCCTGGTGGCAGTGAAAGAATAAGATCCGAATCACGAAATTCGAAGCACGAGACAAATCCAAAATTCAAACTTTCAAATGTCCAAAACAAAGATGATTACCTAAGTTGGATTACGTTTTGGTAGTTTGGATTTAGAGAATTGGGATTTGTTTGGGATTTCGATACTCGGATTTAGGATTTGTGTTGGCTGCCTTATGCGTTCTCAAGGATGACATGTAGGACAAGCACTGCCCACGGATACTAGGATGACGGATGGATAAAATTGTGATTGAGGGCGGCCGCCCTTTGAATGGTGCGGTCCAGATCAGCGGCGCCAAGAATGCGGCGCTCCCTCTCCTCGCCGCGACGCTCCTGTCCAGAGGCGTTCACCGGTTGTACAATATTCCACTTCTCAGAGACATCCGTACGGCCAAGACACTTCTCTATCACCTCGGCGCCACCTTTGAAGAAGGCGATCCCCTCTGCATTCATACAGACAACGTTGACGGCTTCGAGGCTCCTTACGATCTCGTCAAGACCATGCGAGCCTCGGTCCTGGTTCTTGGGCCACTAGTGGCTCGCTTCAAGAGGGCTCGGGTCTCCCTGCCTGGCGGCTGTGCCATCGGCGCTCGGCCCATCAATCTTCACTTGAGTGGTCTCGAGCGCCTCGGCGTTACGATTGAGCTCAAGCATGGCTACGTGGAAGCTTCGGTAAAGCGGTTGGTGGGCAACGATATTTACTTCGACATCCCCACGGTTACCGGTACCGCCAACCTCATGATGGCCGCCGTCCTTGCCGAAGGCCAAACCGTCTTGGAGAACTCAGCTCGGGAACCGGAAGTGGTTGAACTGGCCCGATGCCTCACCACTATGGGCGCACACATTGAAGGTGCCGGCACCTCGGTGATCACCATCGAAGGGGTGGACGAACTGCAACCCATGCACTACACCATCGTGCCGGATCGTATAGAGGCAGCTACATATCTCACCGCGGCCGGCATCACCCGCGGAAACATCACCGTCAGACCCTGTGTACCAGGACACTTGGAGCCTGTCATTCGTAAGCTGGAACAGGCTGGCATGCGCTTCGAAATCGGCGATGACTACATCGAGGGTTTGGGTAGCGAAGTGATTCAGAATATAGACATCAAGACCAACCCTCATCCCGGCTTTCCAACAGACATGCAAGCCCAGATTATGGCGATGATGTGCCTTGCCGATGGCCAGAGCATAATCACTGAAAAGATATTTGAGAATCGTTTTATGCACGTCAGCGAACTGAAGCGTATGGGTGCCGACATTAGTATTGAAGGCAATACCGCCATTGTGCGTGGCCGCTCGAAACTTCAAGGAGCTCCGGTAATGGCTACGGATCTCCGAGCCAGTGCTTCCCTTGTCCTTGCGGGGTTGGCTGCCGATGGAGTTACCGAGATATCCCGAGTTTACCATCTCGACCGGGGTTACCAGCGGATTGAGGAAAAACTCCGGGGCGTAGGAGCCAGCATTGAACGGGTTAAGGAGTAACCCTTCCGGTTACGACGCTGGGACGCGGGGACACGGGGATCAGATTCGGACTATTAAATAGACGATACCAGTTTTTGCCGAGGTCGGAGGAGGTAGGGGCCGAAAGTATCTAAGCTAGGAGTCAACCATAACGGTTGTAGAGCCCTAAACCTCTATGGAGATGTAAAAACCTTGTTCGACAGATCTTTCTCTGCTATCTTCACTACGATAGGCTGCATGTCTTGTCTCGAAGCGACAAAGCATAGATAGGTTCTCAGAAACACTTCGACACCAGTCGACTGAATAAGGGGCACGTTCCGTTTTTCAATCACGCACAACCAGTCTGCTGAATTCTCCGTGTCACCGCGTCTCCGTGTCGCCGTCTCTCCGCGTCAGTCCTACCATAGGGACTGCCGAGTGATTATGGACTCGCTTTGGAGACGATCGCTTTTTGATTACCCCGGCCGGGCGCACGCACCATGTCAACTGTACATCGTCCTCTCCCCTCCCTGCTGGTGAGCTTTTGCTGCGGCATTGCTGCAGGCCGTCATCTGCCAATAGCTCCCGCTATTCTGGCTTCTTTGCTCACCTTACTTTGTGTTCTGCTCATCTGGCGCACAATTAGAGGACGCAACTGCCTGTTTCTGCCCATTGCCATTTTCCTAGCCCTCGGACTCCTCGCCTCTACCACCATCCCCAACCCTGATCAGCCTCCTTCTGGCATTCGGCAGCTCTTGCAGCACAAGAGCGTCGTCCTCATGGGCACCGTCTACCATACTCCTCAACGAGGTCCAAGTCATACCCGTATTCGGTTGCATTTAGAGGCATTCAAAGAGGGTAAGGACTGGCGGCCTGTCTCTGGAAATCTGCTTGTCAATATTCGGGAGTGTCAAGGGGATTGGCCTGTGGGCCAACGTCTGATTGGCAAGGTGCGCCTCCGACCCGTGCGAAACTTTAACAATCCGGGTGGGTTCGACTATCGACAATATCTCGCAAACAACCGCATCTGGCTCAGAGGCTATGTGCAGCGCGATGCTGATCTCGTGCCCCTGGACAAACCGGAGAAGTCTTGTGTCCATCTATTGCACCAAGTCCGCCTGAGAAGTCGTGCTTTCTTGGAGGCCCGGCTGCCGCCGGAGCATGCCGGTCTCTATCGGGCACTTCTTCTGGGGGAACGTTTTGCTCTGAGTACTGACCTCCGGGAAGTCCTCTACAATTCGGGAGTGGGTCACCTGCTGGCGATTTCTGGCCTTCATCTTGGCCTTGTCGCAGGTTTCGCATTTCTGATGTTCCACTTTGTCCTGGCCCGCACTCCCGCCGTTTCTGGTCGGTGGGGAGCACGCCCTGGAGCCGCCCTCGCCGCATTTTTTTTCGCCCTTGCCTACGGTTTGCTCACGGGAATGGGATTACCGGCGCTACGCGCAACCATTATGCTGGCCGTCTTCTCCGTGGCCCTGGTGATTCAGCGAGAAAGGGATCTTCTCAATTCCCTCCTGCTGGCAGCCTTGCTCATTTTGATCTTATATCCCGATGCTCTATTTGCCGCATCCTTCCAGCTCTCTTTTGTGGGTGTCTTTACCCTAATCCGGGTGCTACCCCTCCTGCCGGCGCCGCAAATCCTCAGCCACCAGTTGGGTCGAGAGGGAAAATTCCGCCGGCTGGGACCTCGCTTCTACCAGTTTGTTTGTGGTTCCATTCTTTTGTCTCTCTATACTGCCCCCGTGGCCCTGTATCACTTTCACCGACTGACTCCAGCGGGTATATTTGTCAATCTGGTCGCAGTTCCCCTTGTGGGTTTTCTCATCTTGCCGGCGGGGTTATTGGCCCTGGTTTTCCTCATCCTTTCCCCCTTCCTGGCCGGCTTCCTTCTCAAGCTAGGCAGTCTCGGTCTAAACCTCGTAATCTTCACTGCCACTCAATTCAGCAGCCTTTCCTGGGCTACCCTGTGGCCTGGCACTCCCCAGGCCTGGCAAGTGGGCCTGGCCTATGTCGTGCTCCTGGTTCCTTTCATCAAGGCTCCACGTCGGTGGCGTGCGGGCATATTTATGGCTGGCAGCTTGTTGTTGCTCATCACTGCCTGGCCCATTTCTGGCCACTTCGGTTCAGAGCAATCCTTTCTCCGGGTGACCTATCTGGACGTTAGTCAAGGCAGTTCTGCTGTGGTGGAATTCCCCGGAAAAACTGCCATGCTCATAGATGGGGGCGGCTTTTATGGAAGTTCGTTTGACCTTGGCCGCCACGTGGTAGCCCCTTATCTCTGGCGTCGACGCATTCGAAGCTTGGAGGCGGTGGTCCTTACTCATCCTCACCCCGATCATTTCAAAGGCCTTATCTTTGTAGTCAGACATTTTCCCGTCAAACAATTCTGGTACAGCAAGGTACATGTTGGCCATCGGGGCTTTTTTGAGCTTGTCAACACTCTGGCTCGAAAAAATGTGCATTGCTTGGGCCCAGAGGAGCTAAAATCACCGCCTAATATGCATGGGGTGAATGTTCGTATCCTCCATCCTCCACCTGATTTCACCTCAAGCTCTGGGATGCCGACGGCCGCTGAACTCAACAACCTTTCCGTGGTGCTACGGCTCAATTACAAAAATGTATCCTTTCTTTTCCCGGGAGATATCGAGAAGGAAGCCGAGTACCGACTAGCGCGACTACCCGCCTTTGAACCTGTTGATGTCTTGCTGGTACCACATCACGGCAGCCGCACCTCCAGTTCTTTACCCTTGTTGCGACGGCTCCAGCCTCGAATCGCTGTCTATTCAGTTGGTTTTGACAACCGTTTTCATTTGCCCGCTCACGAGGTTCGCAAGCGCTATGCGACTTTGGGTATTCAGACTTACAGGACTGACCGGGACGGTGCCATCACCATCGTCACCGACGGTCACAAGATTGAGGTGAAGACCTTTTTGGACAGTAAGCACACTTATTAGAAGGTTAGAAGGATTACTTACACTGCCTACCTGCAACCGGCAGGAGATTTGGTCGACCTGTCGTCGTGGCCGATGGTCATAGTACAGACATCGCCGCCATCTCCTGGCAAACCTTCGCCGACTAGCCTGCGCAACGGCACGTGCACCGGGCTGGTTACGAAATTGATGGCGGTTCCGAACAGTCCGCCAGTTTGGATGCCCACTCCGAAGTCGGAAAACTTGCCGCTTACTTCAAGAGGTGTTGCAAGGCTGAAGAATTCTGGCCTCTTGGGTATGGGCACTGCCTTCAGGGCGATCAGCCCTTTCCTAAAATCCACCTCACCCTTGCCGCAGATCCGTATCTTAGTGGTGTCGATCACGAATACTTCGGGATTCAACAACCCGTTCTGCATGCTCCAACGGCCGATCACACAGTTGATTCTTGACCCGTTCTCGTCTCCCCTTGATGCGATGGCCGCTATCAAATTCACCGCCCACAAGTCTATGATGCCCGCGCTTAGATTCTCCGGACGTCCTGAGAAATCTAGGTAGCCATTTCCGTTTGCCAGCAGTTCATCCAGATTCTTGGCTGAGGATTTCAGGTCAACGTCGAGGCTGACAGTCCCTCCCATTCTGGTTTCAGGGTCGACTCTCCTGGCAATTACGCCAAAATCGAACTGGTCAATGAGTGCCCGAACCGACGCCTCCGAGGCCTCCCGCCCGGGCTTTACTGACAGGGAGAAAAGAAACGATCCTCCTGGTATGTTGAGTTTCACTGGATCTATGGATACACGTCCTTCCTTCAGGGTAGCAGTCAAGAGCCCGCTACCCAGTTCGTCCGCGCCGGACAGGACCTTTCCCACTGCAACCTTCATTCTTGCGTCGAAACTACCAAGGACTTCCGGGCTGAAAAGCTTCGCCGCTTCTTCAGCTCTGTAGCCGGTTGTCTGAGAGATTGCCTTCGGTTTACTGGCGGCCTCTCCGGAGCCATCAGCAGGCTCTGCCGCCTGTTGAGCGGTCTCTTCGGGTTTGCCCCGCTCGAACGACCAATCCCCCACGTCGAAATCATTGAGTTGAATCACCGGGGCATCTAGCTCGATATTCGCCACCGGCCGGGAGCCTGTGTCGTCAATGGTCATCTTGCCGGTTAGTTTGCTCTTGCCAGCGTAGATTGCAAAATCGGTAAGGTCGATCCTGTCCTTTCTCATCGAGAGGAGTCCGCCAACCCCGTATGATTTCAGGGGAGGCAGGTCCAGTTTCAAGAGCTCATTCAAGCTGTCCAGCTTCTCACCCTGCACCGAACTCTTGACGTTGAGGGTGTGAAGCGCTTGGGACAGGTCGATGTTGCCTTCCACCTCGAAGTGAGTCTGGGCAATCTCCAACTTAACATTCATCCAGGACCTGCTCTCGCCCAGAAGCTCTTCAAGAGAGCCGGCATTGATCGTGGTGGTAAAAGGTTGCTTCCGCAGTGTCCCCTTCATGGAGAGCGCAAACGGCTTCCCGGCAAGCGCCGCCCCGTTGCACTCGTTGATCTCAAACTCCAGCGGTTCGGTTAGGCTGGGGTCACGATAGGACATCGATATGTCCTCCAGGGTAAGCATCTTAACCACCAGGGAGTCGGATGCCAACTCCACCTTGCCTCTTTCCGCTTCCGGCCCCTCCTTTTTCGGTGCCTTGGGAGTGGAATCCTCGACTGGGCGGGAAGACCAGTTAACCGCCCCCTCGCTATTCGCCATCAGGGCCACAGAAACCCCCCTGACACTGAACTCCAGAATATGAACCTTGGTAAGCAAAAGCGGCAACACCGCAACCTGAACCTTGGCGGCTTTCATTGTGGCGAAATCCCCGGCCTGAAACCCCTTGGGATTGCCGAGCCGGACACCTTCGATTTCGAAGGCGGGCCAAAGCGACGTTGTGACCTGTATTTTGCCGTCGATTCTGAGGGGGCGCTCCAATATGCGGCTGGCCACTGCCTCCACCGCATCTTTGTGCGTGGTCAGGTCTATGGGAATTTGCACCAGAGCCAGCACAGCCAGAATCACAACCAGGACCGCAACCAAGCCGCCCACGACGTAGGCAATCCAACGTAGGATTTTCGGTAGACGCATGATTTGACCCTCTCTGCTTCATTACAGAATAACAGCAAGAAAGGGGACGATGGTGAAAAGTTGAAATATATATAAATCTATAAGTTGGCCTAGCTTGTTTCAGTATCCTAATGATCTATTTTGATTCAAATATATCTCTTGCAATTTCCTTCGTAATAGGATCTCTTCGTCCCCGATCGGCCAGCTTACTGACAGCAGAAGGCGACAAATTCATCTGATGTGCAACTTCACGTCCACTGATCCTTAAATGGTCTACTGCCAAAGCGCAGATAATCGCTCGCAGCTGTGTTACTTTCCTTTGCCTGCTCGAACTTATTATAAGGTCAGGGTCTACTTGGAAATAGTTAGCTACAGCGCCAGTTATTCTTTGTAGATCTAATCCTTTGATCGTAGCCAAGGTTTTTCTCTCGTAGGCCTCGTTAGCTTGTTCCAGCACAGACTCTACAAACTCGCTGCTACCCAAAATGCGTTCATCTCCCATCACGCGCATCCCTGCCGCCCGGATCGCCTTTAGCGCAGACCAGCCACCAACTGAACGGATCAAGCCTCCCCCCACAAGCTCCGGCATGCGGCCCACTAATAAGCCTTTCGAAACAAATGCTAAATAAGAACGTCTGGCTTGCCCAAGCGTATCTCCAAATAGGCTCAGCACATAATCTGTATCCTGCCATTGATGTTTCGTCTTTCCCACCAAAACCGAATGCCCCGTTCTTAGGAAGGTATTTAGTTCCTCCAAATCTTTTACGATACCGGCTCGAATCGGATTCAGGTGAATATATCTTACTAACTCGAGCAAATAGGGTTCTTCCTCACATAAAAAAGATTTATAGCGATTTTGAAACAAGACTCCATGACGTCTGTGACGCCGGTTGAACTGCTGCGCATAACCCGTCAACAGGCGACGCATAAGAGTTGAGATGGGCATTGGGCCGGTTTTTAAAAGCAAATGGGCATGGTTTTTCATGAGCGCCCAAGCGAAACACGGAGTTAGAGATTCGCTAATAATGCGTGCCAGTCGTTCAAGGAAGTTGTTGTAGTCTTGACTGTCCTTGAAGATAGCTTTGCGCTCAATTCCACGGATAACAATGTGATGCAGTGCTCCCGGAGCATCTATGCGGGCTTTGCGTGCCATAGGCCAATATCGCTTGAATTTATCATAATTTCAACTTTTCACCATCGTCCCATAATATGCATAATATGCCGAACAAACTTAATTGACGGTTAAAGCGGCGGCGTGTGGCTAAGAAGGCCTGATAGGAGCTTGACGGGTCAATGCACCAGCCGTTACTTGATCCTCGCAAGTTTACTCTGGGCAATTTTAGCCTGATTGCTGTTCGGGTAACCCTTAACCACTTTCTTCAACAGTATCTCGGCTGCGGTCTTGTCCCCGAGTTCCAAAAAGGCCATCCCCTGTTTGAGCATGGCACTGCTTACTTTGTCACTGTCAGGATAATTCTTTATAGTCTTCTCATACGCAGCAATCGCTTCGCTATATTTCCTCTCCGAGTAATAGCACTCACCAAGCCAGAACTGAGCGTTATCAGCAAGATCAGTCTCTGGATTACGTTCAATAAAACTCGTGAACTCGTCTCTTGCCGCCTGAAACTGTCTGGCCCGGAACATCTCAAAAGCTTTCCCGTACTGCTCTTCCACACCCAGGCTGGGCTGTTGCTTGGCACTACTTGTGGCAGCGGAAGCTGCCTTATCCCCGGTGGTTTTCATTGCTGCCGGGCCTTGCGTCTTTGGGGTGACTGCCAACTCTTTAAGTCCGAGATAATTGGCCATCAGGCTTAATCTTCGCTGCAGGTCGTCAACGGTTTTTTGCATCTCCAGTGTCGTAGTCATCTGCACCGCTTGGAGTTCGCTGATTCGTTCACCGTTACGGGCGTTCATAACCGCAGATTCCTCCAGTTGACCACCTAAACTTCCCAGTTCCAGCTCTATCCGGTCCAACTGTGCCCCAATTGCGGCCTGGCTGTGGCGAAGCGGCTGTCGGTCAGCCTCAAGCTGAGCTTTGAGATCCTCTGATTGCCCCTGCACGATCTTCTCTAGCTGAGCAACTTGGTCTTTGTTCTTGTCCAGGTCACGACGCGCAGCCCAGACTTGTCTCTGAAGTGCGGATACTTCCTTCTGAGAGGCACAACCAACCAGCCCAACGCACACTGCCAGCAATCCAGCCAAAATGGGTCTCAAAAAGCCCATACTCACACTGACGTTAGCTGAGACATCCCTGCTCATTTGAAAGAACTCTCCTTGCTTTTCCGAAGTTGGGCACCTCGGTGGTCTGAAGGGCGGCACGACTGCTTGAGGATCTCTGCCACTGAGCAACAGGACGAACTATAGCGCGAATCCTGTCCCGGAGGAACAGGCTTTCGATCTTGGGATAGAATTGGAGCTGTCCCCTGCAGCGCTGAAGTGAATTCATAAAGAAGAGCCACCCTGGCGCGAACTGGTGCAGCGAGCGTAGCCACTTCCCGGCCAGGTCACAGCTCAGCGGCACTGGGAACTACCGTCTCCGGAAAGTTCAGTCTTTCCCGCTTGATCTAAATCAACTGCAGACTGGGCAGAAATACATCTGAGTGCGCGCCGCTGCGCACGCCTGCGGGCGCACTACTCATCCCAAAGTCGCATTCGCGGAGAAACCAGCAACAGCTTGAAGCTCAGCCCAAGTAAAACAGCTTAGGTGAGATCACACCATCCTTCCCCAAGACATATGATTGTATTGAACCGCTCGGCAGGAGTCAGCCCTGGCTTTTCAGTTCAGAGCCTCGGCCGACTCCTGCCCTTCCAAAGCTAGTGGTTCGATCCGGCAAACAAAGTGTGCCTTGGCAAATTGCGGATATGTAATGATCTCGCTTATTCAGCACTGGTCCTGAGGGCTTCGACTGTCTTCGGCCCTGAGGCTCAGACCCGAAGGGAACTCAGTCGAAGTCTGATAAATTCTGAATAGAATTTATGAATCGAAGGACTAGTTTCCGGTCTGGCCAAGCCAGTAAAGACATCCGGTCACATACCTCTAACGAATCACGAAGTGATCCCTTCGGTTTGTAGCCCAACAAGACTCAGTGTTTTGGGTGCAGAGGGGCTGTTCTTCACCATAGGAAATGGTGGTCAATCGGGACTCGTCCACCCCTGACTTGACCAGGTAGCCTTTCGCGCTGTTGGCCCGGCGGTCCCCCAGGGCAAGGTTATACTCATTGCTGCCCCGGTTGTCGCAGTGGCCCTCAATGAGCACGCGAGCATCGCGATGCTCACGCAACCATGCCGCCTTGTCGTCCAAAATCATCATGGCTTGAGGGGTGAGCACGTATTTGTCGAAGTCGAAGTGAATGTCTTCTTCCTCGAAGGCTCGTCGCTTGGCTGCTTCGCTCATTGCAGCCGCTTCGGC
>Ga0209536_100004612_pt1 | contig 21763 bp, 25 predicted proteins | sample DeeMarSeWOR28_12_FD_187461 | JGI IMG/M metagenome (GOLD analysis project Ga0209536, IMG submission 187461) | Marine sediment microbial communities from White Oak River estuary, North Carolina - WOR-2-8_12 (SPAdes) (version 2) | ecosystem: Environmental > Aquatic > Marine > Intertidal zone >... | reverse complement strand
ACGAACCGGCGTCTTCGGAATTGTCCTTCTTCTCGCTCTGTTCGCATCGGGAGCTATCCTGTCGGCCAGGTTGCTGCTCGGCGGTCGGGTGCCCGGTCTCACCAGGAGTCGGGTCGCCGTGCTCCCGGTGATCGGCGTGATCGGTTCCGAGCAGAGTTTCGTGGAGGACCTGCACAGCTTCCGGGACGACCCGTCGGTAAAGGCGTTCGTTCTGGAGATCCGCTCACCCGGAGGTGGAGTGGGCCCGTCTCAGGCGATCTACGCCGAACTCCAGCGGCTGAAACGTGAGGACGACAGGCCGCTGATCGCCTGGATCGGAGATGTGGGAGCCTCGGGCGGCTACTACGTCGCCCTGCCCGCAGACTCGATCTTCGCACTCCCCGGCTCGATCACCGGATCGATCGGGGTGATCATGCAGTTCCCGAACGCCGAGGAGCTGTTGCGGAAGGTGGGCGTGGAGCTGGAAGTGGTGAAGAGCGGGCGACTGAAAGATATCGGTTCACCGGTGCGCGATCTGTCGGAAGAGGAACGGCAGGTCCTGCAGGACCTGGTGGATGACGTCTGGCATCAGTTCGTGGAAGCCGTCGTACTGGGCCGTGACCTCAGCCGGGCCCGGGTGGAAGAACTGGCGGACGGCCGGGTCTATTCCGGCGAGAGAGCGCGGGACGAAGGTCTGATCGATCGGCTGGGCACCCTGCAGGACGCACTGAACGCGGCGGGTCGGATGGGAGGGCTGGGCGAGAATCCCCGCACGGTGCGCCCCACGCAGGAGAAGGTGGGTCTGCTGGAACTGCTGGGCGGAGTCGAAGAATCGCGGCTCGCGACCCTGCTCGAGTCCGTGTCGGGCGGTGCGAGCTCCATGCCCCGACTGAAGTACGAATGGCCATGAGGCGCCGGCGCCCAAGGGCGCCCTGAACCCGCGGCGAGAGGAGATCTGAGATGACGAAAGCGGACCTGGTCGAACAGGTATACGAGGCGATCGGGCCGGGCGTGACGAAGAAGGACTGCGGTGCGGTCGTCGACGCCTTTCTCAACGCGGTGAAGCTGGCACTCGCCAACGGGGAGCACATCGAGATCCGCGGTTTCGGCACCTTCAAGGTGCGGGAACGCAGGCCGCGGATCGCGCGGAATCCCCGCACCGGAGAGACGGTGGAGGTGCCTTCGCGGGCCGTACCGGTATTCAAGCCGTCTCGCCTGTTCAAGGCGGAAGTGGACGAGCAGACAGTCTGACCGCGCCCGACGCGCGCCGGTACCGGAGGGGAGATATGGGAGTAGCGCGGGGCTCGAGGTTCGAGGCCCGCGCTACTGACGGCGCACATCAGCGGGCAGCGAACCAGTCCCGCAGCAGTTCCGCCCCCGCAGCCAGCACTTCATCGTCCACCGAGAAATTCAAGCGCAGATATCCGGGCGTTCCGAACGCTTCGCCCGGAACGCATGCCACTCCGGTCTGCTGGAGAAGGGCCTCGGCTACGGCAGCCGAGTCCGCTGCCTGGGAATTCCCGCCGCCGATTCTTCCATACAGGTAGATCGCTCCCGGCGGCAGCGGCACTTCGAATCCTTCGATGCCCTGCAGCTCGGAGTGAGCCGACTGTCTCCGGCGGTCGAGAATCGTCCGGAATTCCGCGATGACCCTCTCCCGACTCTCGGATGCGAGCACGGCGGCGGCCGCGAACTGCGATGGACCGGCAGCCGCGGAGGTGGTCTGGCTCTGCAGGTCCGAGGCCTTCTTGATCAGTTCGGGCGGCCCCACGGCCCAGCCGATGCGCCAGCCCGGCATCGAGAACGCCTTGGACATTCCATCCATCGCAACGATGTGCTCCGGCCGATTCCTGACATCGAGCACCGACGGAGCAGGCGATCCGTCGTAGTGCAGGCGCCGGTAGATCTCGTCCGACAGCACCCAGATACCATGCTCTCCGGCCCAGGAGCAGACATCCTCCAGAGTCTGCTGGTCCATCACGGCGCCCGACGGATTCGACGGGCTGTTGAGGAACAGGCCGCGCGTGGAGTCGGTTCGTCGGGCCTCGAGCTGATCGACCGAGAGCGCGAACCCCTGGTCGAAGTCGGTTTCCACTACGACCGGTCTGGCGCGGGCGAGCTCCACGATCGCGAGGTACGATGTCCAGAACGGTGCCGGGATCAGCACCTCGTCGCCCTCGCCGAACAGCGAGAAGCAGAGATTGAACAGCGCCTGCTTGACGCCGGCGCTGACCAGCACGCCCGCGGGGTCTTCGGGAGCGTGCGCCGAGGTCTCGACCAGGTAGCGCGTGATGCTCTCACGGAGTTCCGGGAATCCGGGCGTCGGGGGATAGCCGGTTCGTCCGGCGCGGACGGCCGCGGCCGAGCCCTCGGCGGCCACTTCGGGCGTTGCGAACGACGGCTCGCCGGCCGAGAGATCGATGATGGAACGGCCCTCGGCTCTCATCTGCCGGGCTCGAGCCGTGATCGCCAGCGTGGCGGACGGCTTCAGTGCGGAGACGTTGCTGGAGAAACGCACGGTAGCTCCCGCGTCGGTGATTGAAGCAGGTGGGAGGGGGCGATAGTTTCCGCCCCGCGCTCCACGAGGGTTCCCCGCTCCCGATCGAGAGGGGGCCCCGGAACTGCTGTCCGGAACGTATTCCTGACGCGTCGAATGCGTCAAGCAGGCCGAAAGGGTCACGATCGATGATCAGCGAGACACTCACGACGCTGGATCCGCAGGCGGCGATCGAGCAGGCGAAGCGGTTCTTCACGGATGCGGACTCTCCGCTTCCCGCGACCGTCGTGGAGGAGGACGAGGCGAGCCTTACGGTCGAGACGTTCAGGAGCCGGGTCGCGGTCTCCGCGTTCGAGGACCCCGACGGTCGGGGAACCCGAGTCCGGGTGAGTACGCTGCGCAGAAACGACGCCCTGGGGAAGCTTCTCACTCTGCTGGCCACCGGCGAGGCCACGGCCACCGGATGACGCCTCGAATGTCGCTGCGAGTCCTGTTGTTCGGGTTGTATCGGGAACGGGCCGGAGCCCCGCAGATCGAGATCGAGCTTCCAGCCGGCGCCCGCGTGCACGACCTGCTGGCCGGCCTGCGCGAGTATCCGGAATTCCAGGGGCTCCCCGGGCGTATGGCCGTGGCCGTCAATCGCAGGTACGCGGAAGCTGACAGCCCGCTGTTGCCCGGCGACGAGATCGCGCTCATCCCTCCGGTAGCCGGTGGCTGAGCCCCGCCTGCGGGTCGGCGTGGTCGATCGTCCGATCAGCGCGGCCGAGCTCGCGGTGGATCTGGTGGGCGACAGACACGGCGCCACGCTCATGTTCGAGGGCACGGTCCGGAATCGTAACCGGGGTCGACCGGTAGTCCGGCTCCACTACGAGGCCTATGAGTCGATGGCCGAGGAAACGCTGCATGCCATCGCGGCGGAGGCGACCGACAGGTTCCGGGTGGGTGCCGTCGCCGTGCTGCACCGGACGGGCTCCCTGGAAATCGGAGACGTGAGCGTGGCGATCACCGTGGCCTCGGAACATCGGGCGGACGCGTTCGAGGCCACCCGGTACGTGATCGAGCAGGTCAAGCTCCGACTGCCGGTCTGGAAGCGTGAGGAATACGCCGACGGGTCAACCGCGTGGCTCGATGGGACACCACCGGAACCGGCGCCCTCCGCCGGTACGGGGGACGCGGGATGAAGGACGGAGTCGGCCGGACGATCGATTACCTGCGCATTTCGGTGATCGACAAGTGCAATCTTCGTTGCACCTATTGCATGCCGATCGGAGGGCTGGACTGGATTCCGAAGTCCGAGATCCTCACGTACGAGGAGATCACGGCGATCGTGCGGGAGATGGCCGGTCTCGGGCTCCGGCGGATCCGTCTCACCGGCGGTGAGCCGCTGGTCCGCCATGATCTGCCGGTCCTCGTCGAGCAGCTGCGCGGCATTCCGCAGATCGAGGACATCTCCCTGTCGACGAACGCCATTCTGCTGCCGAGATTCGCAGCCGATCTGAGACTCGCCGGAGTGGATCGGGTAAACATCAGCCTGGACACTCTGAGGCGGGACCGCTTCGAGAGCATCGCGCGGCGACCGATGGGGGTGTTCGACGAGACGCTGGCGGGGATCGAGTCGGCCGAACGTGTGGGTTTCGCGCCGTTGAAGATCAATACGGTCCTGCTGCGGGGGATGAACGATGACGAGGTGGTCGACTTCGCCGCCATGACCCGGAGCCGGCCCTGGCACGTGCGGTTCATCGAGATGATGCCCGTCGGCGAGAACCTCCACCTCTCCGACCGGTTCATCGGCGCGGACGAGGTGCTCGAACGGATCTCCGGCATCGCCGACCTGCTGCCGGACGCGGGCCCGGTCGGGAACGGGCCCGCCCGCTATTTCCGCTTCCCCGGAGCGCCCGGAACGATCGGCGTGATCACGCCACTGTCGCACAATTACTGCGACAGCTGCAACCGGGTCCGGCTCACGGCGGATGGCCGGCTCCGCACCTGCCTGTTCGGTACGCACGAGGTGGACCTGAAGACCCCGCTTCGTGCCACTGGCACGGTGCGTGCTGCGGTGGAACGCGCACTGCATGAGAAACCCGAGCGTCACATGCTGGTAAACGGCAGTGACGCCGGCTCGGGAGGCCTGGGAGCGCTGAGCCAGGTCGGAGGCTGAACCCATGAGGAGATTGCCGCGGTGACCTGGGAAGAGAGACAGCTGTATCAGGAAGGGAGATCGCGGATCGACGATCTCAGGGAACGGCTCGCCGCCGGGTCGGGCGAGAGCTTGCTGACCCGGGGAGAGGCCGTGGAGATCCTCGATCTGCTGGAGTTGTTCGCGGAGCGCATGAGTCCCGAGCGCTGGGATCGCGCGCTCGAAGCCATCGCCCACGAGGCCGCTCGCCGGGCCGATCTGCTCGTAGCCCGCCGAAACTGATCGCCCGTTTCAGGTTGGCGTGGGCGCAGCACGGTTGCGCTCCGGTGCCTTCCCGGTAGCTTGCGGGGCACAGGCTCGGCCGGCTCCACCCCCCGGAGTCGGGCGCGCCGAAATGACAATCCCGTCTCATTTCCAACCTGTAGAACGGACGGTTCAACGTGGACAGGATCACCGTAGTCGGAGCGGGACATGTCGGCGCTACGGCAGCCCAGCGAATCGCGGAGCGGGAGCTGGCGCGGGAAGTCGTGGTCGTGGACATCCTGGAGGGAGTCCCGCAGGGCAAGGCGCTGGACCAGTGGGAGTCGGCTCCGGTCGAGGGCTTCGACACCCGCGTCATCGGCGCGCAGGGATACGAACAGACGGCCGGGTCCGGCATCTACGTAGTCACGGCCGGACTTGCCCGAAAGCCGGGCATGAGCCGGGACGATCTGCTGCGGAAGAACTCCGACATCATCGCGGGCATTTCGGAACAGATCGGGCGCCACAGCCCGGATTCGATCATCATCATGGTGACGAATCCGCTGGACGTCATGTCCTTCGTGGCCATGAAGACCACGGGCTTCGACCGCACGCGGGTCGTGGGAATGGCTGGCATCCTGGACACGGCTCGGTTCAGGAGCTTCATCGCGCTGGAGCTGGATGTCAGTGTGGAGGATATCCAGGCCCTGGTACTCGGTGGACACGGCGACAGCATGGTGCCGATCGTCAGCACGGTGACCGTGGGAGGCATCCCGCTGACCGAACTGCTCCCGACGGACCGGATCGAAGCGCTGGTCGACCGGACCCGCAAGGGCGGAGGAGAGATCGTCAAGCTGCTGGGCACGGGAAGCGCCTACTACGCGCCGTCCGCCGCGGCCGTTCAGATGGTCGAGGCGATCGTCAGGGACAAGAAGCGGATCCTCCCATGTGCGGCCTGGCTGGAGGGAGAGTTCGGGCTGGACGGCCTGTTCCTCGGCGTTCCGTGCAAGCTCGGCAGGACAGGCCTGGAGGCGGTGCTCGAGGTCCCGCTCACGGATGCGGAGAAGGAGGCGCTCCATGCCTCCGCGCTGGCCGTGCGCGGTACGATGGAGCTCCTGTCCCTCTGAGCCGGAACCGCGGCATACCGGCGGGCCCGAGGTCGAGATGAATTACTTCGAGTTTCTGGCCCGCTGGTACAACCTGCCCTTCGTCGTCCTGGTGCTCGCGGGCGTTGCCGTGGGCATGGTGGCGCGCGCCGGGCGCAAGCGGGCGACCGCGCTGTCCACCGGACTCGTCGCGGCAGGCATAGTCGGACTGACCTGGAACGGTGCGCTCCACGACCTGGGGATCGAAGGCTACGCGGAGCGGTTCGGACTCGTGTTGCTCGCATCCGGACTGGCCGGGGCGGCGATCGGGATCGCCACGGACCGGGCGCGGCGGAAGCTGTTCCCCGCAGTCGAGGGCCTGGCGTTCACCGTTCCGGGGCTGGAAGGCAGCGAAGCCCGGATCGTGAGCCGGGAGGTCACGTCGGAACCGGGATCGGGTCGAGCGCAGTGGAGGGACGATGACGGCGTGATGCATCTCGTCCGGGTTCACGCCGGCGAAGGACCGATCCGATTCGGGCGATCGGTACGCCTGACGGAGTTCGATCCGGACTCCCGATCCTATCGGATCGAGGAGCTCTGAGCCGGACCTCTCAGATCAGCGGCAGCTCGTTCGCCATGAGCAGGCGGGCGACCGTGATCGCCGGCTCCTCAGACAGGTCCAGCCGCCGCGGAGGGTCGATCCTCTTCCACTCGGAATCCCACATCAGCTCGACCTGCGGCCGGAACAGGTTTTCCGGGTTGGTAGAGGTCACCCGGGCGATCTCGCCGGTGGTGAGCTGGACGAAGGAATCCAGCGGGAAGGCCGAGATCTCGTTGACGAGCGCCGCGACCACCCCCGGATCGAACCACTCGCCGCCCATCGTCGCGATCTGCTCGAGCGCTTCGAGTGCCGTGTTCGGAGACCGATAGGTGCGGGGGTGTGACAGCGCCTCGAACACGTCGGCCACCGCAATGATCCTGGCCAGCGGGTCGATCGCTCCACCGGTGAGGCCCAGCGGGTAGCCCTGTCCCTGTCTGCGCTCGTGCTCCTGAAGGACGACCCGGTGCAGCCACTCCCAGCCGCTGCCCAGCGGTTCGAGGATCTCCGCCCCCAATTCGGGATGCCGGCGCAGTTCTTCTCGTTGCGCGGGCGTGAAACGCCCGGGGTTCGAGAGCAGAGACTTCGGCAGCCGCGCCATCCCTGCATCGTGCACGAGCCCCGCCAGGATCGCACGGATCACCTGCTCCGAGGGAAGGGCCATGCCGAGCGCCAGCTTCCCGGCGATGACGGCCACGTTCACCGAGTGACTGGCCAGGTCGTACGGCGTGTGCGGCTCCAGCGAACGGTTCACGAGATAGTTGTCGAGCAGCAGACTGGTGTGGATTCGCTCCGCGATGAGCCGGGACTCGTCGAGATCGGGCGTCAGGTCCTGTGCGGCGGAGGCGAGGACCGCGGTCGTCGCGGCCAGGGCGTCGGCGTGCAGGCGGGCGGAAGCCCCCCGTTCGGGCTGCCTCGCGCGCACGCCCTCTCCTGAGCCGCCCGTGTCGGAGCAGAGAGACCGGATCGCCGCGGCGACCAGCGCAGGAGAGCAGGGGTAGGTCAGGTGGAGCTGCGCCGCAGTGACCCGGTCTGCCGGGTTTCCGGCACGGGAGCCGTCGAGCAGGACGAGGATGCGCGGGCCGGCCGTCAAGTCGGCTTCCCGGGCGCGGGTCGGGGCCGTGTCCGAATCCGCCGGGCGGTAGTCCTCGTGGAGCAGGAGCAGGTCGGCTCCGGCGGCCCGCGCCGCGAGCAGCGGATCGGTCGTCGCGGCCGGATCGAGGCGCACCGTTCCGGGGACGGCGTCGTCGAGCATTCGCGCGAGCTCGGCGAAGCCTTCATCCGGCAGAAGCACTGCCAGACGCGGACTCTCGGACGCGGCGCGGTCTCGTTTCACAGGGCTCATGTTCGGCTTCTCGGCATCGGGTTCTGGGGCCGGGCACGTATCCGATTATCGGGCCGCGGCGACGGCCTGCCAAGCGCTCTCGCGTCCGGGGGCGCATGTGTTCATCTTCGGGACATGTCCAGAACGGCCTGGTTGGCGGGTTCCCTCTCGGCGCTCATCGGCGTCGCCGCGGGTGCATTCGGAGCGCACGCCCTGACCGGGGCGGTGCCGCCGGAGCTGCTGGAGATCTTCGAGACCGCGGCCCGCTACCAGCTGCTGCATGCCCTGGCCCTGCTGGCGCTGGGTCTTGCGGCGGAGATCCGGCCGGAAGGCAGCTGGGCGATCCCTACCTGGCTCTTCATCGCGGGCACCGTGCTGTTCTCGGGCAGTCTGTACATCCTCGCGCTCACCGGGATCCGCTGGCTGGGTGCCGTGACGCCGCTCGGCGGGCTCTGTTTCCTCGCCGGCTGGCTGGCGGCCGCCATGATCGGGTGGCGCCGGTTCAGGCCGGAAGTCTGAGCCCCGGCGATCAGAGGCGCGGTGGAGTCACCCCGGTCTGCCCCTGGTACTTGCCCTTCTTGTCTGCATAGCTGATCTCGCACGCCTCGTCGGATTCGAAGAACAGGACCTGGGCGATGCCTTCGTTCGCGTAAATGCGGGCGGGCAGCGGCGTCGTGTTGCTGATCTCCAGGGTCACGTGTCCTTCCCATTCGGGCTCGAACGGGGTGACGTTGGTGATGATCCCACACCGCGCGTAGGTGGACTTGCCGACGCAGATCGTCAGCACCGTGCGCGGAATCCGGAAGTACTCCACCGATCGCGCGAGCGCGAACGAGTTCGGAGGTACGATGCAGATGTCGCCCTCGAACTCCACGAACGACCGCTCGTCGAAGGCTTTCGGATCGACCACGGGGGACAGCGCGTTGTGGAAGATCCGGAACTCGTCGGACACCCGCATGTCGTAGCCGTAGCTCGACAGACCGTAGGAGATGCATCCGTCCCGCACCTGTCCCTCGGTGAACGGCTCGATCATGCCGTGCTCCGTCGCCATGCGTCGGATCCAGCTGTCGCTCTTGATGCTCATCGTGCGTCCGTCCTCCCGTTCGACCGGGTACGATCGAGTTCGAGGATCATCTGAACTACCCGGTCCGGAGCTTCCTCGGGCACTCCGTGGGCACAGTGTTCCAGCACCAGGCATGGTCCGCCGAGCCGCTCGGCCCAGCGACGCACATCCGCTGGCGGGGCCCGGCGGTCGCGCCGACCCGTGACCAGCAGCAGCGGCTCCGCGCGTCGGGCATCGTACGCGGCCAGTTCGGCGGGGCGCCAGTCGGCCACCACCCGGAGCAGGGCCTCGACGCGCTCCGGCGCTTCCAGCGTCTCCGAATACTTGCGAACCGCAGTCGCGGTCACGCTTCGCGGGTCGGCGAAAACACGCCGCGTGAGGATATAGCGGGTCAGGGACTGGCGGTAGTGGCGGAGAAGCGGGACCAGGAGAATCCGGATGGATCGGAGCCGCAGGGCCGCGAGCGCCGCCGGGCGAGCGGTCCACGGGTTCACCGGGTTGAGGAGCAGAAGCCCGGCGCAATCCCGCCGTGCGGCCAGGGCGACGGCGAGGGCCGCTCCCTGCGAGTGTCCGACGACGACCGGCCGGTCGAGCGCGAGCTCGTCGAACAGCGCGGTGAGGCGCTCGGTCTCGTCCTCGAGGCCGAAGCGCAGGCCAGGTCCTGCCGGAGATTCTCCACGCCCCGCGAGGTCGGGCATGATCAGGCGAAACCGGCCGGTGAGTTCCGGCGCCACGGCGTCCCATTCCCGGCGACTCGCGCTCAGTCCGTGCACGAGCAGGAGGTCCGGACCGCTCCCGGCGAGCTCCACGGAGAGATCCGCAACCGTGCGTCGAACCGAGTCCGTCGATCCGTCTGAAAGATGCTCTTGTGCTCGGGAACCGGTCATAGTCTCTTGTCCGCTACGTGGGCTCGGGTGCGCCGCCCGAATGTGGCGAAGTACGCATCAAATCGCACGTTCAATTGACGCTGCCGGAGGTCGCGTGGCACGAGCGCGCGACCGGTGAGACCTTCACACAATGCCGGGACCGGTCATGCAGCAGGCATACATCGGCATCGCGATCCTTCTCGTCGTCGGGCTTCTCAACGCCGGCCTCTTCCTGGGCCTGTCGCACCTGTTGAGCGTGCGCCGGCCGACCTCCGTCAAGGCTTCGGCCTACGAATCGGGGATCGATCCGCTCGGGGACACGCGGGAGCGGTTCTCGGTCAAGTTCTACATCGTCGCCATTCTGTTCATCGTGTTCGACATCGAGACGATCTTCTTCCTGCCGTGGGCGGCGGTGTTCCGCGAGCTCGGCCTGTTCGGGCTGATCGAGATGTTCGTGTTCGTGCTCGTGCTGGCGGCGGGACTGGCCTACGCCTGGAAGAAGGGCGCGCTCGAGTGGGAATGACTGCAGGGGGAGCCGAGGGATGACGACGCGAAAGGACCTGCCGACGATTCAGGGGCTGGAAGCCGGGGCGGACACGGGGCCGCCGCGGTCCTGGCTCACGACCCGGATCGACTATCTGGTCAACTGGTCGCGGCGAAACTCGATCTGGCCGATGCCGTTCGGCACGGCGTGCTGCGCGATCGAGATGATGGCCGCGGCGGCCTCGAAGTACGATCTCGCCCGATTCGGGATGGAGCGCTTCTCGTTCAGCCCGCGTCAGGCGGACCTGATGATCGTGGCCGGGCGCGTTTCCTACAAGCTCGCTCCGATCATGCGCCGGGTGTGGGATCAGATGCCGCAGCCGAAGTGGTGCATATCGATGGGGGCCTGCGCCAGCTCCGGGGGCATGTTCGACAACTACACGATCATGCAGGGGATCGACCAGGTCGTGCCCGTGGATGTCTACGTCCCCGGCTGCCCGCCGCGGCCCGAGAGCCTCATCTACGCTCTGCTGATGGTACAGGAGAAGATCAAGGGCGAGTCGCTGCTGAATCCGGAGCTCCGTGCCGAGAATCCGAACGCGGTCGGTCGGCCCAACCTGCCGCCCGAGGTCATCGAGCTGGTGGCCCAGCCGTTCGGGAACTCGACGCGACAGAACCGGGTCAGCGGGGCCGAGCCGAGCGGAGCGATCCTGCGACCGCGTGACCGGCTGGAACGGCTTCTAGAGCACCAGGACTGAACGCCATGTCTCCGACTTCCTTGCCCGAGCAGAGCATCGATCTCGTCATGGCCGCGCCCCCGGTGGAAGGCGGCCCCGAGCGCGACCCCGCGATCATCGCCATCCGGCGGAAATTCGGTAAGGCCGTCGCGGCGGTGCACGCGGACGCTGCCGGAGTCGCCTGCGCCGTTGTCGATCCGGCGAGCAACTACGATGTGCTGGAATTCCTCAAGACGGATCCGGCCATGTCTTATGGTCTGCTGGCGGACGTCATGGGGGTGGATGTCGGCGGTGGACGGCCGATCCGCGTCTGGTACCAGCTCTGGTCGATGGAGCACGGCCGGCAGCTGCGCATCGAGTGCCGGGTCCCGTACGAGAATCTCGAGCTTCGCTCCGTGACTCCGCTGTGGCGCGCGGCGAACTGGCTGGAACGGGAAGTGTGGGACATGTACGGCGTGACCTTTACGGGCCACCCGGATCTCAGGCGCATCCTGATGCCGGAGAACTACGACGAGGGATTTCCGCTCCGCAAGGACTTCCCGCTGCGGGGACGATTCGCACGCTCCGAGCAGGTTCGTCGCGCGCTGGAGCGGAAGGGCGAGGAGATCTACGCCCGCGAGGAGCTGGCCATGGCCGGCGTGCTGCCCGGCTCTCCGGATGCGGACCCGGCGGACGACCTGATCCCGGAGCTCAGCATGGACGTGGGCCCCGAGCTCGTCGTCGACGGTCTCGAGGCGGACCGGATGGTCATCAACATGGGCCCGCAGCACCCGGCCACCCACGGCGTGCTGAGACTGGTGCTGCAGCTGGACGGCGAGAACATCGAGCGCTGCATTCCGCATATCGGGTACCTGCACACCGGCTTCGAGAAGACCTGCGAGTACCGCGAGTGGAACCAGGTGATCCCGTACACGGATCGGATGGATTACCTCGCGCCGATGATCTACAACGTGGCTTACGCCGGGGCGGTCGAGGCCCTGCTCGGGATCGAGATCACGCCGCGCTGCCGCGTGATCCGGCTGATCCTCAGCGAGCTCAACCGTCTGCTGGGACATCTGCTGTGGCTGGGCACCACCGCGATGGACATCGGCGCGACCACGGTGTTCATCTACACGTTCGGCGAACGGGAGACGATCTACAATCTCCACGAGGCTTACTGCGGCTCGCGCATCACCAATTCGGCGACACGCATCGGCGGAATGATCGCGGACCTGCCGGCGGGCTGGCTGGAGGCGTGCCGCGACTTCGTTCGAAGACTCCCCGAGACGATCGACGAGAGCGAACGCCTGCTGACCAGGAACAGCATCTGGATGGCGCGCACGATGGACATCGGCGTGATCGACGGAGAGACCGCGCTCAACTTCGGCCTCACCGGTCCGAATCTCAGGGCGAGCGGCATTGCCTACGATGTCCGCAAGGCGCGTCCCTATCTGGGCTACGACGAGTACGACTTCGACGTTCCCGTAGGCGTGACCGGCGACACGTACGACCGCTATCTCGTGCGGCTGGAAGAGATGCGTCAGAGCCTGCGGATCCTGGAGCAGGCGCTGGACCGGGTGCCGGACGGTCCGATCAACGTGCCGGACTCGACGGTCATTCTGCCTCCGAAGAGCGAGGCGATGTCGTCCATCGACGCGATGATCGCCCACTTCAAGCTGGTGATGGAGGGCGTGCAGGTGCCGGCGGGCGAAGTATGGTACTCGATGGAGGCCACGAAGGGAGAGCTGGGGATCGGCATCGTGTCCGATGGCGGGTCGAAGCCGGTGCGTTGCCGCTTCCGCGCGCCCTCCTTCGTGAATCTCGCCGCGCTCCCGTACCTGGTGGAAGGCGGCCTCGTCTCGGACGTCATCGCGGTGAACGCGAGCATCGACATCGTGCTCGGAGAGATCGACCGTTGACCGGCAGCTGCTTTTCCGATCCGGCACCGGATACTGAACGAAGAGAGCGGACGACGTGAAGAAAGTCCATCCGGCCGTTGTCGGCGCGCAGCCTTTTCAGGTGGCGGACCTTCGCCCCGTGGACCGGCTGTTCGCAGACGCCGAAGGCAGGGACCGACTCGAGAAGGCTCTGAGCCGGTACCCGGAGAAGAAGGGCGCGCTGCTCCCGATGCTCGCCTACGCCCAGGAGCGCAACGGCTGGGTGTCGCCCGAGGCGATGGAGGAGATCGCCGGGGCGCTCGAGCTGACGCCGGCGTATGTGCGTTCGGTTGCGACATTCTATACGATGTACGCGAAGCGTCCCGTCGGCCGGTACTGGATACAGGTCTGTACCTGCATCTCCTGCCACGTGAACCGGGGTGAAGAGGTGTTCGAGAAGTTCCTCGAGCAGACCGGGACGCGGGCGGGCGAGGTGTCGGAGGACGGCCGGTATACGGTGATCGAGGCGGAGTGCCTCGGCGCCTGCGGCTTCGCCACGGTGGTGCAGGTCAACGACCGCTACTTCGAAAACGTCACCCCGGAGTCGGTGCCGGAGGTGCTCGCGCAGCTCGAACAGAGCGACTCCGAGGAATAGATGGGATTTCCGCACAGTCACGACCTCGAGGTCGGCACGATACTCTCCCGGCACTTCGGCGATCCGAAGGCCCGGGAACTGGAGACGTGGCTCGGCTACGGGGGGTACGAAGGTCTGAAGCAGGCCATCGGAATGGAGCCGGGTGAGATCACCACGGTGGTCAAGGACTCGGGCCTGAGGGGCAGGGGGGGCGCCGGTTTTCCCACCGGCCTGAAGTGGACGTTCATGCCGCAGGAGAAGAAGGGCCCCCACTTCCTGTGCTGCAATGCCGACGAATCGGAACCGGGCGCATTCAAGGACCGCGAAATCCTCCGCTGGGTGCCGCACCTCCTGATCGAAGGGTGCCTGATCGCGGCACGGGCCATCCGGGCCGAACACGTCTACATCTACGTGCGGGGCGAGTACTTCCCGTTCACCTCGATCCTCAACGATGCGGTCGTCGAGGCCTACGAGGCAGGCTACATCGGGAAGAACATCCTCGGCAGCGGCTGGGACTGCGATCTCACGGTACATATCGGAGCCGGCGCGTACATCGCGGGGGAGGAGACGGGCCTGATGAGCTCGCTCACCGGCGGCCGCGCGGAGCCGAAGATCAAGCCTCCGTTCCCGGCGCAGTCGGGCGTGTTCGGAATGCCCACCACGGTGAACAACGTCGAGACCCTGGCGGCGGTCCCGATGATCGTCGTCAACGGGTCGGACTGGTACCGGCAGTGGGGGACCGAGAAGAGCCCCGGCACCAAGCTGTGGTGCTGTTCCGGCCACCTTGTCCGTCCCGGCAACTACGAGCTGGAGCTCGGCGTGCCGCTGAAGGACGTGATCTACGAGGTGTGCGGAGGCGTTCCCGACGGCAAGAAGGTGAAGGCCGTGATCCCGGGCGGCTCGTCCACGGCGATGCTGACGGCGGACGAACTGGACGTGCCTTCCACGTACGAGGGACTGCAGGAGGCCGGCAGCTCGCTCGGCACCGCCTCGCCGATCGTACTGAACGAAGACACGAACATCGTGAGCGCCATGCGGCGTATCGCCGATTTCTACGCCCATGAGTCCTGCGGCCAGTGCGTGCAGTGCCGGGAGGGGACCTCGTGGGTGGCGCAGATCCTGAAGCGGATCGAGGCGGGCGATGGAAGGCTGTCGGACCTCGACACGCTGTACGACCTGTGCGAGCAGCTGACCGGACGCACGATCTGCGTGCTCGCCGACAGCGTCGTGTTCCCGCTCCGGTCCTCGCTGGACAAGTTCCGGAACGAGTACGAGGCGTTGATCGGCGGACGAGCCTGAACCGAGCCCCGCGAGGCACGAGACACGGATGAACCAACCAGCCAGCGAGACGATCCGCCTGACGATCGACGGCGTCGAAGTCACGGTCCCGAGGGGGACTACCGTGCTGAAGGCCGCCGAGCGAGCCGGCATCGTCGTTCCGCATTACTGCTATCACCCGGGGATCCCGTCGCGTCCGGCCCAGTGCCGGATGTGCCTGGTCGAGATCGAAGGACAGCCCAAGCTGCAGCCCTCGTGCGTGATGACGGCCGGCGAGGGCATGAACGTGATCACCCAGAGCGAGGCGGCGAAGGAAGCCCGGCGCTCGGTGATCGAGTTCCTGCTGTTGAATCACCCGGTGGACTGCCCGATCTGCGATGCGGCCGGACAGTGCATGCTGCAGGACTACGCCTACGAGACGGGTCAGCTGGAAAGCCGCTTCCGGGAGGCGAAGCTGGTGCTCGGCCGGGACCGGATCGCCGATGACATCCTCTACTTCGCCGACCGCTGCATCCTGTGCACGCGCTGTGTCCGGTTCATGCGGGACGTCGCGGGCGAGGAGTCGTTGATCGTCGCCCAGCGGGGGCACAAGGCGTATATCGACACATTCCCGGGAAAGGACCTGGACCACGAGTTCCGGGGGAACATCGTGGACGTCTGTCCGGTGGGGGCGCTCGTGCACGAGGACTTCCTGTTCAAGGCGCGCGCCTGGGACATGGACACGGCGCCGAGCATCTGTCCGGGCTGTTCGAACGGCTGCAACATCGAGATCGGGGCGAAGGAAAACCAGATCGTCCGGCTCAAGCCGCGCTACAACGCGGACGTCAATGCGTACTGGATGTGCGACTACGGTCGGAAGCACCTCGTGATGAGCAACCGCGGCGCGCGGATCGACCTGCCTCTGGTGCGCCGGAACGGGGAACTCGAAGCGGTTCACTGGGGCGAAGCGCTGGACTGGCTGGCCGACAGCCTGCCGTCCGGGGACGGCGTCGCCCTGATCTCACCCTTCGAGTCGACGGAGACGATCGCCGCCGTCCGGGCCCTCCTGGACTCGGTGGGGATCTCCGGTGGCACCTATCGGCTCGAGCGGGGGGGCGAGGCGCAGCTCGAGGGCTTCCCGAAGCTGAAGCTGCGGGCGGAGCGCGCTCCGAACGCGGCGGGGGCGGAACTGTTCGGCTTCTCGGAAACCGCTGCGCTCCCGGGCCCGATGACGGGCGGGCTGCTGCTGGTGGCCGGGGACCGGCTGGCGGACGCGCCGTCCGACTTCGGCGCCGACGCGGGCTTCTTCCTCTACATCGGCAGCCACCTGTCCGACGCGGCGCGCAACGCGGACGCCATCCTCCCGGCCACCACGTTCGCGGAGATGGAGGGGACGTTCATCAACCACGCGGGTCGGATCCAGCGCTTTCAGCAGGCGCTCGTACCCCCCGGCGTGGCCCGTCCGGCCTGGATGATTCTCAGGCGGCTGCTCGCGATGCGGGGCGTGGGACAGGCGGTCCTGGAGGCGAAGGACGCTTTCGCCATGGCGGTCGAGGAAGCGGCGGAGCTGACCGGCCTCGAGTGGGCCGCGATCGGGCTGAGAGGCGCCGATGCGAAGCTGGACGGCGCCCCGGCGCCGGCGGCCGGGTAAGGGGGCGACATGGAACCGATGACCGGCACCGCCTTCGTCGTAGCGACGACGATCAAGATCCTGGTGTTCTTCGTGCTGCTGCTCGTCTTCGTGGCGCTGTCTACCTATTTCGAGCGCAAGGTGGCCGGGTTCATTCAGGATCGGAGCGGACCGAACCGCGTGGGTCCGCTCGGGCTGCTTCAGGTGGCGGCCGATGGACTGAAGTTCATTCTCAAGGAAGAAGTGGAACCCGGCAGCTCGAACAAGAAGTTCTTCTTCCTCGCACCGGTGCTCGGGCTCGTGCCGGCCACAGTGCTGTTCGCCGTTCTTCCGTTCGCTTCGCCGCTGCCGACGCAGTGGGGGCTGATGGAGATGATCGTTGCCGACGTTCCGGTCGGATTCCTTTACGTGCTGGCGATCGCGGGACTCGGAGTCTACGGCATCGTGATGGCCGGCTGGGCCTCGAATTCGAAATATTCCTTCCTGGGCGGGCTGCGCGGCTCCGCCCAGATGGTGAGCTACGAGGTGGCGCTGGCGATGAGCCTGGTGCCCGTGCTGATGCTTGTGGGCAACGTCCAGATGCCCGAGATCGTCTCGGCGCAGCAGAACTTTTCGACCGGACCGGCGGAATACGGCCTGTGGTTCTTTCTTCCCCTGATGGTCACCGCGTTCGTGTTTCTCGTCGCCGGGCTCGCCGAGACGGGTCGGGTCCCGTTCGACATGGCCGAGGCCGAGGGAGAGCTCGTCGGCGGATTCCACACCGAATACTCAGCGATGAAGTTCGGCATGTTCTTCCTCGGCGAATATGCACACCTGATCACGACGGGGGCACTGATCACGGTGTTCTTCCTCGGCGGCTGGGACATTCCCCTCTGGCAGGGCGACAACATCCGCGTGCTGGCCGATGGAACGGTGATCGGCGAGCCCACCTGGTGGAAGACGGTGCTGACGTTCGGGGCATTCTCCGTCAAGACGCTGGCCCTGGTGCTGTTCTTCATGTGGCTGCGCTGGACGATCCCGCGGTTCCGCTACGACCAGCTCATGGACCTAGGGTGGAAGGTCCTGATCCCGATGATGATGGTGTACATCATGCTCATGGGCCTGGCGATGTACCTGCTGGACGAGGCGGGCGTACCGGTCGGCTGGCGCTATTCCGGCGTTCTGCTCCTGATCAACCTGGTGCTGATGGGAGCGCTCCTGTGGGGGCTGGACCGGGGAACGATCGTCAAGGGTGCCACCGCGAACACGAGGCGCAGGGCAGGCGGCATACGTGGCCGCGTGACGCCCGCTGCGCCCAGCGAGATGGATTGATCCATGCCTGGTAGCGTGAAGGTCGTAGTGAGGCCGGAATCGAGCGCATCGTACGTACGTGCGATCTCCAAGGGGCTCGGCATCACCTTGAAGCACATGCTCGAGCCGAACAAGGCCACGCAGCAGTATCCGGACGAAAAGTGGGACCTGTCCCCCCGGCTGCGCGGAACGCACAGGATGGCGACCCATGAGGACGGACGCGCCAAGTGCGTGGGCTGCGGGCTGTGCCCGACCGTGTGCCCGGTCAACTGCATCAAGCTGATCCCGGCCGAGGATGAGAACGGAGAGCGGTACGCGGCCGTATACGAGATCGACGAGTTCCGCTGCATCTTCTGCGGCTTCTGTCAGGAGGTCTGCCCCGTGGAAGCGATTCACCTCGGGGCGCACTACGAGAATGCCGAATACAGCCGTGAGCGATGGGTATACGACCTGGAGCGGCTCACGGAGCTGGACCACCCGTTCACGGCGCTCTGGGATCCCTTCGACCCGGCATCGGAATGATGGAGTCCTTCTTCTTTCTGCTGTTCGCGGCGATGGCCGCCGGCGGCGCGATCATGATGATCGCGAGCCGCAATCCGGTGAGCAGCCTGATGTACCTGGTGCTCGCCTTCTTCGCGCTGTCGGGCATCTTCGTGCTGCTGGACGCGCACTTCCTGGCCGCCGTGCAGGTGATCGTCTACGCCGGCGCGATCATGGTGCTGTTCCTGTTCGTGATCATGCTCCTGAATCTCGGGCACCGCGAAGAGCTCGACATGCGAGGTCACCTGGCGCGCATGGTCGCGCTGGTGCTGGGGTCCGCCCTGTTCGCTGCCGTGGCCGCGCTGGTGGTCCGCGGCGACGAGGCCTCGCTGGCCAGTGAAGGAAGCCGCATGGCGGTGGACGCCATGGTTCGCTCGCGCGGTGCGGTGGGTGCGCTCGCCGAGCCTCTGTTCACGAGCTACCTGGTTCCATTCGAACTCACTTCACTTCTGCTTCTCGTGGCCATCGTCGGGGCGATCGTCCTGGCCCGGCGCCGCGCACCCTGAGGCTTCGAGCATGAACCTGGATATCGAGAGCGCTTCGCTGATCCTCAGCGCATTCCTGTTCGCGGTCGGGACCGCCGGCGTCCTGGTGCGCAGAAACGCGATCATCGTGTTCATGTGCGTCGAGCTGATGCTCAACGCCGTAAACCTGAGTCTGATCGTGTTCTCCCGGTCGCTCGGACTCGAAGCTCAGGTGCTCGTGTTCTTCGTGATGGCCGTCGCCGCCGCGGAAGCGGCCGTCGGGCTGGCGATCATTATCGCGATCTTCCGCCACTTCGAAGGAGTGGACGTGGATCGCTTCAACATCCTGAGGTGGTGACACCGTGCTGAGCCTGCCATCGCTCCTCCAGGAGGCGCATGCGGCGTACGAACCGATACTGCCGGCCTGGATTCTGCTCCTGCCGCTGATCGGCGCCGCCGTGAACGGCATCGGCGCGTTCAACTGGCGCGAGAACAAGGCGATCCCTTCGATCGTGGGCCCGGCGGCCGTGATCGGCGCCTTCGTCATCGTGGTGGCGAACTTCTTCGCGATGAGCGCCGCCGCACCCCACGACCCGACGATCGTGTCGCTGTGGACGTGGATGGCCGCGGGCGACCTGCGGGTCGGAGTCGATCTGCAGTTCGATCAGCTGTCCATGCTGATGATGCTGGTCGTCACCGGGGTCAGTTCGATCATCCATGTCTACAGCGTCGGCTATATGCGCGAGGACCCGGGCTACTCCCGGTATTTCGCGTACCTCAACCTGTTCGTGTTCTTCATGCTGGTGCTGGTGCTGGGCGCCAACTTCGCCATCACGTTCGTCGGCTGGGAAGGAGTCGGTCTCTGCTCTTATCTGCTGATCGGCTTCTGGTACGAGAACCGGGACTTCGCGAGCGCCGGCAAGAAGGCGTTCATCGTGAATCGGATCGGCGACTTCGGATTCCTCGTCGCGATGTTTCTCGTCTTCGTTCATTTCGGGACGCTGAGTTTCGAATCCGTGTTCGCCGCCGCGCCCGCGACCCTGGCGTACGGGGGTGCGGTCGTCACCGCGATCACGCTGTTCCTGTTTCTCGGCTGCACGGGGAAATCGGCGCAGATACCGCTGTACGTATGGCTGCCGGACGCCATGGCCGGCCCGACGCCCGTATCGGCTCTCATTCACGCGGCCACCATGGTCACCGCGGGCGTATATCTGGTGGCCCGGAGCAGCGTCCTGTTTGCCATGGCGCCGGTTTCTCAGGCCGTCGTGGCCGCCGTCGGCGCCGGTACCGCCCTGCTCGCCGCGACGATCGCCACGCAGCAGTACGACATCAAGAAGGTGCTGGCGTACAGCACCGTGTCGCAGCTCGGGTACATGTTCGTCGCGGTCGGGATCGGGGCCTACACGGCGGGGATCTTCCACCTGATGACGCACGCCTTCTTCAAGGCGCTGCTGTTTCTCGGTTCCGGTGCGGTCATTCATGCGATGCACCACGCCTACCACGAGGTTCACAGCCACGAAGACCCGAATGACATGCGCAACCAGGGCGGGCTGAAGCGCTTCATGCCGATCACCTTCGCGACCATGTGGATCGGAACGCTCGCCATATCGGGGATCTTCCCGCTCGCCGGGTTCTTCTCCAAGGACGAGATCATCTGGTACACGGGCGCCTACGGCTACGGGATCCTGTGGGGAATCGCGCTCGTCGCCGCCCTGCTCACCGCGGGCTACATGACCCGGCTGATGGTCATGACGTTCCACGGGGAGAATCGCACCGGATCGAAGGCGCAGCCGCACCTTCAAGAGGTTCCCGCGGTCATGTGGATTCCGCTGGTGTTGCTCGCCATCCTGTCGGTCATCGGCGGCTGGGTGAACATCCCTGACGCGCTTCCCGGTCTGCCGGCCGTTCATGCACTGCACGACTGGCTGCACCCGGTGTTCGAGCCGGCCCGCGGCATTCTCGAAGCGCACGGAGTGCACGCGGCACACACCTCGCCGATCGGTGGCGGAGAGGCGATGTGGGCGGGAATTTCGACGGTGGCGGCCGCGATCGTGATCCTGCTGACCTTCCGTGCGCTGATCCGCAGGACCTGGAAGCCGGCGGCCGAATCGGCCGAGCCGACCGGCCTGGCCGGCGTGCTCTACAACAAGTGGTACGTGGACGAGCTGTACGATCGCACCATCGTGCTTCCGCTGCTGGCACTGTGGCGGGGTTGCTGGAGACTCGTCGATGCGGGCCTGATCGATGGATCGATCAACGGGCTTGCCGCCGGGACCCGGGCAGTCGGCTGGATCGGAAGCCTGTTCCAGACGGGCCGGGTGGCGACGTACATGTTCTACTTCGTGACGGGGGTGCTGGTGATCCTCGTAACCTTCCTGCTCTGAGCGGAAACGAGCCGTGAGCTTCTTCGAGAGTCACTGGGTTCTTACGGTCCTTCTGCTGCTGCCGCTGGCAGGGGCGATCGCTTGCATGTTCGCCGGCGAAGACGAGGCGAAGCACGTCGCGCTTGCGACCAGCGTCCTGGCGTTCTGCGTTTCGCTCCCGCTGTTCTGGTCGTTCCGCGAGGGAACGGCGGCGATCCAGAATTACGTTTCGGTCCCGTGGATCGGGCAGTGGGGCATCGGCTACACGGTGGGGATCGACGGCATCTCGCTGCTGATGGTGCTCCTCACCACGTTCATCATGCCGATGGCGATTCTCGGATCCTACAGCTACATCCGGCGTCAGCAGCCCACCTACTATGCAATGCTGCTGGTGCTGATGACCGCGATGATCGGCGTGTTCATCGCTCTCGACATGTTCCTGTTCTTCCTGTTCTGGGAGCTCATGCTGATCCCGATGTACTTCATCATCGGGGTATGGGGCGGAGAGCGCCGGATCTATGCGGCGATCAAGTTCTTCCTGTTCACGGCCGTCGGGTCTCTGCTGATGCTGGTGGCGATCGTAACGCTCGTCTACCTGTACTACCGGCAGTACGGAGTGGTGACGTTCGCCTACAACGATCTGGTCGAGTTGCCGATCACCCGCTCGGCGCAGTTCTGGCTGTTTTCGGCGTTCGCGCTGGCCTTCGCGATCAAGGTGCC
>Ga0209536_100004610_pt1 | contig 21772 bp, 19 predicted proteins | sample DeeMarSeWOR28_12_FD_187461 | JGI IMG/M metagenome (GOLD analysis project Ga0209536, IMG submission 187461) | Marine sediment microbial communities from White Oak River estuary, North Carolina - WOR-2-8_12 (SPAdes) (version 2) | ecosystem: Environmental > Aquatic > Marine > Intertidal zone >... | reverse complement strand
GTGGTGGCGCTTAAACCGTTGATGAGGATCATAGCAACGGTCAGAGGAATTAATGTTCCCAGATCTCCAAGGGAACCAGCAAATTCAAGGCGATCAAATCTATAAGAACCGATGATCATCTTTTATCTTTTAAAATACTACGGCTGACTTCATCGAACAAATCAGAAATTCTAAGAATTCCAACAACTTTATTACCCTTTGTTACAAGACAGGATAAAACCTGCCACATGATAATTTTATGGATCGCTTCATTAATTGTATCGTTAACATCCACCTGCTCAGTCATCGGCCGCATCACTTCTTTCATCCTAATCATTTTGGTCTTTTTAAGGATCTCATCCAGATCATCCTGCAGGAGTTCAAAATTTTTCATCATCGAGGTGATAAATTCTTTGGTAAGACCAGCTTTTGATACGATATCTAACTGTCCAAGGTTTTTATAACCCGGTTCAAGTGCTTTTAAAAACCCAAGATGCCCAAGTTTACCAACAATCTGGTCATCTTTATTTTTAACCAAAACCGCCCGGTGTTTTTGTTTCCCTTTGGGCAGTTTAAGTTGTGCCTGATCGAGAGCAATAAATGCGTCATAGAGGGTGTCATCCTCAGAAACAACCGCATATTCTTCCAGAGGAAGCATTACATCTATAACATATTTCTGTGTATCCATTAATTTTTCCTTCTACAAAAAAGTTGGATAAATATAGAGAATAATGTGTCACCTCATTTTTGATGCGAGATACGAGATACGGAATACGGGATCCTGTATCTCGCATCACGTATCCCGTATCTATTTTGGAATTCAATTTACAAAACCAGACTTTCCAATAAAATGATAGTTTAAATTGGCATGCCCATGGCAGGCCAGATGAAACAGATAAAAAGAGTAATAACAATCATCAAGATCCCACTGGCCGGTATACCTGCTATAAAGAATTCACCGGTGGTAAACTGGCGACTGGTATAAGCAATCGCGTTTGGGGCTGCTCCAATTAAAAATAAAAAGGGCATGCCGGCGGCGACCAAAGAAGCAAAGACAATGACCTCGGGCGCAACTCCCAGGTAAGAACCCATTACAAGGGCAACCGGAAGAACGATTGTGATCGCCGCGACGTTCATAATCAAATTTGTCATAATCATCACAAAAAAAGCAATGCCAATGACAAAGACAAACCAACTTGTATTCTGAAACATGACCAACCAGTTGACAGCCAGCCAATCCGCCGCACCTGTCTGCCAGAGACAATATCCGATACTCATCGCTCCGCCAAAGAGTAATATGATATTCCAGGGTATTTCTTCAAGTTGATCCAGTTTTAATAATTTAAGTAAATAAAAAAGAATTGTTGATGATAAAATGATGGCGCTCTTGTCGATAAGCTTCAGCGCCGGATAAAACGACTGCAAACACATTAGAGTTATCGTTGCTAAAACAATGACCAGAGTCAAAACTTCTCTAAGACTCATTGGTCCAAGACTTTTGTGCAATGATTTTGCTCTTTCACGGAGCCCAACAATTCTCTTTTTTTCCGGTGAAAAGCGAAATGAGATAAATATCCACAATAAAAATACCATGACGAAGCCGATCGGTGCCATGTAAAATGTCAGTTCAAAGAAGGTGATTTCTCTGCCTACGATATCATTGAAAAAACCGATGGCCACTGCTCCGCGGGCTGCACCAAGCAGGGTTATAATACTGCCAGCACCGGCAACAAATGCCATCCCGATGAATAACCCCTTGCCAAAATTTGTCGGTTTATCGTCTTCAGAGTAAAGTGAATAAATGGCAATAAGCAGGGGATAGACTGTTGCTGCAACGGCTGTATGAGCCATAATAATTGTCAGAACGGCCGTCAGGATAAAACAACCAAGATAAATAAGAATGGTTCTTTCTCCGACGATGAGCAACATTCTGTATGCCAGACGTTTTGTCAATCCGGATTGTGTAAATGCCATGCCAATGACGAGCGAACCAAGGATAAACCAGACGGCAGGATCCATAAAATCTGTAAAGGCAACCCGGGCATCGCGAATCAGGAATATTGCCTGTACCACGCCAATAGTTATACTAGTAACACCTATTGGTACTACTTCAAATATCCACCAGCAGGCCGCTAATAAAAATAAAGCAACGGCTGTCTTACCCTGGTGTGATAAAGTAAATGTTTTTCCCATTGGGTCGACTGCGTCCGGCAATGGGGGCATAAAATACACAATACCAAAGAGCATGATTCCCAGGCTTATTAAAAAGACCCTTCTCCGGTCGGCATTTTTTTTACTTATCGTAATCTGTTTTTTGATAAACGAAATGAGTGTGTTGGCCATAGATGAGCTAAATCCCTTTAATTAATTCTACCAAATGTATACCATCGAGATAGATCTACCAGCCTTTCTTTTTTAACAAATCATCAATATCTTTTTTTGATTTCTCTTCCGACAGGATATCTTTTTTTGTTTTTGCATCATTGACCTTTTCGATAAGTTTATCCATGTCAACCGGTTTTTCCATAAATTCTCTCGCGCCCAGTTTTACCGCTTCAATGCCCTTTTCAAGAGTGGCATGACCGGTGAGAAATATGATTTGTAAATCAGGATTTTTCTTAAGGAGATGCTTCAAGGTTTCGATGCCATCCATTTCCGGCATGTACAGATCCAGGATTATTGCATCGTAGACTTTTTCATCTATTTTCGCTAAGGCTTGTGTACCAGAATTTGTAACGTCTACGTCGAATCCTCTTGTTATCATCCGTTCCGAAAGAAGTGCTGTAAATTCTTCTTCATCATCGACTAATAATACCTTAATTCCCATAAAAAGAATCCTCCTCGTTTGGCCTGATCCACATTTATACTGATAAAGGTAAGCTTATTTTTATCATCCTAAATTGTTCATCATTATTTTCATAGTCAATTTTTCCATTGACAATCGTTATCAGTGAAGAAATTAACGTCATTAACTCCTCTTGCCCCCCTATCATATCCTTATCACGGGATACTATTGTAATAGTACTTATTTCCTCTTCTTTATGAAGATTCATCCTGATGGTATCATTGATCTCAGAATTTTCCAGAGCCAGTTGCATGCATAAAAAAATGACAAATTGGATTCTATATGGATTACCAGTAATACTGATTCTATCCTCAATAGTTGGAAATTCGATCGTAACCTTTTTCATCGATGCGAATCGAAGTGACACAAGATATATGTCATTTACCAATTCACTGAGTTCGAAAGTAAGAACAGGAGCGTCAAACCGGTGAGCGAACCTGTTCAGCAATTTAATAAGTTTTTGTTCCCGTCTTATTTGTTCTGCCATATTGATTGAAATTTGCTGAATTCGTTCGGGATCGAGTGCTTTGCCATTTTGAACAGCATAACACAGATCGTTCAGTAATCCGGTATATTCATTAATAATTGATAAAACATTGTTTAATTCATGTGAAATGCTTGCCGTAATTTTGCCAAAAAATGCCAATTCCTGCTCGTGGAGCACTTGGTCGCTGATCATATTCAGGGTTCTCATGTTTTATTCAGGATTTAACTGCTTTCATGATCTTTTCAACGAGTATCTCAATATCTACCGGTTTGACCAGACACTCAAATGATCCGGCAATCAGACCCTCATTTTCTTCATCCTGGCATTGGTGTCCGGTGATAAGGATGACGGGTAAATCAGGATCCTCATTTTTAATAAGTTTCATGATTTCGAAACCGCCTATTCCAGGCATTTTTATATCCAGTATGACAACATCAAACTTTTTTTCTTTGACCCGCTTAATGGCATCCTGGCCATTAGTTACCCCCTCTGCCTCAATACTTCTCATCTGAAGACGTTCCACCCATGCAGAAACCAATTCTTCTTCGTCATCAACACATAAGACACGTATCTCATCCATAGCCCGCTCCTAAAAATCTTTTGATCTTATTGGTAAATGGACAGAGAACTTTGTTCCTTCTCCCAGTTTACTTTTTACACTTATTGAGCCACCCAGTTTTTGGACAATACCATAGGTGATAGAAAGACCCAGACCGGTGCCATATTTACCTTTCGTGGTATAAAACGGTTCGAATATATGTTCCAAATGTTCCTCAGATATTCCGACGCCCGTATCTGCGATTGTAATTTCCACTTCATCCCTGTCTAATTTCTTAGCATAGATATCAATTTTTCCGCCCTGTTTTACCGCATAATACGCATTTGTCAGGATATTTAAAAATACTTGCTGCAGTTGGCCTCTGTCACTATGGATGCAGGGTAAATCCTCAGTAAAATGGAAATCAATGTTAATATTATGCAGATTGGCTTCTCTTTCCAGGAAGCCGGTTACTTCTTTTAATAATAATTCCAGGTCAATTACTTCGGTTATGATATCCATGCGTTTGGCGAATCCAAGAAGACGATGGGTAATAACACTACATCGGTCAACGGATTTCAGAATTGAATCGACACCCTGCAGTACTTTATCTTTGTAATTAAAATCCGGTTTGAGCGATGCAAAATCTTTTAATAATCCCGCTTTTTCATTGATAATTGCCAGGGGATTGTTGATTTCGTGGGCAACGCCGGCAGCCAATCTTCCGATCGAAGCCATTTTATTGGTATACTCCATATCGTGCAATGCTTTTGCCTGCCTCAGTTCTGATTTACGCAGCAGTTTAACAAAAAAAGTTGTACTTCCAAATATTACCAATAGGATGAAAATAATACTTATGCCTAAAAACCACATTAACCGGTTTCTAATTTTAAAGAGATTAGCCATGTAATCGACACTCTGTTTGTTCACGATCAGAATAAAAGGGGACTGTTGAATATAAGCGTAACCGACGATGTTTGTGTTTCCTTCAGCATCGTGTTGTGGCTTAACAACGGCATTCGGGGCAAAGGGTGGGATCTGCAGAGGGTATTTTTCCAAAATTTTACCATAGAAGCGGGATGAGGTTTGCAATGTACCCTCGTTATTGATCAAAAAAGCATCACTTTGCGGCCAGTACATGAGTGAATGAATTTTATCATTAAGTATATCCGTATTCAATGTGGCCCGTAAGACATAAAAGTCGCCGTTTTCAATTTCATGTTTAACAGCGATAACAATATGCGGAAATTTTCGAAATCCCATAAATACATCACTGACAAAATTTCCCTGTAATGTGACCTCCTCGAACCATTCCTGATCTTTATAATTTTTTCCAAGAAGTTCATACGGTCCAACATAAGAGAGATGATTGCCACGGGAATCGATCAAGCCAAGGTCAATAAATCCGTCAAAAGATGATTTTAAATTTGAAAGGAGATTTCTGAGTTTTTTCTTATCGGCCAGCTCATCGAAAGATTTTTCATTAATGATAAAACTGAGGGCTGAGATACGCTCCCGTAAAAAAAACTCAAGGTTTTGTTTTGTACCGGAAAGAAGCTGTGTCACTTGGTGTGTAAATTCGACTGTATGAACTTCCTCGTACTGATAATAATTGGTAAAAGTGAGGATGATCAGAGGCGTAAGAGATACCACACACATAATTAACATCGAAAAAATCCACAAACGCTGGTAACGGAATTTAGGATTTTTTAAAATGTTCTTTTCCAATTCTACTCCTGAAATTTAAAAAACTTTCGTCCACGAATTACACGAGTTATCACGAATTATATTATTTGTAATAATGTCATTCCGAACGGTCGCAAGACCGAAGGAATCTTTAATAAAATGAATATCTAAGATTTCTCGACTCCCGATAAAATCGGGGTCTCGAAATGACATTAAGGACAAATCTAATTAATAAATTCGTGTTAATTCGTGTAATTCGTGGATAAAAACATAAAACGTATAGTCGTTATTGTTCCTTATTCTTATTTATTTTATTGTATGCCTCTTTCATCGTTTTGGTCAGAACCTCGATGTCGACCGGTTTTTCCAGATAGGCAAAGGCACCCAGTTCCATCGCCAGATTTTTATCCTGTTCGGATCCGTGTCCGGTCAGAATAATCACTTCAACGTGTGGACGTTCTTTTTTAACCTTTCGCAAAACATCCATGCCATTGACACCGGGCATTTTTAAATCGAGCACCATTACATCCGGTTCATCTTTTTCAATCTGTGAGAGAGCCTCTTCGCCATCATAGGCAATTGTTGAACTGACATCCCTCGTTCTTAAACGATCTGATAAAGTCTGTACAAACTCTTTTTCATCATCAACCAAAAGATAGCGGGGAGATGGTTTTAACTCGTCATATCTTGAAGGAACGTGGGCATTCGGGGGCATGGTTACCTCAATATTTTTTACACCTTCTACTTTACTAACAATTTTGATTATTTTTTCTTTAACGTATGTGAATCTGATCACATATTCTTTAAGAATAATCGATATATCACCTGCATCTGATTTTATATTTACATCGTAACCATTTTTAACAAGAGGGACATTCACTTGTGCAGCTAAAATAAAATCCTTCAAAGCTTTTGTAGATTCATCTGTCGTTTTAAGCGCAGGTTTAGTGACATTCTCGGCAATGAGGGCAACTGCCTCGTCAATTGTACTGGCATGCATTGGAATAATCATATCATAGAGTTTTTTATCCCACGGTGATAATTGGTGAAGGTAATATGCCCATTTATAACGGTTTTCATCGTCTTTTTGAATGGTATTTTTCGCTTCCTGCGCTGATAATTTATTCTGTTCTACGGCGATTTTCATCCGGTAGTCCTGATTAGCAAGAATGCATACTTTGAGGATATGTGCAATATTATTTGGTAAAAGCAGGCCGGCAGACCCATGATAAATAACATTATCTTTACTGATGAGCCAGGCCAATACTGATCTAAGATAGGCTCCGTTTTTCCCGCGCTCATGGGTAATATTGTTTAAAAATGACGTCTGTCCGTCCAGTGTGTTTTGGAGTTTGCTTGCCGACACCTGAAATTGTTTTTCTGTTTCTTCAATCAGCTGATTATCTATCAATTCGTAGTTGAGGCTAGACGATAATTTGGCTGCGATCTCATCTGCCTGGCAAAAGGATGCGCTAAAAATTGATATGATTGCCATAAATTTATCCCTATATCAAATTATTAAATTATTTTTAGGAGAATCATTGTTACTTAACAAATTTTAAAAAATTTTGTCCACGGATTACACGGATTTTCACGGATTAAATATACTATATTAATGTTGAGGTAAATAGTCGCTTGATGCTTATAAAGAGTGTTGAGCCGACTATTGACCACAATAATAAATCAAATACAAAATCCGTGTAATCAGTGGACTTCTTTTCTCAATTATTTCCTCACTTTACATAGATTCAGAAAAGTTTGTTTTCCTTGCCTTGTTTATCAGCCACTTAGCCCAGTCCAGGGTTCCGGTTGCATGAAGATGTGTGTAAGTGGCAAAAACATTTTTTTTAGAGATCCCATCACGATTGCCATCAAATCCAAATCCCTTTTTAACAGCAAACGCCGTATCCAGGGTAGATGAATGCCAGTTTGTCGGTATCGAGTAATGGAATTCATGGCCTTTTAGAACCGATCCAACCGGAAAAAAGGGATTTTCTTTATCGACCTTCACCTCCGTATATCCATGGCCGGCTGGTTTTTTTGACAATTCGAAATCAAGGGGAAATATACCGCACATGTTAAATTTTTGACCCTGATAAGAGATACTTCTACCTAAATAGATAACAGCCCCGCATTCACCATAGATGGGCAATCCCTTTTCAGCAAAAATTCTGATAGAATCACGAAAACTTTTATTTTTGGATATTTTTTCAGCAAAAACCTCAGGAAAACCGCCGGCAATATAAAGAATGTCGATAGAGGTGATCGATTTATCATTCATCGAGTCGAATTCAATGATCTCTGCACCTTCTTGTTCAAGGGCAATCAGATTCTCAGGATAATAAAACTGAAAGGCATGATCCTTAATGATACCTACTCTTACAATTTGGTTTTTGTTAAATACAGGTTCTTTTGATTGCCGTGTGTTGTAGACCGGCAGGGGAGAGGTATCACGGGCGATTTTTAAGATACCATCAAGATCCAGATGTCTTTCTGCCATATCACCTAGAAATTCTATCTTTCGGTCAAAATCACCGGTTTCATAGACAGTGGTTAAACCAAGATGTCTCTCCGGCATTGTAATGTCCAGATTGGGGAGTTCCCCAAGGACAGGTAAACCGGTATGGTGCTCGATACTATTCCGAATCACATCTCCATGACGCTTGCCGGCAACACGATTTAAAATGATGCCACCAAATCGGACTTTCGGATCAAATTTTTGACATCCCAGGATAAGAGAGGAAATTGTATTTGTAATTTTTGTGCAGTCTACGATTAAAATGACTGGAATATCAAACAGTCTGGCGATCCGTGCTGTGCTATATGTCCCATGAATGTCAACCCCATCGTATATCCCGCGATTACCCTCGATGATTGAAATGGAATTTTCTCGTGCACACCGTAGAAACACCTCTTTAACCCCATCCTCACCCATGATAAACAGATCCAGATGTTTACATTCTTCACCTGCCGCTTCAGAAAGCCAGGCTGCGTCTATATAATCCGGTCCTTTTTTGTAGGGAAATACCCATAAGCCGCGTCTTTTAAGAGAGACTGTAATACCCAGGCTGACGATCGTTTTAGCACTACTGCCACGAAGTGCAGATACAAGAAATCTGGGACACGATATTTTATTATATTTCTTCATTAAATTCATCAAGTTTGATTGGTGTCATCAGCGGACACTCTTTATAATCCAGGTGTTTATGTGCCTTTGCCTGAATAAATTCAACAGCTTGTGTAGCGTTACGGAAAAAGTTATTCTCACCAACCACCTCATAGAGACCCGTCCGCTTGAAAGTATCCAAAATTGAGTCATTTAAACCCGTGAAGTAGAATTCAAAACCTGACTCTTTTAATCGTGGAATCAGAGAGGAAAGCATGTTCTCTCCCGAGGCATCTATTTCGTTGATCGCATTGCCAACAATAAGAATATATTGCAGCTTTGGTCTGGTCGAAGTCTGTTCAAGAATTTTTTCTTCCAGATGATTACAATTTGAAAAGGTGAGTGAACCCTGAAATCTAATTAAAGAGGTAAAACAACACTGAGCCAGGCCAAACCGTTCGGCATTTCTAAATGTACCGTCCCAATGCCTGGATAAAAGGGCTACCCGCGGTTCAATTCTGCGGTATATGAGATGTCCTAAACTAAGAAGTACACCAATGATAATTCCTCTATCCAGATGGGGAGCAAAATACAGAGTAGCTATAAATGTGATGACGGCGATGATGCCGTCATATTTTTGTGTAAGAAAGGCATGTACAAAATGTTTTACATTGAGTAATCCAATAACTGCCATCATAATAATGGCGGCAAGCACTGCCTGGGGTAAATGATAAAGTAACGGGGTAAAAAACAAGAGCGTTATGGCAACTATTAAACTTGAAAGTACATTGGACAAACCCGTTACACCGCCAGCCTGAAGATTGACAGCAGAACGGGAGAAGGAACCTGAAACAGGATAACTTTGTCCGAATGAACCAATTATATTCGCGATACCCTGTCCAATTAATTCCTGGTTGGGATCCAGACGCTGTCCGGTTTTGGTTGCCATCGCTCTGGCAATAGAGATAGCCTCCATAAATCCGAGAAGCGAGATGATAATGGTGGCCATAATCAGTTGAGAGATAATGGAAAAATCTAATACCGGAGGACTTAAAGTGGGTAATCCTCGCGGAATGTGGTTCACAACATCTCCCCCTGAGGAGAGTAAAATTGAAGACTCATCAATGATTGAATTCTTTATTTTAATGCGCCAGACCTGTCCATCTCCGTGACTTCCTTCTGGTAATTGACCACGCAGATAAAAACTGTTATCCCCATTTACTGTTTGAATTTTCTCGAAATGTGCAAGACGCAGTTCAGATCTATATTGCCCACATTTTTCTTTTAACATACTCAGATATTGGGAGGGTATACCTGCATAATGAGCGAGATTCATGATTTCTTCTGGTTCAAGGGGCACATACGGCTTTTCATCATCTCCTAAATCCGAAAAGTTTCTGTTGACATGACAACGCGAACAAAATTCTTCAGGTTTGTCATAAGTTATGATATTTTGCAAATTTATATCATCTGAATTTGTAGAAATTCGATTGGCACCGCTAACGATATCAATTTCCTTCATTAAATAGTTATAATTTCTAATCGTTTCCTGAATTTTTGGAACTTTTATCATAGAAAGGTTTGTCACCTGTGAATTTTCAAAACCCAAATACCAGGCAAGTACAATAGTCACAACAGCAGCTGCTAAAACATTTGGTATCTTTGGGTTAATTCGTTTAAGTATAATCATGACCAGGAAGGCTAAAACCGCAAAACCAAATGTCGGTAAATGGGTGTAGTGAAGAGCGGATACGATCACTCTGTAAATTGTTTCATAATGATGCTCAGCGCTGTCAACATAAACACCAAAAATTTTGGAAAGTTGTGAAGTGGCAATTATAATTGCTGCAGCGGTCGTAAATCCGATAATAACGGGATGTGAAAGCAAATTTACAAAGATACCAAGTCTCAAAACACCCAGCATAAATTGGAAAAGACCGACCATGATTGCCAATAAAATAGCATAGGCAATAAACGCCTCGCTCCCTGCTGTAGCTAAAGGTTCCAGTGAAGCACTGGTCATCAGGGATACGACAGCTACCGGACCTGTTGCTAATTGGTTACTTGAACCAAATAATGAAGCGATCATGGGCGGAAGGAAGGCTGCATATAATCCATAGTATGCTGGCAAACCGGCAAGTTGTGCATATGCCATGGATTGCGGAATAAGTACTAAGGCAACGGTTATTCCTGCGGTGAGATCATAGCGAAATTTCTGAAGATTGTAGCCTTCGTACCATTTTAGAAATGGAAGAAAGCGTTTTATCATGCTTCTCTTTCTCGTATTGATATAACGATTTTATATAATACCGACAGGATAAAAAATCCAATCCCGTATACCCCTAGAGAAATCAAGATTTCCGGAAAGGTCGGCATATATTCTGTAATGGTTTCCAGAGGGGAAGGAATAAATCCCGTTACGATCATACCCATCCCTTTTTCGATCCATATTGAAACAAATACGGCAATACAGGCAAAAATTAGTGTGCTTTCGCGCTGACGTGTTTTGGGGAATAAGAGTAAAATAATCGCGGATATTGCTAGAATGACAGAAAACCACATGAACGGCACGAGCGCGGTATATTCCTCCAATCCAAAAAATAGATACTGAAAGTGGTGAATATGTTCATCAATCCCGCTATACAGAACGGTGAATAATTCTAATAACAGGAAGAAGACATTTAATATAACGGCGTATGTAACGATTTTAGCCAGTGTTTGGATCGCCTCTTTACCAGGATCAAATGAACTTATTTTTTTGACGAGAAATGTCAGGAGAATGAGTAAAGCAGGTCCTGCGGCAAAAGCAGAAGCAAGAAAACGCGGCGCCATGATTGCTGTAAACCAAAAAGATCGTGCTCCCAAACCACTGTAAATGAATGCAGTAACCGTGTGGATGCTCACAGCCCAGGGGATTGATAGATAGATGAGTGGTTTTATCCACTTTGGGGGTGCTACTGATTTTCTCTCAGATTCTAATGAAACCCACCCAATCACCAGATTTAAAAGGAAATATCCACCTAATGATATAAAATCCCAGAAGAAAATGGATGTAGGTGATGGATATAAAAGGATATTCATGACGCGGGATGGCTGACCGATATCGACAAAGATAAATAGTCCGCACATCACAACGGCAGAGATCGCTAAAAACTCTCCTAAAATCGTCATTTTGCCAAATGCTTTATAATTATGCAGATAATACGGTAGAACAACCATCACCGCTGAAGCAGCGACACCGACAAGAAAGGTAAACTGGGCAATATATAAACCCCATGATACATCGCGACTCATGCCGGTAATGACAAGACCTTCACTTAATTGATACATGTAGGCCCCAAAACCGATCCCGATTACTGTCAGAAGGGAAAATATTAATATCCAATACTTTTTCGTTCCTTGCAAGGCATATTCAATCATGGTCAACTCACATTATATAGTAAACGTTTGGTAAAGTATGCAGATGTGGTTTTCTGCGAATTGTATCATTTTCACTAAGAATTTTTCTCACTTCAGAATGTGGATCATGAAGGTCACCAAAGGTAATTGCTTTTGCTTTACAGGCTTCGGCACAGGCCGGAATCTGCTCTTTGGCAATCCGTTCAGCACATAGATTACATTTTTCAACAACACCCTTTGATCTAATAGGAAACTTCGTATTGATCTCTTTTATATGAGGTTTCGCATCCTGCCAGTTAAAACTTCGTGCCCCGTATGGACAAGCGACCATACAATAGCGACATCCGATACATCGGTGAAAGTCCATCATTACCAGACCATCAGAATCTCTTCTAAATGTCGCTTGCGTGGGGCAGACACCTACACAGGGCGGATTGTCGCAATGGTTGCAGAGGACAAGATTTGGTGAATTTCGCACCTCTTCACTAATATATTGATGATTTTGTGCCGGAAATGCGTGTCCAAATGTTTCCTTCCAGATCCATTTTATTTCCCGTTTTTTGTCTTTAATCTCTGGTACATTATGAACTTTATGGCAGGCGGTAATACAATCTGTACAATCTTTTGCTTCTCTGCATTTATTCATATCTACAATCAGCGCCCATCTTTTCGTCTGTTTTGAGTCGGTGTCTTTGGCCTGGGCGCTACTGCTAACTCCAAATCCACTCAAAGAAGCCAGCCCTGAGACCTTTAAAAACTTTCTTCTATCCATTCCCATATATCTATCCTTTGTTCTACTTTTTTTAGTTTTACCACGGAATTACACGGAAAGACACGGAATCTCACAGAATAAAATAATTTTGTATTAATAATCTTATCCATCTTTTAAAATTATTAAAATTTCCGTGAAAATCCGTGTACCTCCGTATTCATCCGTGGTCAATTATATTCTCCTATACTGTCATTCCCAACTTGATTGGGAATCTATTAAAGTTTATCAATTCTGGATTCCCGTTGGAGTTTACCCCGCACTTAGATGCGGGGCGGGAATGACTGAAACCTCTAAATCTTAGGTTCGTTATGACAATCCCAGCATTTGGGTTGCTTGACAGCTGCATAGTCATGACATTTGACACAGAATTCTGTTCTGCTGACGTGACAACTCATGCAGGTATTGGTCAGACTTTTTTCATATTTCTTGCCATCGGAAGCAGTATAAATTCTGCTTTCACCACGAACCACTTCATCGCGCCAGGTATTCAGCAGATCCATGTGGTTCGCTCTCATATAGGCTGTCGTTTCTATACATTTATCTGAGGTTGTTTCCGTTTTCAGTTCAGGCACATAGGATGCTTTACCGGAGGCAACATTGTACCATACCGGTGATGTAAATAATAAGAGGAAAATGATAAGTCCGGCAATTACTTTTGGCGTATCATACATCGACTTTTCCTCCTTCCTCGACGATTTCTTCTTCGACTTCACCATCATTCAAGGGCTCTCCTCGCAGATCCGTCTTCCGTTCACTTTGACCTTTGATATTAAGTGCATTTCCAACAAATTCATGGACTCCGGCTACCTCCATTCCCGGTATCCAGTATTCAAAAAGAGGGGGCAAGGTGGCTTTGTCAATCGCGCAGATACAAGACACGACATTTACACCGAATTTTTCCCGGACGAATTTGGCCGCATTCGCTCTCGGCAGTCCACCTCGTAACCGCATTTCCATATTTTCATCCGTTCCAAGCCCGCTTCCGCTACCACAGCAGAAGGTATGCTCTTTGATCGTATTCTCCGGCATCTCATGAAAATTATTGCAAGTATTTTTAATGACATATCTTGGTTCTTCAAGAAGACCCATGGCCCGTGAGGTATTACAGGAATCGTGAAAGGTAACGTTCCAGTGGTCATTTCGGCTGGGATCGAGATCGAGTTTGTCATTCTTTATCAGATCAGATGTAAATTCACAGATGTGGACCATCTTGGTAGATTGGGCGTGGTCAAATCGGGTGCCGGTAACAGGAGATACGGGTACTTCCAGAAAGTCAGCCGGACCGTTCATTGTATCCATATACTGATGTAAAACCCTCCACATATGTCCGCATTCGCCACCGAGTATCCATTTTACACCAAGTCGTTTTGCTTCATGATAGATCTTGTTGTTGAGTCGTTTGATCATTTCATGTGAATGAAAGAGCCCGAAATTGCCTCCTTCTGATGCATAAGTACTCCAGGTGTAATCAAGTCCGATCTCATGAAAGAGCATCAGATATCCGAGTAAGGTATAATAGTGGGGTTCACCAAAATAATCTGCTGATGGAGCCACAAATAATATCTCAGCACCTTTTTTGTTAATGGGTGCATCTACCTTAATTCCGGTCAATTCCTCAACTTCATCTACGGCAAATTCAATACTATCTTTAAAAGCATGGGGCTGTATCCCCAGATGATTCCCGGTCCGGAAACAATTTGCGACCGGTTCGATGATCCAGTTTATACCCAGGCCAACCAGACTTAATAATTCTCTGGCCATCATTGTGATTTCACAGGTATCGATGCCATAGGGACAGTAAACACTGCAGCGTCGGCACTCTGTGCATTGGAAGAAATAATAGAACCATTCCTTTAAAACAGGAACGGTTAATTCACGCGCCCCGGCCATCTTTCCCATTAGTTTGCCGGCAAGGGTAAAGTTCCTGCGATAGACTGCGCGTAAGAGTTCTGCACGTAGCACCGGCATATTTTTTGGATCGCCGGAACCGATAAAAAAGTGGCATTTATCAGCACAGGCGCCGCATCGTACACAAATGTCCATAAAAACTCTGAAAGAACGATATTTATCGAGTCGCTCTCTCATACCCTCAAAAATTATTTCCTGCCAGTTTTCAGGAAGTTTCCAGTCGTCATCGTACGACTTCCATTCGCGAGGAAAGGGGAGATCCAGATATTTGACAAATTTTTCACCACCGCTATAACAGTAGGTACCTTTCCTGAAGTCGGCAGTCGTATCCATCCACCCTTTTTTAGGTGGTTTATGACTGATATCTTCAATGGTTACAGGTTGTTCACGCTTCTCTCCAGCCATTATTTCTCCTTATCCAAAGGTAAGCCAACACTCTTCATGAGGTCTCTGAAATCATCTTCATACTCTTCGTATGTATGTATTTTAACATCCGGATTCCAGGGATTGATATGTCTTTTTACACGATTCGTATTTGCCAGGTTTCTAGTAGGACTAAAAAATATCCCCCCCATATGCATCAGTTTGCTAAATGGAAAATAGACCAATAATACCGATACAAAAAACAGATGAATATAGAATATAACACCGATGCCATCCGGGACCGTCGGGCTAAAAGCAACCAATCCTAAAGCCAGCTCTTTTACTTTAACGATATCAACTTTATCAAAATGCCGCATCCAAATGCCCGAGATGGCAATTGCCAACAACAGGAAAAGGGCAAAATAATCAGTAAACAGCGAAATATAGCGGACTTGCGGATTGATAATCCGCCGTGCAAAGAGATAGAGAAGTGCTAAAACGATAAGAATACTGGATATATAAAATGTGGGAACCGAAATTGCGAATAAACCATCAACTGCCTGCAGCCAATGGACAAATTCAATAACGGGTTCTGTAAAGAATCTGAAATGTCTTAAAATAATAATTAAAAAACACCAATGAAAGACCATGGCTCCCAACCAAAGGAACTTCTCACTCCCATACAGGATTCTGGAGCCATCTCTTAACTCAACCTTGGTATTTCTGAAAAGTGATCTGAATAACAGAATCTCAAGGAACATTCGTCCTATGACGCCCCATGTATTGTGCGGACTTTCAAGATTATTCGCCTTGATCCAGGGAAGAGATTTCTGCTGTCCGGCAGTCGTTGGCCACCGAAAGGGGACGGGGGAGCGGGCCCATTTGACGATGCGATAGACAATCCCCAAAATAAAGATGGCTATGGCAGCGTAAGGAATTACCACACCGAATAACTGAGGACTTTGTACGCCTAACAAACTTACCAGGAAGAGAACGATAATGAGTAACAGCGAAAGCCAAATATTCATTTATAATCCTCGCTTTGATTGAATGATAAAAAAAACCACAGAGACACAGAGATTAACTCAGTTCTCGTTGTTTGAGAAGGCTAATCGATACCGGGTCCCAGACGCCTGATTCCGGATAGGGTATTGGTAAACAAAAATCTACAGTCGGGCATCGGGTATCAAGTATCCGGTATCATATATTTGCATTCACACTTCGGATTTCACGCATTGGTTTTTTTTTGTATAATATCAAATGCTCGTTCAGAGCGTGCTTTTATTTCAGATATTTTAATATCGTTAATCTTCATTCGACAGTCATTATAATAATCAAATGCCCGGCGCAGAAGTGTGTCAAATTTTTGATCGAGAATATGTAATTCGCTAAATGAACCGGTTTTTTCCCCACTTTTTAAAATTTCTGTGCGAATAATTTTTTTTAGACCGAAGATAAAGGAGAGCGCCTCGGAAGGGGAAAAATCCTGAACGGCTCTGACTTTTATTAATTCTTCCAATCCTGAGAAGTCATCAACACCATTATCGGAAATAATACCGTCGAACATCTTTTCTAGCGATGTAATGATCGTATTTCTAACAGGATTTGAAAACTGATTTTTTTCCTTTTTTAGGAACCTGATCATCTCCGGTTGATAGGTATTGATGGTTTGTTCAAGCCAGTCATGGAGAATATTATCCCTGTTCTGCTGTAAAAATTCCTTTAACATCCGATTATCTTATTCAATAAATTTTTCACAAGGTGATATAAAATTATAAATTTATTTTCGTACTTTGCCGCTGTCTGTAGCGACGCGATTAATCGCGTCGCTACAAAAGTAATTTTATACCATATCTAAAAATCCACAAGGACATTCTTCCGCACATTTTTTACAGCCGGTACAAAGATTATTATGGTACGTATAAATTTCACCCGGTTCACCTTTCTTGACGGCATTATCCTGGCAGAATTCCCAGCATTTTCCACAATCGAAGCAATATCCGCAACTCATACAACGTTTCGCCTCAGCAATTAGATCTTCTTCTGCATAAGTGCAGGCAACCTCGATCTCAAGATCTCCAAATCGCTCTTCGATCGGTAAGTGTTCTTCTTCATGGCGGTGTTGTGATTCATAATGGTCGAGGCGCATTTTACCTGAAGAAATTTTTGGAAGTTCCTCAACTGCCGGATCAGAAATTCCTCTGAGATCACTATGGATGGATACGGCTGCGTGTCTGCCGTGTGCAAGTGCATGGGTGACAAGACCAAGATTGAGGACATCGCCACCGGCATATATTTCATCGACGACTTTTTGTCTCTCATCTGTTTTTATCCAGTCTTTTGGACCGGCTTTTAGGTCTTCCATTCCCTCAAAATCAGGTTCCTGACTGATTGCAGGTATCAGGGTATCCAATTCGATCTCAAACTCAGAGCCCTCTATGGGCACAGGACGGCGACGTCCGGAATCATCGGGTTCGCCAAGCTCCATACGGATAGCCTTGATTTTATTGACTCTGTTGCCATTTTTAATGATTTCGACAGGTGCCGCTAGAAATTGTATATCAATACCTTCGTTAATCGCCTCATCTATTTCTTCTTCAATAGCGGGCATTTCATTTCTTGTTCTTCTGTACAGAATCGTAACATCTGCTCCGAGGCGGATTGATATACGGGCAGCGTCGATCGCTGTATCTCCACCACCGATGACAACAACTCTTTTTCCCAGGTCTATTTTTTCGCCGGAATTTATACGATTCAGAAACTCAACGCCGCTGTAAACGCCTTCCGCTTCTTCACCATCAACCCTCAGGCTTAAACCTTTATGTGCGCCAATACTGACAAAAATTGCTTTATAATCCTTCTTGAGATCATCGATAGTAATATCATTGCCAACACTGCAATTGGTCTTTAATTCGACACCCATATCGACAATTTTTTGGATTTCCGTGTCCAGTACTTCTCTTGGCAGGCGATAAGCGGGGATACCATATCGCAGCATACCGCCCGGTTTAGAAAACGCTTCAAAAATCGTTACCGGATAACCCATTTTTGCCAGGTTAAAAGCACAACCCAGCCCGGCAGGACCTGAACCAATAACAGCAATTTTCTCATTATACTTTTCTTCACCGACCTTATGTGTCAATCCTTTCTCTATACCAAAGTCGCCAATAAATCTTTCGACATTATTGATCGCGATCGGTTCATCTTTGTCTTTCCGGTTACAATTAATTTCACATGGATGGGGACAGACACGTCCACAAACTGCCGGCAGGGGATTATGTTTTGTTATAATATCCCAGGCCTTCTCGTAGGATTCCTCCATTGTCCGTCCATACTTATCGCTAAAAGCGATTGTAGTTAAAACAGCACGGATATCTGTACCCTGGGGACAGCCATCCATACATGGTGGCAATTTTGTTGTCGGCCTCGGTCTCAGACTCGAGGTCTGACGTCCGGCACTGCTACGGGCTAGGGCGCCACCACCGAGCCCTTTTTTCTTTTTTACGACTTTAGCCATAGGTGTATTACCCCCTTTTTATATATAGACAATTACTTTGCTGCTCCTTCTTCGTGGGGAATTTCGACATAACTCGCTCCAAAATAGGTATAGACAGCTCTTCCCGATGCAATAAGATCCTTCAGGGCCTCCTTGCACAATTTTTTATCCACAACGTCACCATATTTGGCAATCATTTCTTTGGTGAGATCCATCGGTTTAAATTTCTTCTTTCCTGCGTTTTCCTTCACCAAAGTATACATTGCTTCGGTGACTTCTTCTTTTGTGACTCCAGACATTTTATACCTCCAATCAGGTTTAGGTTACCTATTTATTTTCGGTGACCTAAATATAAAACATTAATAAACGACCTAAAAATTAATCATATTAACACGTCCAGGATCGTTTATCAATTATGTAATCCATCCCGCTGGTTCGAAATGGGGAGCGATCCAGCGGATCGCCCCTGTATTAATATGGGTACGGCATGCCGTGCCCATACTTTTGCTTAGAACCTTATTTGTGCAGACGTAGCAAAGGTGGTGCCTGCATGTTTAAAACTGTCGATATGATGTTTTGTAAACTCAATACCGGTCAGATCAAAAAACTTGGCCCAGCCGACCCGGTTGATCCATTCACCCATCCGTTCATAAGGACGGGCATTGGCTGCCCACACTTCGACGATATTTTTCACTGCATCCGTCACTTCCGGCCATCTGGGCGGATTGTTTGGTAGCCAGGGTATGGCCAGTTTTGAAAACATTGGTGTACTGCGAGCATTGGATACTTTTCCACCGACCCAGATAGAAAGACCGTCATTTAAGGCATCATTGATCGGCAGTGCCGGACAGACCGTATAACAGTTGGCGCAGAACATACACAGATCTTCGACGATCTCCACACTTGGCTGACCATTAACCGTCGCCGTACGGATTGCCCCGGTGGGGCAGGAAGCGATCAGGTTCGGTATTTCACAGATCTTGTTGACATTATTATGGTCTATCTTGGGCGGCCGGCGATGGACACCTAAGATGGCAATGTCAGAACAGTGAACGGCACCACACATATTCAGGCAGCAGGCCAGGGCGATACGCAGTTTGCCGGGAAATTTCTCTTCAGCAAAATATTCAAACAGATCATCCATCACCGCTTTGACGATGCCCGATGCGTCGGTGGCCGCCGAATGACAATGGACCCAGCCCTGGGTATGGACGATATTCGACAGGGCATGGCCAACACCACCAACCGGATAACCAATAGCGGTCGTCTCTTTAATCAAGGGATCGATATTCTTTTCCTCTGTGACAAGATATTCAATATTATTACGACTGGTAAAGCGAAGATATCCGTCACAATACTTATCAGCCAGGTCGCATATCTGGCGAATCGATACAATACTCAATATACGCGGGGTTGCCGCTCTTACCGACCACAACTTGGCCCCCGATTCCGATACATGTAATAAGACACCCGGTTTTACGATCTCATGATATTTCCATTTGCCGTAATTATCCTTGATGATCGGCGGTAAATGTTTTTCATAATGGGGGGGACCTATATCGGTTAATCTCTCTTTTTGTGCTTCAGCCATATCTTAGCCCTCCTCACTTTCTTCTTCATCTTCATCTTCAAAATATTCATCATAAAAAATGTAGGGATTCTCACGTGGGTGTTTGACCATCTCCGGTACCGGTTCCAGGCCGATCTCCTCAAGAAAATTTCCTTTTCCGACCCGTTCGATAAATTCTCCGACACGTTCACGGTTCTTCCCATATTCTGCCCATGGTTCCCAAACCGCTTCAATAATATCTTTCAGTTCCTGATAGGGCGGTTCCAGTTTAATAAAGGGAACCAAAACCGAGGAGAGCATGGCCCCTTCTATAATCGGCGCTTTCGAGCCTAATAAGAGCGTCGCACCGCGATCTTTCCCGGGAGCCAGTGCCTTAGGCATGGCATTGATACAATGCATACATCTCACACAGTTGGAATTATCGATCGTTAAGGTCTTGTTATCCCAGTCAATACATTTTGTCGGACAGTTCATGAGAACATCTCTGACAATATCAAAACCGTTATCAACATATGCCTTTACCGCATCATGGTCAATCTGAATGTCATCGCGCCAGGTTCCGATAATCGAAAGGTCAGCACGGGCAACAGAAGCCACACAGTCATTGGGACAACCGGCCATCTTGAATTTAAACTTGTATGGGAACTGAGGACGATGAAGTTCGTCCTGATATTCCATCGTTAAATCATAGCAAAGACCCATCGTATCATAACAGGCCCATTCACAGCGTGCCTGCCCACAACAACAACTCGGTGTACGAAGGTTGGACCCGGAACCACCCAGGTCAAAACCTGCTTCGGTCAGATCCGAGAATGTGGGCTCTAATTCATCGGTGGTCGTCCCTAAAAAGACGATATCTCCGGTCGAACCGTGCATATTGGTGATACCCGAACCATGCTTCTCCCAGATGTCACACAGTTTGCGCAGGGCTTCTGTGGTGTAAAACCAGCCAGCCGGATGGTTGATACGCATGGTGTGAAAATGCTTCGCTGCCGGAAACTTGTCCGGCAGGGCAGAGTAGCGACCAATCACACCACCGCCGTAACCCATCACACCAACGATGCCACCATGCTTCCAGTAACCAATCCTGGTTTCATAGGAATGTTCCAACTGACCCATTAGATCATCAACAACTTCTTTTTTCTCCTGAAGGGTCTTAAACTCTTTGACAAAACTCGGCCAGGGACCCTTATCCAGTTCATCTAATAAAGGAGTTTTTCTTACCTTCTTTTTTTCCGCCATTAATGCCTCCTCTTTATTGGAGTACGGGCATGAAAATCTGCCCAACTACAGTTTAATTAGACACAACCCGTCGGCTTGGGCAAACCTGCTACTTTACAGGCCCCTTTTGCCGGGCCGGATGGAAAAAGATCATAGATCTCTTTTAGTTTAAAACCGGTCTCCTTGCAGAGTTTTCTGATCATCGGTGCGATGTTATATTCCAGATAATAGTCACGCAGATAGTTGACAACTTTCCAGTGATCTTCCGTTAACTCATCTACACCTTCTGTAGCTGCTAATCCTTTGGCAACGACCTCATTCCAGACAGCGGGATCCTGGATGAATCCGTCTTCGTCTATCTCATAATCCTTGCCTTCAATCGTGATCGTTAATTCACTCATG
>Ga0209536_100004609_pt1 | contig 21773 bp, 14 predicted proteins | sample DeeMarSeWOR28_12_FD_187461 | JGI IMG/M metagenome (GOLD analysis project Ga0209536, IMG submission 187461) | Marine sediment microbial communities from White Oak River estuary, North Carolina - WOR-2-8_12 (SPAdes) (version 2) | ecosystem: Environmental > Aquatic > Marine > Intertidal zone >... | reverse complement strand
TGCCAGGCGCGCCCGTTGCGGCCAACGCCGCATTGGCACCGCCAGCGTCGAGCAAAGTGAAGAAGTCTCGTTTGAACACGACGCTCAATAACAACAGCAGTACTACGCCACCCAGCCCCAACCGAACTCCGCTGCGGGCGCCCAGGTTAGCGCCCCTGCGGTCTTCCAGATTGGCGCTCCGCCCACGCGGGTTCCAGCGCATCCGTTCTCCTCCGACCACGCGGTTCGTTGATACACAAAGGTCGCAGAAACAACCACGCGATGGAAGGACCCACCGCTTCAAACTCTATATCTTGATGAAGATCTTCCTTCGGTACAGCGCGTACATGACCACGAACCACAGCAAGATGTTGGTCAGCGCAAAGGCGAGTGACCCGTTCAAAGACCCGGCCCACGGCACAAAGCAATGCTGATAGATCCAACCGTAGAGTGATACATCGCCGCCTGCGGCGACGGGCATCCGAATCCACAAGAGCAGCTTCACTACCAAGCCGGACAAGACAAACACCGCGATCGCGTTCATGCCAAAGACTACGCTCGACACATCCTCGGGCACCATTGTCACGTCTCCGCCCGAGCGATACGTTATCGCCTGTCTTGGTCGCTTTCGTAATGTCGGCCCACTAATACGCTTACGCAGCTATACCATCTCTCCTATGGGAGAACAGCCATGAAGCAGCGCCTTTGTCTCCTGACACTCGTCACCCCGGTGGTAGCCACAGCCTGCATCCTGGGTGGGGAGTCTGCCAGGCTTGAACGGATAGCGTCCACAGTGACTATCTATCGCGATGACTTCGGCGTCCCGCACGTTCTTGGTGAGACCGACGCCGGCGCAGCTTTCGGTTTTGCTTATGCGCAGGCAGAGGACAACTTCTGGCAGATCGAAGACAATTTCATCCGCGCTGCCGGTAGGGCCGCCGAGGTACATGGAGAGGCGGCACTGCTGGACGATTGGATCAATCGGGCACTGGGAATTGCCAGGCTGTCCCAGGAAGAATACGATCTCGCCGATCCGAGCTTGCGAGCGTTGTTGGATGGCTTTGCGGCCGGACTCAACTATTTCCTGCTGCGCAATCCGGCGGTTGAAACACGACTAATCGATCACTTCGAACCTTGGCATTCGCTGGCATTTATCAGATACGTCTACTATCAGAGGGGCTTTCTCGGAGCAACACGGATACGCCGACCGGAATTCGTCACGGCGTTGGAGCAATCCATTGGCCAGGAGTTCCCCGAGCTAGCGTCACTCAATCGGCGAGAAGTGCCGCGCTCCGAGGTAGGATCGAACTCGTGGGCGATCGGTCCCGCGAAGAGCGCCAGCGGCAACGCAATGCTGTTCATCAATCCGCACCTCCCGTTCTTTGGTGCGTCACAGGTCTATGAGGGCCATGTAATGAGCGAGGAAGGCTGGAACTTCAGCGGTTACACGCGCTTTGGTTTCCCCCTTCCCTACATCGGTTTCAACGAGCGACTGGGCTGGATGAGCACCGACAACGCTGCCGATCAACAGGACGTCTACACCGTGGTGTTTGATGACGCGGAGCAGCCCCTGGCGTATCGTTACGGAGCAGATCACCGCAACGCCATCGAGTGGGTGGATACACTGAAGGTCAGCACCGATGGCAAAGTGGAGCAGCATACGGCCACGTTTCTTAGCACACACCACGGTCCCGTACTGGCGCTCCGCAACGACCTACCCCTAGCCGTAAGGATGTCCAAGTTCGAGGAACCTGGTTGGCTGGCCCAGTGGTATGCCATGACCAAGTCCACTACTCTGGACGAATTCACCGCTGCCGTGTCGAATTTGGACATGCTGTTCGGCAACATCTTGTATGGCGATGGAGATGGCAACATCTTTTACGTCTATAACGCCGCAATGCCGCGCCGTTCTGAGGAGTTCGATTGGACCGAGCCTGTCGACGGTAGTGATCCCGCAACTGAATGGCAGGGCTATCACCCGATGGAGGAGCTTCCCCAATTGCTGAATCCAGCAACTGGATGGCTCCAGAACTGCAACGGCACGCCCTTCCTCTTGACTAGCACAGGTAATCCCGATCCGGCCGATTTTCCCAACTACATGGTGCGGGAGGGGGACAACCCCCGCCACAAGGAAGCGCGACGAATTCTCGAGGCACACGACAAGTTCACCTTCGACGAGTGGGCGCGATCAGCCTACAGCACGCACGTGGGCGAAGCCCAAGTGGACATAGCCGAGTTGGTAGGCGAGTGGCGCCGATTGAGCGGCCAAGACTTGCCACGTGCCGCTGATCTGACGGACGCGGTAAGTCTACTGCGTCGCTGGAACCAAGCGAGTACCATCGAATCGGAGGCGATGACACTGTACATCACTTGGGGTGAACAGAGACGCGAGCTCACCCGGTCCGGGTCAAATATCCCTTGGACCAACGTAGTAGCGCTGGAACGAGCGACTGCGAGACTGGGTGCTGACTGGGGCAGCTGGCGTGTTGCATGGGGCGAACTGAACCGCCTACAGCGTCCTCATACGAGCGGGAGCGAACCTTTCAGCGACGATCGTCCCAGCATAGCGGTTGCCGGGGTCCCAAGCTGGGCGGGCGCTATGTTCACATTCAACGCCGTTGCGGCAGAAGGCCAACGCCGGCGCTACGGCACACACGGCAACAGCTACGTGGCTGTAGTTGAATTTGGACCGCAAGTCGGCGCCCGCTCACTCCACACGTTCGGGTCTAGTGCCGACCCCGAATCGCCACACTACTTCGACCAGGCGCCGCGCTATGTGGTGGGCGATTTCAAACCTGCCTGGCTGACTCGGCGAGACGTTGAGCGGCAAGCAGCGAGAGCCTACCGCCCCGGGGAGGGTCCCTAGATACCAGCGCAGCAGAGCGCTGGGCGATAGCCAAGCGAGACTGACAATCACTCAGTTTCGCTGAGCCACTTCTCCAGGATTCCCGCTTTGACTCTGTGGTGTGACGCATGCGTCCTAGCACTGCCCACCCGTATGAGAATCGCCTGGGGCGACTCGTGCATGATTCCAAGGCTCTCGGCCAGTTGCCGAGACAGGTCCCGATCCCTCACTACGTTGATCATGTAGACAGGAACCTCAGGATTGTGTTCGCTGAAATAGCGGACCTCCTCCATCGCTCTGCGCGAAGTCGGACAAAAGGGACTGTGCTTGTAGAGGATCGCGACATCAGCCTGCATCGCCTCGTCCAACACACCTTCTGCAGCAAGATCGCGTAGTTGGTTCGACATTCGCCTCTCTACTCACGTTGCAGCTCAACGGCAGGGACGCTTCATCAATCCTGCCCCGCAGATCCAGCCAGGCCACCCTCTAATAGGAAAAGTAGTCGAGTCCCTGCCCGGACGAGAGAGCCAGAGTGCCAGCCGACTGGGCATTCACCACCCCATTGCGACCTTCATATGATACGTGCAAGTTGCCTGCTCCATACCTGACCGGTGGTAGTTGCACCTCGTACTGCCACCGACAACAGCGATAGATCGAAAGGGCACCACCTCATGAATGTCCACAGGCCCATCGCACCGGTAACCGTTTCCTTGGCACTGCTGCAGGCAGCAACTCTGCTGAGTGGCGGCTGCACTCAGGCGGGTACTGACGTTGAGAAAAGGATCGCGGCAGTCGAAAGTGGCCTCCTGCCCGCCGTCAGAATCCAAGGTAGAGACACGGCGATGGTCTTGGCCGATCGCATGGCGCATTACAATGTGCCTGGCGTGAGCATCGCAGTGATCAACGAGGGCGAGATCGAATGGGCTGCTGGTTATGGCGTATTGGATGCGAGTAGCGAAATACCGGTGAACGAGGCCACTGTCTTTCAGGCTGCGTCAATCAGCAAACCTATCGCTGTCGCCGCTGCACTGCGGCGGGTGCAGGATGGTACGCTCGATCTGGACACTGACGTCAACACCTGGCTGAGTAGCTGGCAACTCCCGTCGAATGAACTCACCGAGCGCCGGGCAGTGACGCTGCGGGGCATCATGAGCCACACTGCCGGACTCACCGTCCACGGTTTTCCAGGCTATGCGATGGGTACTTCCTTGCCGACAGTACCACAAATCCTGGACGGCGCAGAACCTGCGAACACGTCGGCCGTACGGGTCGACAAACTCCCCGGCGAAGGGTTCCGCTACTCCGGAGGGGGCATGACCATTATGCAACTCGTGTTGACGGATCTAACCGGCCAGCAGTTCCCTACCGTGATGCGCGAATCGGTTCTCGACCCTCTTGGGATGACTCGAAGCACGTACCAGCAACCGCTTCCCACAGAGTGGCGCGCCAACGCAGCCACGGCGCACGACGGTGATGGCCACCCCATTGACGGGAGATTTCACGTTTACCCGGAGATGGCGGCGGCGGGTCTCTGGACTACACCAACAGATCTGGCCCGCTTCGCGATAGAGGTTCAGCGGGCTCATACCAGCGGATCAAGCAAAATCTTGACACACGAAATGGTGGAGCGGGCACTGATGCCTCAGGCCGGCGGACCCTACGGCTTGGGTCTCTCCCTCGAAAGTGAAGGAGAGACGTTGAGGTTTGGACACGGCGGCTCCAATGAAGGCTTTCGCTGCCGGATGATCGCCTACGCCGACCTGGGAATGGGTGCTGTAGTCATGACAAACGGATCCCAAGGCAGTGCCCTTGCAGAGGAGATCCTCAACGGTATCGCACGAGTCTACGGATGGCCTGACTACCTGGACGAGGAAATCGTGCCAGCGGCGGTTGACCGCGCCAGCTACCAGCGCTACCTCGGCCTGTACCGGTTCTCGCCTGAAGCACAGGATGAGGTTTCAGTAGCATGGATCCGCGTGAGTGAGGAGGATGCTCAGCTGGTTGCCGTGGCCGAGGGGCAGGATCCGGCCGAGCTAATACCACTGTCGGACACTGAGTTCTTGATCGTCACACCGCGTGTGAGCGTGGAATTCGTAAGCGACGACTCAGGTGTGGTGGATCGATTAGTGTTGAAGATCCAGGGCGGCGGGCAGGTAGAGGCGCTGAAGGAACGTCGGGAACCTAGCTAGCAGCTGTCAGCTGATGGCTGACAGCTGCTAGCTAGAGTTCACTTCACTTCCGATAGGTCAGCGCATTGAACAGCAACGGCCAGGTCGCGATCGTCTGGCCCCGGTAGTTCGGGGGAAAACCAAACAGCACCACCGAGCCCTCACCCACTTTCGTCTCCAGCAAGGCGGGCTTGCCCGCAACGTACTCGTGACCCAAGGCCCAACCGGAGAGGAGCGGATTGCCGGACCAATACCTCGCGAGCACGTTGATCGCCGGATCGTCCACATCGAACGCCCGACTGGACCCCCAGTACCAGGCGGCGTTCTCGGACGGCACGCCTTCCGTAATGCTGTTCCCCACTGCGACCCTGAGCCGCAAGATTGAGCCGGGAATGAAGAACTCCTCGGAAGGGAGCCCCGCCACCGCACTCTTCACGCCGATTTCAAAAGTCTCGATGGCGAAGTCGGTGGCATCGCCCACCGTGACCACACGCCCGCCGGTCCGCACGAAGTCCTTGACTGCGTTGACACCTGAGGCGCCCAGGCCGCCGGCGTACTCACGTGGCATCTGGGCGGCGGAAAATCCGCTGACGATCTGGTTGGCAGATTGATCCTCGAACAGCAAGACATCGTACTGGTTGAGGGCACCGTTTCGGACGTCACCATCGTGTAGGGTGTCATAAGCTATTGCATGTTGGTCCAAGACCCAGCGCGTCCAACCCTCGGGCATGGGTTCCCTCCACGACTTGTACACCGCGATCCGAGAAGCCCGCCTGCCGGACAGACCTGCCGGTGTCTCAAAAGAGACTGCGGGAGCGGCGATCGGCTCTGACAGCGCTACCTGCACTGGCTCGTGAACGGCCACGGCTTCCATACCCATCAATAGGGGAAGCGTGTGTGCGGTGACGTCGTACGGCGGCCTAGGAGGTCCTCCGGGGAAGAGCCGTAGGTCGGGATACTCCTGGCGCGACAGCATCGTGTTGGCAAACGAAGCGTAGGGTTGATTCATCGGAACTACATAAGTACCGGATTCAAAGCGACGTCCAGCTGCGGTGAACGAGCTTTGTGCTTGGTGCACCTCGACGTCGCCCAGTGTGAGGACCCGAACCACAGCAGCTACTCCGGTTGTGTTGGCTTGTCCGGTGGGGATCACCCACGCAGCTGGCCATTCAGGCCACTTGTCTACGGCGTTCTTGTTGATCTGGTAGAAATTCTCCAGCCAATAGCGGCGGTTCCTGGCTGCGTTGCTGAGCAGCGCCATGACGCCCGCCTCCATGTAATCCACGATGTCGGATAGATGCCATTCCCCTCCGGGCCAGACTGCGGGGAAGTTCCAGGTCCTCTCCGCTGCAGAATACCCACGTCTACCCGACAGCTGATCCGGCTCTATCGTGATCGGAGTGGCGATACGGATAGATGCTGTCTCACTCAGGATTCGCACCCCGCCGTGGTAATGCTGGTAGGCGCGTGCCGGTGTGAAAGCATCGTAGACCGCATTGATGACGATTCCTCTCTTGCCCTGTGAGAGCAATTCCGCCGCCATATAGGAGCCAAGTTGATTCACTCCACCCGTCAAAAGCGGGTCGATGTTGGGCTCCCACGGGTCAATGAACGGTGGAAAGACGATGCGTGCCCCATTGCTGCCGGTCTGGTGTAGGTCGTGAACGATCTGCGGATGCCACACGTTGTGGGCTTTGGCTATCGTCAACTGCGTCTCCACCTGAGTGAACGCGTACCAATCCCGGTTGTTGTCGTGTCCTACATAGTGGTGGTACAGGGCCGGCAGCGGTGCGGCCTCGTATTCCGTCCCCACCCACTGACGGTACCAGTCAACGATCATGCGGAGGCCGTCCGGATTGAGTGACGGGATATCGAGAAAGATGACGTTGTCCAAGATCTCGTTCACCTTCTCATCGTTGGATGTGGCCATCTTGTAGAGCAATCTCGCTGCCGTCTGAGGACCACCCACCTCGGTGGCATGAATGCCGTGCGTGACCAGCACAACGGTCTTCCCCCTATCCAGCAACCCCCTGAGTTCACTCGCCCCGGAGATCAAACGAGGATCAGCCAACTTGAGCTGGATATCATGCAGTTCACTCAGACGTGCATGGTTTTCAGGACTCGTGACGGTCAGCATCACGAACGGCAGTCCCAACGTCGTTTCCCCCAGGGTGTCGATTGTAACACGAGGGCTCATGGTGGCGAGAAGCTCGTACCAGCCAGTGAGCTGGTCCCAGTCTGCCATATGGCGGTCGGCCCCGATCTCGAAGCCGAAGTGTTGCGCCGGTTGAGGGATCTGTTGGGCAATCAGTCCTGACGTCCCTGGTACCAGGAGCGTAAGTGCGGCAATCAAACGAACCATGGTCGCCTCTCGTTATGGTGATTCTGTGTTGTTGTCGTTGAGGAGGATCCAGCGTAAGATGAACCGTACGCACCGGAATCGCGAGGGCTGGCAGCACCTTGGCACGGACCCACACCGGGCGTGTCGCATACCCGGCTACTGAGCTCATCGGAGCAGTGACTCCTGCTCAGTCGAGACCACAGGTGCAAGACACCGTCCAGATCGGGTACAATCAGGCGTCCTCCGATTCGGCTCACGCCGTACAGGTCGCACAAGCTGCCGCGTCAAGCTAGCATTGCCGGCTTACCGCCCATAGGAGCTGCCCCAGTGAATACAGCCGTTCGATATCTCGCCTCAGTGATCGTAATTATGGCCTGGGTTGTCGCTGCGTTACTCAGCATGACTCAACGCATGGCTGCGCAGGAGCTCGACCCGGGTCACTTGACCCAACTCCGATACCGTTTTATCGGACCAGACGGCAATCGAGCTATCGCAGTCGCCGGCGTCCCTGGAGATCCGCTGGTCAGCTACATCGGCGCGGCGTCTGGAGGCCTGTGGAAAACCAGTGATGGAGGTATCACCTGGGATCCGATTTTTGATGAACAGCCGGTTTCGTCTGTCGGGTCCATCGCCATAGCGCCGTCCGATCCCAATGTGATCTGGGTGGGGACCGGCGAGACTTTCGTGATTCGCCCAGCGCACTCCTTGGGTGATGGCGTTTACAGGTCGACTGACGCAGGCCAAACCTGGTCCAACGTCGGCCTGGTCCGCACCGCCAGGATTGGTCGCATGGTGGTGGATCCTCGTGATCCGGACGTTGCATTCGCGTGCGCACTCGGCCACACCCACGGACCTCAGGAAGAGCGCGGTGTCTACCGCACCGCAGACGGTGGCCGATCATGGGAGCAGGTGCTGCAGGTCGACGAGAACACCGGCTGCAGTGACCTCGCGATCGACCCAAACAATCCCCGTGTGCTCTATGCAGCCATGTGGCAGGTACATATCAACACTTGGGGACTCAACAGTGGTGGCCCCGGTAGTGGCGTCTTCAAGTCCACCGACGGTGGCACCACCTGGAGCCGGCTCCGCGGTGGACTGCCCGGTGGGCCTCAGCATCCGGTCGGCAAAGTCGCCGTCGCCGTGGCACCGAGCAACTCAGATCGAGTCTACGTGCTGGTCGAAGACTCCTCGCCGGGACTCTACCGATCCGACAATGCGGGCCGGAGCTGGCGGTTGGTGAACCAGAATCACACGATTGGCGAGCGGGCTCCCTACTACACGCGGATGGCTGTATCCCCAGACAACGAGGACCAGATCTACTTCCTGTGTGTCCGGTTCTCCATGTCTGTCGACGGTGGCGAGTCTCTGGTCGAGCGTCCACCACGAGCCGGGGGAGACAACCACGATATGTGGATCGATCCGCTGAACGCGGACCGCTACATGGTCGCTCACGACGGCGGTGTTGCCATGACGATGAACCGCGGTCGGACAGCCCAACAGGTCGTCCCGCCCATCGCCCAGATGTACCACGTAGCGGTCGACAATCAGATCCCCTACAACGTTTACGGCAACCGCCAGGACGGATACTCGTATCGTGGGCCGAGTAACAGCCGCAGCGGGGGGAGCATTCCGCTGGGGCTATGGGTTTCGGTAGGCGGGTGTGAGAGTGGCTTTGCCACACCGGATCCGGTCGACAACAACATCGTCTGGTCGGGTTGTTACGATGGCGGGCTCGAGCGGTGGGATGGGCGCAACATGCAGAAGCGCAACGTGCGGAGGTGGCCGGAAGCAGCCTATGGTTGGCCACCGTCGGAACTGAAGTACCGCTGGCACTGGAACTTCGCCTTTCACATCTCGCCCCACGACCACAATCGCGTATACATCGGAAGCCAATATGTCTCCCAGACCACTGACGGCGGGCACAGCTGGACCGAGATCAGTCCGGACCTGACGTTGAACCTCAAGGACCATCAGCAGAGTTCCGGCGGCATCGCCATCGACAACCTGATGACGTTCGACGGGTCGCTCATCTTCGCCATCAACGAGTCACCGCTGGAGCAAGGTGTGATCTGGGTGGGGACCAATGATGGGCAAGTACAGCTCACTCGGGACGCCGGGATGACGTGGACCAACGTTACCGCCCGGATTCCGAACCTGCCACCCTGGGGGACCATCGCGAACATCGAGGCGTCGCGGTTCGACGCGGCTGCGGCATACATCACTGTCGACCTACACCAGATGGGGGACTTCGACCCCCACGTGTACAAAGCGACCGACTACGGCAACAACTGGAAGAAGATCAGCGACGGCATTCCCAGGTCGATGCTGAGTTTCGCACACCAAGTAATCGAGGACCCTGAGCGACAGGGAATGCTGTACGTCGGCACTGACAATGCGGTGTATGTCTCCCTCGACGACGGAGCGCACTGGACTCAGTTGCAGGCCGGATTGCCACCGGCACCCATGTACGGCCTTGCCGTGCAGGATCACTTCAACGATCTCGTCGTGGGGACATACGGACGGGGATTCTACATCCTCGACGACATCACGCCGTTGCGGAACTTGACGGCTGAGGTGCTCGCATCAGACGTCCATCTCTTCCCCCCCAGGCCCGCTTATCGTTTTCAACAGATATCGTACGTTCGCAACGAGGCCAACGGTCTGAACGAAGGGAGAAATCCACCCTATGGTACCGCCATCAACTACTGGGCAGACAGCACTTTGGGGGGCGAGGCCAAGCTCGAAATCCTCGACGTTGAGGGCGCGTTGCTCCGCACCCTAGAGGCACCTATGCAAGTTGGCGTCAACCGAGTGTGGTGGGACCTGCGATATGAGGACTCCCGTCGGGCCAGACTGCGCACACAACCGCCGGGCAAGGACCACGTGGAGTTCAACGACGATGGCTGGCGGCCGCTGCGCACCTGGGATCTCGATCTAAACGGCGGGCAACGAGGACCGCTGGTCCCGCCCGGAACCTACACCGTGAAACTCTCGGTGGGTGAGCGGGAATTGACCCAGCCGCTGATCGTGCTCAAAGACCCATACTCCACAGGCACGGAAGAGGACATTCGTGCCCAGGTGACACTCTCTTTGGAGATGCGGGACGAATTGAACGAGATAGTGGACATGATTGACGATATCGAATGGCTCAGGAAACAGCTCGACGACGTCCAGGAGCGGTACCGGAGTGACACGAGCGCCACACGCGTCGTCGAGGCCGCCGAGGCACTGGAAGAAAAGGCGATCGCGGTGGAGGGCAATCTGTTCGACGTGAACCTGAGCGGGGCCCGCGAAGACGCGTTTCGCGCACCAATGAAGCTCTACGGTCGGCTCAGCGCACTTGCCAGCGACCTGGGCACGAATGGTTCAGACTTCAGTCCCACTACGCAGCAGGTCGAAGTGCACCAGGAGTTCAAGCGCCGACTAGCTGAATACCGCGAGCTGTTCCGCACTCTGATGGGAACCGACGCACCGGCATTCCGGCAATTGTTGCAGCAACTGGGCTTGCCTGATTTTATCTCAGCGAAGATTCCGCGGTAGGCTCTTCGTCACTGGCCAGTTCAGCCGGGAGGTGACTGATCACCACAGAGTGACGGCAACAGGTGCAGCGCACCTCCCGGGCGTTACTGCCCCCACGGGATACCAGCGGACCCAACAGAAGACTGCCATCACAGCGAGGACATGCGGCAACGGTGTCTGGATTCAACAGCATTTCACGGATCAACTCTGCATGTTGCAGCGCATAGGGCTCGGAGATCCTCCGCCGCCTATCCAATAGCATTACGCGACGGTCGCTACCGCTACGCCTGTCTGCTGCATTGCGTCGATCGGGGTCGACATCCCGGTTTGCCGTCCGCCGTTCATCATTCCGGCGCTCATCCCAGGACCGCCGCTCGGCCCCAGCACGAAGATCCGCCAGGAATCGGCGGATCCCATCGTGGTATTCATTGGGCGGTTTCTTTGCCATGCGAGCTACCCCTGCAAATGGTGCCACTCAACCGGTCAACCCAAGCGTGCCAGCCTCACCGCGAAAGGGGAGCAACGCCTCGAACCCGCTCATAAATTACGCCTGCTAACGGCGTCCTGCTAGCGGGGTAGCAGCTGGTGGCTGACAACCCCACCGCCTATCAGCTATCCGCAGCCTTCCGCTCTCAGCCTTCCGCTCTCAGCTCCCTGCTCCCACAACAACATGCGGGATGCCATTCTCCACCAGCAAGTCATTGAACGCCGCAACATCCTGTTCCCGCAGCGCACGCATCTGGTCTTGTGCCCCCTGCAATAATCCCTGTAGCCGCTCGTGCACCTCAAGCTGCTGTGTGGTCGGTACGAAATCCGACCCACCGATGTATCCAGCTAGGCCGGTGATCTTGGCATAAAGCTGCCGCGGCCAGCGCAGCCGATCTTGTCCAGCCATTCCTCCCGACATTCTCAGATCTGTGAGCTGCATCTCGAAATCGATCAGCTTCCGGTCGAGTTCCTCCGCCGCCGCGATAACCTCGTCACTGCCGTCTATGCCTCTCACCAGCTCGCTCAGCCGATTGACCTGGTCCCGCACCGATTCGGCTTGATTGATGAGATCCACGACGGCGTTCGCCTCGTCACGCAACTCGAGCAGCACTGCTAGCTGAGTGCGGATGTCGGCTTCCGAGCCCGCGGAACCAGGATCCTTCATTACCACGATAGGCTGGGTGAACTCCTCGTCGCCCACGCTGAGACGCACGGCGTACTCGCCAGGTGGTGCCAGCGGTGTGACACGTCCTGTCTCACCGGCAGGTCGCCAACCGTCGTCACCCATGGGTACGTGGGAGTGCTCCAACACTTTCGTGCGCATCTTCGGCGTCTCGGAGGCTTCATAGCGCAGATCCCAGTAGACTCGATTCAGGCCAGGTCTACTTGGTATGGAACTGAGACGCCGCACCTCCTGACCGCTCTCGTCCACGATGCTCAGCTTGACTCCGCCTTCAGGCTCGCCCTTTAGATAGTAGTGAATGGACGCACCGTACTCCGGGTTGCGTCCCGAACCGGGATCATCCGGTTGGCTCACTGGAGCCTCTTTGTTGCGGAACCGATAGGCCGGGCGAGGCGCAAACAGATGGGCTTGGGCCGCAATCACCTCTTCTGTGAGGCGCTGCAGCGGAGTGATGTCATCTAGGATCCAAAAGCCGCGCCCGTATGTAGCCACGACCAAGTCGTTGAAATGCTCCTGAATCGTGAGCCAGTGTACCGGTGCGTGCGGCAAATTGGATTGTAGCGGGACCCAATCATCACCGTCGTTGAAGGAAACATAGAGCGAGTTCTCAGTACCCAAATACAGTAGGCCGGGTCTCACCGGATCCTCCCGTACCACATGTACGTAGCTAAAGACACTGCGCGGTATGGTTGAGCTCAGCGACCTCCAACTCCTGCCATAGTCTATCGTCTTGTAGGCATACGGATCCGTGTTGTTCACTTGGTGGAAGTCCACGGAGATGTACGCCGTCCCAGCATTGTGGCGAGATGGCTCGATATTGCTAATCGTACCCCATGGGGGCAGGTCCGGGATGTTGTCGGTGACATTCGTCCAGTTCGAGCCGCCGTCTCGCGTCACATGCACTAGCCCATCGTTGGAGCCGGTCCAGATCACACCTTCCTCGACTGGTGACTCGGCAATGGCAAATAGCACCGCTGCGTAGGTCGGACTGGCGTCGTCCGGAGTGAGACCTCCGGTCTTCTGCTGCCTGCTCTTGTCGTTGGTGGTTAGGTCGGGACTAATCACCGACCAACTGTGCCCGCCATTGCTAGTCTGATGCACGTGCTGGCTTCCCACGTACACTTTGGTGTGATCGTGAGGTGAAATGGCGATTGGGAACGTCCACTGGAAGCGGTACTCAAGTGGTGCCGCCGGCCACCCCTCGGGATCATCCGGCCAAACACTCACGTTCCGGGCATGCCCAGTCCTTCGATCGTACCGATCGAGGATTCCCTCGTAGCAGCCGGACCAAACGATGTTGTTATCCACAGGATCCGGCACTGCGAAACCGGACTCACATCCACCGACTGAGTGCCAGACCCCGATAGGAATTGTCGAACCGGTGAGGCTGTTACTGGGACCGCGGTGCGAGGCTCCGTCTTGCCTGTTCCCGTAGACGAAATACGGAATCTGGTTGTCGGTGAAGACGTGGTACATCTGGGCGATCGGCAAGCGGGGTCGCATCCAGCTCGATCCTCGTGTGGTCGAGATGCTGATACCACCGTCGTTACCGACGACCATCCGGTCGGGGATCAGTGGATCGATCCACATGTCGTGATTGTCACCGCCCGCCCCGCCCCGTGTGATCGTAAGCCCGCCATCCAACGACGTGGTGTGGGATGTGGCCAGAAAGTGAACCTCGTTGTGGTCATCGGGCGCCGCGACTACACGTGAGTAGTAGTGTGGCCGTTGCACCAGCGTATGATCACCATTCACCATGCGCCAAGATTCACCGCCATCATCGGATCGCCACAGCACGCCCTGATGATCGTCCAGTTCGGCGAAGTCTCGGTTGGAGTTGGTTTCGATGAGTGCGAAGACACGGTCGGAGTTGTCGGGCGACATCGCCAGGGCAATCTTGCCTAATGGTGGCTTGGGAAGGCCGTTTCCGCTCAGTTGCTCCCACGAATCACCACCATCACGTGACGTGTAGAGTCCGCTCCCGGGGCCGCCGCTCTGCCGCCCCCAAGTCCAGATCACCATTTGCCACATACCCGCAAAGAGGATCCTCGGATTGTTGGGGTCCATCACAATGTCCGATGCACCCGTATTCTCATCCACGAAGAGCACCCGTTCCCAGGTCTCCCCCCCGTCAGTCGTGCGAAAGACGCCCCGCTCCTCCTGGGGACCATACAAGTGCCCCAAGGCCGCCGCGAACACGACGTCCGGGTGCGTCGGGTGGATGACGATGCGACTGATGCGACCCGTACTATCGAGTCCCATGTGGGACCAGGTCTTCCCCCCATCGGTCGATTTGTAGATCCCGTTCCCAATGGACACGTTGCTCCTAATGTGCGCTTCGCCCGTGCCGGCCCACACGACGTTGGAGTTGCTGGGATCTATTGCGAGAGCGCCGATCGACGCCGCCGGCTGGTCGTCGAACACCGGCTCCCAATGCACACCGCCGTCGACGCTCTTGAAGACGCCGCCCGATGCGCCGCCGAAGTAGTACGTGTTTGGATCGCCAGGAACACCCACCACAGCGCTCACCCGGTTTCCGACCGGGCCAATATGACGGTATCCGAGCTGGCTGAAGAACTCACCGCCCAGCTGGCTGGCATCCTGTGGCTGCGCCACGGATGCGACACCGCTGCAAGCGACGAGCATGAGGGCTACACGAGTCAAAGACATCGAGTGGATCTCCTGGGTGAGCAGGTATCAACTTTCAGCCAGCAATCGGCTGGCAGTGATCAGTGATCAGTGCGTCCTTAGATACCGGCTGTCAGCGTAGCGCGCAAGGAAACAGAACTACCCCTTGCCACATGGTGCTATGTCATCTTATTCCTCGTGATGCCAAACACGGTACTTTCCCGCACCCCGTTCCGCCTTGCCACGAACCGCAACGCTGACCGCTCTGAGTCGGCCCTTCAGTCACTGCGCGAGTTCCTGGATCCAGCATTCACAGCAGCCGCACGTAGCGAGATCCGCTCATGGCCCGGTTATGCGGCAACCCCGCTAATCGACCTGACTGGCGTGGCGCGAGCCGTGAGGGTCGCGACGATCTGGTATAAGGACGAAGGTAGCCGCTTTGGGGTGGGCAGCTTCAAGGCGCTAGGCGGTGGTTACGCCGTGGCACGGATCGCTGCCCGTCATGTGATGCGTACGGCGGGTCTGGCTGGTCTATCCTCACTGGACCTGCTGAGCGATAGATACCGCAAGATTGCAGCACAAGCCACGGTTACCTGCGCAACCGACGGGAATCATGGCCGAGCCGTGGCCTGGGCAGCACACAAGTTCGGCTGCCGGGCCGTGGTGTACATGGCATCGATTGTCAGCCCGCTGCGCGAACAGGCCATTCAGTCATTTGGCGCCGCGACGATTCGCAGCCAGGGCACTCACGAGGATGCGGCGCGTGAATCGCGCGAGGTGGCACAGCGAAATGGCTGGTTCGTGGTCTCAGAGACTGAGAATGCGAGCGAGCCGCAGATCGCATTTGATACCCTCGCTGGCTACACCACATTACTGGACGAGATCGCGTCACAGCTCCCCGACGATCGGCCGCCCACGCACATGTTTGTGCAGGCCGGAGTGGGTGGGCTGGCCGCCACGGCAGCCTGCTACGGAGCCGCCCGTTGGGGAGCGGCCCGACCGGTTCTTATCGTCGTCGAGGCCTTGAACGCCGACTGCATCCTCCGCAGCCTCGAGCTGGGTGAGCCCGTGGTAGTCGCAGGAGAACTCGACACGATAATGGCCGGCCTTGCAGCCGGTGAGACGTCGGGGTACGCGTGGAGATCACTCCGGGTGGGTGCAGGCTTCGGCATGAGCATTCCGGACGGAGCAGCAGTCGAAACGATGCGGCTCTTGGCGGATGCTCCCTATGGCGACCCCCCGGTGGTGGCGGGCGAGTCCGGCGTGGCCGGATTGGCAGCGACCCTGCTGGCAGCACAAGACGAGAGCACTCGTGAGCTAATCGGGTTGGACGAGACATCTAGAATCGTGACGATCGGGACGGAGGGAGCGACCGATCCAGCCGTCTACGAGCGACTGGTGGGACGTCCGCCAGGGTTGCCGTAGCCTACCTGGCGGCGACGGGTACCTCTGCATATGGAGGAGCAAAGTGGAAGATGACGGCGTGTTGTTACCACGCTTTCACCTGCGGTCGGATGAGGAGTTGGTCGTAGGTCTCGACCTCGACGAGTCTGGGGAGTCGTGGAACCTGCGTTTCGAGCTCCTGTTACAGGTCAGCGACAAGATGATGCACAGATACGGACCCGTCTGGATCGATCCTGCGGCTGTCGAGGCCGTTGAACCCGACAAACTGGAAGAGATGATTCGAACCACGTTGGCGGAGTCGGGCTTTGCCTCGGAGCCTCTCGAGCCCGAAAGGGATGAACCCGATCCCCAACGACCGATCGTACCCAGTGCGTAGCAAACCCTGGTATGAGGACGGCTTGCGCTTCCGCTGCACGCGTTGTGGCAACTGCTGTGGCGGCGGTCCCGGTACCATCAGGGTGACCGACGGCGAGATTCATGCTCTTGCCGCGCATCTCCGCGTAGCGCACACAGAATTTCGAGAACGCTACACACGCGATGTCGGCGATCGCTACGTCAGCCTGCGTGAAAAACCCAACTACAACTGCATCTTCTATGACAAGGATGCCGGTTGCACAGTATATGCGGCTCGCCCGCGACAGTGCAGAACGTGGCCATTCTGGCGTGGCGTCGTAGCATCCCGACAGCGTTGGGTCGAAACCGGCGAGGAATGCCCCGGCATGAACCAAGGACCGCTCTACAGCGCCGAATACATCGAGCTTACCAGCGTCGACGACGGAACCCTCGGAACCGCGCGCAGGCTGGAGAGGACTCGATGAACCTTGAGTCGTAGTATCCGCAACCTGAGCAACACTGGACGTCAACTACCCTGACGTCCGCGGAACCTCATTCACCAACGCCAACAGATTCCCTTCCGAATCCCGCAAGAAGGCCATCCACAGATCGTGACTGTCGGTCCTATGTACTATGCCTGGCGCCTGCTCGAATCTCACTCCACAACCAGTAAGACTCTCATACGCAGCGTCAACGTCGGTCACCTTGTAGTAGATGAGAGAGGCCGGATGGTCCAGCTCCGGCCGGTCTGGCAGCCCCAGCATGAGCCTCACATCGCCACATTGAAAGAACGCCATGTTGGGGGCCTCGAAGAGGAACTGCATGCCTAGCGTGTCGCGGTAGAACGCAACAGCGCGCTCGAGGTTGTGGACGTTCACAGCGATCTGTCCGATCCCGGTGACACGATAGTCTGGCGGTCCGCTCATCTGGTCATCTCCCAAGAGTGGCAGCTCAGGAACGAGCCTGGCGAAAATCAATCACCACTCATCCGACGTTATCCTTCACATCACAGAACGCTGCCCTTTCCAATCAACCACCGCGTTCGCGCTCAAGAATGCGGTCGATTCGAGCAACTACATCTTCCAGGTGGTACCGTGTGGCCTGGTCTCCACCCCGGCGTGCTGCTCTCTCCGACTCCTCACGCAACTCCTCGAGTTGACCGCGCACGAATGGCCGGATATCCGATTGGCTTACGTCGACGGATGGTGTCGAACCGAAGGGACCAGCGGGCGACTGCACTTCCTCTGTCATGAGGAACTCCAATCGCTCCAGATAACCGCGCTGCAAGTTGCGACGGTATGTGTCGATCGGTGCCGCGGCGGCAAGCTCACGCCAGACTCCCTGTTTGACATCGGCCATGAACTCGAGGAGCCCGTAGGCAACATCGGGTTGGAACACGTCCGCCTCGATCAACCGCTGCATTCGGGAGGGATCGAACAACTGCCCCAACCGTCTCACCTGGAGATTCCGAATTCTATCAACGGCGCCGGTGTGCTCAATGCGCTTGAGGATCTCGGGCTCATTGAGCCACGTAGGGGTCTCAAAGACCTGCGCGATCAGGAATTGCACCGCCTCTCTCTGCTTCGCACGTGGCACGATCTCATAGACCACGCCGCGCTGGTCACTCGTCTTTACGTCCTGATAGACCCCACCAACGACTGTCAGCACATGACCGATGTAGCGGTTCCACTGCGATACCAGTTCACCATAGAGTTCCTCGAGATCACTGTAGCCTTGCCCGTCGGTTGACGTCCACTGGATCAAGTTTGGTACGATCCGCTTGAGGTTCTCGATGGCGTATCCACTGGCCCTGACCGGATCATCGCCCAGGTCCTCGGTCTGCGTACGTGGATCGGCTCCCCCGCTCTGCGGGCTGAAGCGGTACAGTGGATCACCGGCTCGCTCGAGGATCCACCTATCCAATACCCGCTTTTCCTCATCAGGCGTGTCGGCCTCTGGAATGACTCGGTAGCCCCAGTTGATGACATAAGGGTCGTAGGGGCCGAGCATTCGAATGAAACGGATGTCCCCATCGCCAGGTTGGGCGACGTAGTTCTGCCGAGCGTAGTCCATGATAGTAGCCGCAATGCCCATCCGGTGCGTGAAGCTGGGTGACCGCAACGAGTCTACCGGGTACGCTGAGCTCGCCATCATGTTGTGTGGCAGACCCAGAGCATGACCAATTTCGTGCGCAATCACCGCACGCATCGCCTCACCCATGAAATCGTCGTCCAGCCTGAGGGATCTTGCATTCGGGTTGGCCGCTCCCGTCTCGATCATCAGTCGATTGCGATATGAGCGCATATGGTTGTGGTACCACATGATGTCACTCTCGATGATCTCACCTGAACGTGGATCCGAGACACTGGGACCCATGGCATTGCGAGTCATACTCGCTACCCATCGCACGGTAGAATAGCGCACATCTTCAGGGCTGAACTCCGGATCCTCCTCAGCGGTGGGAGGATACCGCGCGATGATCGCATTCTTGAAGCCGGCTGCCTCAAACGCTGGCTGCCAGTCCTCCACTCCCTGCTTCACGTAGGGACGCCACTTTTCCGGGGTTGCCGGATCCAGGTAGTACACGATTGGCTTGACCGGCTCGACCAGCTCTCCCCGCGCATAAGCCTGAGGATCCTTCGGCTCGAGCCGCCAACGACGCAGATATGTCCGGCTGGCAGCCTTCTGCTCGTCCAACCCGAAGTCGATCTGCTCTATGGTGAACCAACCCACACGGGGGTCCGCCACGCGCGGGCGCATCGGCTCCTGGGGCAGCAGCACCATCGTCTGATGCATCTGCAGCGAGATGGTGCCCGTCTGCACGTTGGTAGGAGGCTCGGTAGCTTCGAACGTGAGTGTGTGGCGCACGTCCACGTTGAGCGGATAACTGCGCGCATAGTCGACGAACGTACGGTCAGGATCCAGGCGGCGGACCTTGAAGCGATCCCTCATGCTCTGGGAGAGACCGCTGATTGCGCGAGTGTCTTGCTCGAACAGCCCCGTTACTTCAATGACCACGGCACTGTCATTCGGATTGAAGGTCTCGATCGCCGCAGCGTGAACTATGGGCGGGAAGTTGTTGACCTGCACGGATTGGGATATCGCGAGACTATCGCTAGCGACATTCTGATAGGAGATAGTGCGGAGCAGCACCCTGTCCCCCGTTTGCTCCCAGCGAACCATCTGCTCGGCGACCTTGCTGCCGGCATTGAGAAACGCACTGAGGTTGGAAGGAGCCTGCGCGATCCGGCTGATCAGCAGCATGTCCCGGCCCAGTAGACTGTCCGCTATCTCGTAGTACAGCTTCTTGTCCACTACGTGAACGGTGAAGAGACCCCAATCTGAGACCGCCGCCTCGGTTATGATGTTGCTGTAGGCCTTGAAACCCGACCTGTCGGCCTCTTGGACCCGAGGTGTAGGGGCAGTAGGGGTGGTCCCTTGAGTTGCTGCGCATGCAGTGACGCCTGTGGACACCAGAGTTAGCGAAAGAAGGACAGCAATCTTCATGGTTCAATCCTGTTAGTTTGACGGAAACGCACACCTTCGATCGTATGACTATTGCCGCACTCCCGCGGCACTGCCGGCCCAACGAGGGCTAGTTCTCCCTCGATTCATATCTGATCGGGCGACCCGGCGCGGCCCCAGCGACGAACTCACCTGCGTCCAACACCACCGTTCCGTTCACGAGTACGTAGTGCACGCCCTCGGAGTACTGTGCCGAGTTCAGGTACGTAGCCCGATCGACGACCGTGGCGGGATCGAACACCGTGATGTCAGCATAGGCTCCCGGCGCCAAGCGACCACGATACCGCATTGACGGCGCAGCGCGCTCGAGACGCTGGGCCGGCATGATGGTCATCTTCCGGAGCGCCTCCATCAGCGTCAGGTGTCCCTCCTGACGGGTCAGGCGGCCGAGCACGTGGGTGAAGGTCCCGGCTCCGCGGGGATGCCCCTTGCCACCCACGATCACCCCATCGCTCGTGATCATCACCAGTGGATGTTTGAGGGCCATGAACATCTCGTCTTTCGGAATGAAAAACGTGACGATGGTGGCGCCCTTCTCACGCCAGTACTGGAACGTCTCGTCGTTGAGCCTCTCACCGGTGTCCACCAGCATTATTGAGTCAACGGTGACACCACCAAAACGCTCTTCCCACCCCGGATCGTACAGTGCCGACTCCAGCCGCGTGCTATTGGCAAGATACGGATGGATGTCCGCCATGATGTCGACGCCATTCCTTCGCGCGCCGGCGATCATCTCGAGCGACGCATCCATCGATCCAATTGCGGACGAAGCCAAGTGGACAATCTGGCAACTCGCGCCGGTTATGGCAGCGGCCGCGATGACCTCCTGCACAGACTGCACGATGGTTTCGGGAAACACAGAGCCCTTGTAGCGCGAGTGAACGTGGGCGGGCACTCCATGCTGCGCCGCCACCGCGAACAGGTCTACGATCTCCTCGTACGAAGCGCCCGGCACGTAGTTGATGCCGAAGCCGATCCCGACGGCTCCGGCCTCAATCGCCTCCCCAGCAATACGCCTCATCTCACGCCGCTGCTGCTTGGTGGCAGGCGCGTAGCGATCGGCTATTCCGGCCGCCTCCCGTACTGCCGCATCGCCGACCGCCGTCCCGAAATTGACCAGCGAGCCATTGGACTCAAAGGATCGATACCAGCCGGCGATGTCCACTGGCCCACCGTGCATGCTCACCACGGTGGTGACACCGTCTTTGATCTTGTATTGCTGCGGCTCGCGCGACGGGCGGATATGGGCAAGCAGATCGATGAAACCCGGCGCCACCACGAGACCACGCGCATCGATTGTACTGATCGCGTCAACGGGTTGGTCTGTAATGGCAGTGACCCGGTCGCCCTGAATCAACACGTTGCGAACCGCAGAGAGCCCGCTGGCCGGATCGACCACAAGCCCTCCCACGATCGCGATGTCACCCCGTTCCTGTCCCACCAGGCCATGCGGAGCCAAGCTCTGGGCAAGCAACAGGGCCACGGAAAGCGCTTTGGTGCCTGCAGACATCATCATCTGTAAGGCCTCCCGATCAAAGGACATTCATTCACATGCACAGTTGCGTCACCGTCCCCAAGCTGCTACTCGCTTCCTTCCCCTCGCTACCGCCTTTACCCGCCCTTTGCTGCCCTTTACGCATGTTGAAAGCCCGCCCCTTGTTGCTACTGTGGAGTCGAGCAAGACCCGAGGATTACAGCAAGGAGGGGCTCTCGTGAGACTGAGTACGAAGTATGTGGCATTGGATGTCCATCAGGCAACCACGGCGGCTTCGGTGCGGGATGATAGTGGGCGTGTGATCGCCCGGAGCGTGTTGGAGACGCATGGTCCGTCGCTGGTGGAGTTTCTCAGCGGCATGCGTG
>Ga0209536_100004608_pt1 | contig 21774 bp, 16 predicted proteins | sample DeeMarSeWOR28_12_FD_187461 | JGI IMG/M metagenome (GOLD analysis project Ga0209536, IMG submission 187461) | Marine sediment microbial communities from White Oak River estuary, North Carolina - WOR-2-8_12 (SPAdes) (version 2) | ecosystem: Environmental > Aquatic > Marine > Intertidal zone >... | reverse complement strand
ACTGGCTCCGGAGGCTACTTCAAAAAATGCCTGTCTGACAGCAACACCTCCGGAGGCACAGGCAGATTCCACATGAGCTGCCGGTATACAATTGTTTCCCAGATAATCCGCAAGAAGAGCGGAGATATGTTCCTGTGCGACAAACAATCCCGGAGACATGGCACCTACATACATACTATCAATATGATCGACGCCGGCATTCTCCATCGCTTTCAGCGCAGCTTCCACAAACAAATCCCGTAGTGATTTGTCCCACAGCTCACCAAACTTTGTCATGCCAACACCGACGATATATACGTCACGCATTTTTATGATCTCCTCTAATATTTTTGATTTACTATTTGATCCTTGATCCTCGATCCTGGATGCTCGTTTCTCGCATCTCGTATCTCGTATCACGAATCAAGTAACGAGATACGAACAACGAGTGACGAGTTCACTCATTCATATGTATTTTATCATAATGCTTCAGATACTGGCCGTAGTTCAAATATATTTTATGGCCGTCAAGCATATCACGCAGTTTTGGCGCCCGCTCCTGCACGTTGGTGATCTCATTAGTCACCTTAAAGACAAAACTGTCGCTGCCGGCTCCTGATCCGAACGATACCAGCAGAATTCTATCTCCGGGTTTTGCGATATCCAGGGTGGCGGCAAATCCTGTAGGTGAAGAACCGGAATAGGTATTACCCATCCAGGGAACCACCCAACCAGGTTCCAGTTGTTCCTTTGTAAAACCTAGAATCTTTCCTGCTCTTTGTGGAAATTTTCCGTTAGGCATATGAAAAATAGCATAGGCAAAATCTGAAGCGGTAAGTCCTGATTGTTCAAGAATAGCTTTACCGGAGCTGATGACATGATGAAAATAAGCAGGCTCACCGGTAAAGCGTCCGCCATGCTTGGGATATTTCATTCCCTCTCGCCGCCAGAAATCACCGGTATCGGAGGTAAATGAGTAGGTGTGTTCAATCTCTGCCACCACCTTTTCGCTACCCATAATAAAAGCAGAACCTCCGGCGGAAGCGGTGTATTCCAGAGCATCACCGGGCGCACCCTGTGACGTATCTGCTCCGATGCCCAGCGCATATTTCATATTTCCCGCTTTGACATGACTGTAAGCGACATACATTGCTTCCGTACCCGCTTTACAGGCAAATTCATAATCTGCCACATGGACATCCGGTCCGATTCCGATCGCATCAATCAGAATTGTACCGCTCGGCTTAACAGCATAGGGATGAGATTCAGATCCGATATAAACTGCTCCGATCTCTTTTGGATCAATTTGAGCCCGATCGAGCGCATATTTTGTTGCCTGAACTGAAATGGTGATCGTATCTTCATCCATCGCCGGTACTGTTTTTTCATTGACCAGCAATCCATTTTGAACTGCCAGAGGATCCATTCCCCACTGATTGGCAATATCCTCTACTTTGATCCTGTAAACAGGGATGTAAGAACCATATCCCACAATTCCGACCATACTTCCTCCTTTCATTATGTGGAAGAGCAAAAAATAAAGTAAGATGTAAGATGTAGGAAGTAGGAAAGATTTTCTTACTTCTCACTTCCTACTTCCTACTTTAAATACAAATTATGCGAATCTATGTCACAATATCTCGACTTTTGGTGATACAACCTGCTTCGGCAGCAATGCCGGCCAGTAGGCAAAAATCTCCCGTACGCGGGGGCGACCACCGCCAAAACCGGTCACCGAAGGCGGACCTGTTAATACCAGGGGAATTATTTCCCTCGAAAATCTCTCCAGGGTCGCGCGTGTTCTTCCACGGGCGCCGATACTTAATATTACTTCGTTTGGTTCTTTCAGGTCAGGCGAAAGAGCGCCATGACCGGCATTATAACCAATATATTCTGTGTGAATCTCATCAAACTTGAGTCCCAATCTGTCTAATCTTTTTCTTAATATTTCATCCGCTTTTTTTGCTTTTTTCAAAGCATCCGGCCAGACATAGGTTAGTCCGCCGGTGCAGGTATAGCCATCATTGTAAGAAATGGATACTTTGAAAAGATCGGTTGCCTCAATACCTTTAATATTTTTGACCGCAACCCTGTCTTTACCAACTGTCTCAAGCTCAATACTTGTAAAATCTACCGTAACATCCGGTGTAATATATTCTTTAGGATCTCCCAATTCATAAACAAGCTGTTCTTTGATCGTGCGCTCGTCAACCAATCCCCCCAGAGATTCATGTTTGGTCACAACAAAATGACCATCGCGGTAGGCCTCGATGATCGGGAATCCGATGAGATCCATATCCGGAACTTCTTCCCAACCAGCCAGAAAATTGCCCCCAGTCGATTGAGCGCCACATTCGTTGATATGTCCACCAACAATTCCGGCTGCCAGTTTATCCCAATCGTTGAAAGACCAGCCAAATTCATGGATCATCGGGGCGAGGGTTAAGCCGGTATCGGTGACTCTACCACAGACAATGATTTGTGCATTTTTCTCAAGGGCTTCAACTACAGGTTTTGCACCAAAATAAACATTGGCACTGCTTACGCGATCGAGAATTGTTGAAAGATCCTCCAAGGTATCCATATTTTGCAGAGGATGGCCATCTTCAATGATCGACTGTAAATCGTCAGTAATATCGTCACCATAGACGGCAGCGATCTTGATATCTTTATATCCAATCGTATCAGCGATATCACGGATAACCTTCACACAACCAATCGGATTAACACCTCCGGCATTTGCGATAAGGGTGATATTTTTTTCCACCAGATCAGGTAACAGCATTTTTATCAGGGGGATAAAATCTTTTGCGTAGCCAAGATCCGGATTTCGGGATTTTTGTTTTTGCAGAATGGACATGGTGATCTCTGCCAGATAGTCCATGACCATATAATCGATCGGTCCGGAAGAGACTTGTAACAGGGGTGCTTCCTGCCAGTCACCCCAATATCCCTGGCCACTGGCAATGCGGATCATGTCTTTCATTGAGAGTTGATATTCCTCAGTTGGTGTTCACCGAAGATATAAATTATCGTGATAAAAACAAATATTTTTTAGTATTAGATATTAGATATTGGATATTGGATGTTGGATGTTGAATTTCCTGATTTAAGAAGCAGTTGAAACAGCTAATGATATCTCGACCTTTGATTTATTGGGCGGGCACAGAGACCCGCCCCTGCACGTCTACAGGTCTAAATTATTTTTCCATTGCTCCATAACTCCATTACTCCGCTACTCTAATATTTCGAATCCTCCAACCCATATAAACCTTATACACCCTATACACCTTATACCCCTATACCCTTATACCTTATATCTCTATTTCTCCTCAATCTCTGTTTTTTTAGGCTCATTCAACAAGTCCTTTACAAACTGCGGTAAAATAAAGGAGGCATAATGGATTTGATCACTATAATAACGTAAATGGTTTTCGGCAGAGAATTTTTTGGCAATTTGTTGATCAAGATTTTTAATGGGATGGAGATCACCTTTGGCACAATAGGAAAAACTCCACATTCCCGAAGGGTAAATTGGAATATAGGCAAGATAACAATGAACATTCTCTCTTCCATATATCTGATAATAACACGAATATATTTCCTGGAATGTCTTCACATTAAATCTGGGTGATTCACTCTGGGTAATCATTAATCCCTGCGGACGCAGGATCCGATAGACATCACGGTAAAAATTTTCTGTGAACAGACCTTCCGCCGGACCTACAGGATCCGTTGAATCAATGATCACAATGTCGAATGATTCATCAGTGGATTCTTTGACGTATTGCAGACCGTCGGCAATCTTCAGATCAAGCTTGGGATGCTCAAAGGCAGAAGAGAGGAGGGGAAGGTGTTTCTTGCTGGCTTCAATAACCACTTCATCAATTTCAACCAGGACAACCTGCTCTAAGGATTCATGTTTTACCACTTCACGGATCGTTCCGCCGTCACCTCCTCCAATGACCAGTACTTTCTTGGGATCCGGATGAGTAAGCATCGGAACATGAGCAATCATCTCATGATAGGCATACTCATCCGCTTCAGCACACATTGCCATGCCATCACAGGTTAGCATTTTTCCGTACTGATAGGTGTCATAAATTTCTACCTTTTGAAATTCTGATTTTTTTCTGAAAAGCGGATCACCGGAATGGCGAAAAGATGTGGCAATATTTGTACCCCGTTCAGTGAACCAAATATCACGGGTCTTTTTTTGCTTTTTAATTTCTTTTTCCAACGAGTCACGATGCTCCTGTAGATCAAAGTCAGATTTATCGAGTAGCGAAAGACTTCCCCGGAGCATTTCAAGTGAAGATCCGGTTTCGGCCTTAAACGCCTCTTTTAAAAATTCATAGGATATCCAGGGATCGACATGTTCTCCGCAGGTAAATAAATCCAGGGCGGCATATCTGTATTCTGGCCAGGTATGGACAGCCAGATGACTTTCTTCAATCACCACGACGCCGGATACGCCAAAAGGAGAGAAATGATGAAATGTGGAATTAATAACTGTTGCTCCGGCGGCCTCAGATGCTTTAACCATAGCATTTTCTATCATGATCACATCATTGAGAACTTCCGATGAGCAATTATAATATTCAACAAGGATATGTCTTCCGAGGGATTCCATTTACTTGTTTCCTTTCGAAAAAAATTGCATCAGAATATACTAAATTTTGCTGATCAATTGGAATATAGAATCGATAACCGTGATTTCAATAAAGAAGCGATTTATTTTTTGGAATTATATTAATTTTATTTTATCTTAGATTCAATATCTGCAATCCTTCATTGGGTCATATTTTGACAGTGCTGACATCTTTCAAAGCACGTGATATATAGATTGATAAAATTCTTTCCTGAGTATTAAAAGATCTGAATGGAAAATAACGAGGTCAACACCAATTCAAACGAACGTCGTTTCGCACAAAGATATGAAACCAAGGATGTGCTTGTATACGTACGTTATCTGAAAAAAGTAAACTGGTTAAATCGCTTTGTCGGTCCATTTATTCTTAAAGACATCGCTATCAGCAGCATTCGATTTCAGTGTCATAAAAATTTTCTGGCCAGAAGCGAAATCGAACTTAAACTAGAAATAGCAAATCAGGATTTTGCCATTCTTGTTAAGGGCAAAATCATTGGTAAAAAAGCAGATCTGTTTGAAAACTTATTTGAATATGTCGTGCAGTTTAATCCTTATGGTAAAGGATTAAAGTATAATTCAGAAGAAAGTAAGGATATGCTGGAATTTTTCCTGGGGACGATCCATTCGGGGGAAGAGGATGATAAGTAAGAAGTAAGAAGTAAGAAGTAGGAAGTAGGAAGTTTTCTTACTTCTCACTTCTTACTTCCTACTTTGGATTGACAGTACTAAGTTGATTGAGAAATGAATCTATGCCCTTGATATATTTTGATATCGAGACCATAAACCCATCATTATGTGAACCCTCAATCTCTAAAAACGTTTTTGGCTCTCCTGCTAACTTGTAATTTTCCAATCCCAATCTGTAAGGAATAATCTCATCCCCTTTACTATGAATGAATAGTATTGGACAGTCGATATAGCTTAAATTTTCTCTTGTAGAATAGTGATATCTGGATAAAAGACGAACCGGGAAAAAGGGATATACGCTGGCACCGACATCCGTAATCGACGTAAAACTCGACTCCAAAATCAATCCAGCGGGTTTTACATTTCTGGCCAACCATGATGCGACACCGGAACCCAGAGATCTCCCGAATATGATGATTTGCGATGGCTTATATCCTTTTTGGGAGATCAAAAAATTCCAGGCTCCCATGACATCTTGATAAGTCCCTTCCTCGCTCACACTCCCTTCACTCTTCCCAAATCCCCTGTAGTCAAATATGAAGACATCCAGCTCGAGCCGGTTAAAAATTTGAATCGATTCTAATCTGTGAGAGATATTGCCGGCGTTGCCATGACAAAATAAGATAATCTTTTTAGATGAATCGGCAGGGATTAACCAGCCATTTATCGAAATGTTGTCAGATGTCTTAAAATAGATATCTTCGAATTTTAAGTTGATGTAATTAGGATTAAAAAATACAGTTTTATCCGGGAAATAGATAAGATGTCGCTGAAAGATAAAGAGGAGTAAGCAGATAATAATATAAATGACGGTAATGCCGGTGATAAAACTTAAAAACATTCGGGACGACTCTCTTAATGACAAGTTAATAGTCTTTCAATTTAGATGGCATTTTTTATCGCTTCGATCATAGAGATGTTTTCAATGCTACTCAGGTCCCCGGGGTCATCTCCGAGATAAATTGCTCTGATGACGCGGTGCATCACTTTCGCATTTCTGGTTTTTGGTAAGGCAGTGACAAATTTTATTTCTCTCGGTTTCAAGGGTTTGCCCAGCTCAGAGACAACCAGGTCGAACAGTTGATCTCTGAGAATTTCATCGGACTTGTAATCCGCGCTCAATACACAAAATATAACGACCTCTTCTCCCTTGACATCATGGGGCACACCGATAACTGCCGACTCGATCACAGCGGGATGGGCATTGATAACCGACTCAACTTCTGCCGGGCCTAAACGTTTTCCCGACACTTTAATTGTATCATCGCTTCTGCCAAGAATGTACCAGAGATTATCTTCATCAATGGCTGCAAAATCACCATGGACCCAGATATTTTCAAAGCGGTTCCAATAGGTGTCCAGATATCTCTGATCGTCATTCCAGAAACCTCTTGTCATCCCGATCCATGGATTTTTAATCACTAACTCACCAACTTGATTTTTTAGGGATCGACCGCGTTCATCCACAACATCAACATTCATTCCCGGAATCGGACCGGAAAAAGCACAGGGCTTGAGTGGTTTTAAAAAATTACCACTGACAATACCACCACTTATTTCTGTCCCTCCTGAATAATTGATGATTGGTTTCTCACTATTCAGAACATTTTCAAAGAGCCAGATCCACGATTCCGGATCCCAGGGACTACCGGTCGAACCAATCATGCGCAAACTTCCAAGATTGTAATTATCGAGTTGTTCAATGCCATATTTTTTTAAAGAGCGAATTAGTGTGGGCGATATGCCAAGATGTGTTATTTGATGATGATCGATCTGTTGCCAGAGTCGTTCATGGGTCGGAAAATCCGGAGCGCCATCATAAAAAACCATGGTGGCGCCGACTAACAACGTTCCAAAAACCTCCCAGGGACCCATCATCCAGCCCATATCCGAGATCCAGTACATGGTATCTTCCTGTTTTAGATCCATGCAATGGTACATATCCTGCGCCGCCTTGATTGGAAAACCACAATGCGAATGTACCGCACCTTTTGGTTTGCCGGTCGTGCCACTGGTATAAATAAGCATCAGTGTATCTTCTGCTTCGGTTTCTTCCGTTTCTGCCGTTGCAGATTGCTTTTCCATGAGTTCATGCCACCAGTAATCGCGATCATTGTTCCAGGTTATATGCTCAAGACCGGCACGTTTGTAAACAATGACATGGGTGACACTGGTTGTACTTTTTATTGCTTCATCAATAGTGGCTTTCATTGGTACTTTTTTACCTCTTCGCCAGGCACCGTCAACAGTAAAGACAGCCTTCGCCTGCGCATCGACAAGGCGGGTAATGATTGCCGCAGGGCCGTAACCACTAAAAAGAGGCAGAATAATTCCTCCGATTTTAATTATTGCCAGAAAGGCAATGGCCAACTCTGGCGTCATCGGCATATAAAGAGCGATAACATCACCCCTTCTAAATCCGAGAGAACGCAGTGCGTTAGCACATCGGCAGACCTCTTTATTCAGTTCGGTGTATGTTAAAACGGTAAGTTGCCCCTCTTCACCTTCCCAGCGAAGGGCCTCTTTCTTGGCAACATGACCGGTTTGCCATTTATCAAGACAGTTGTGAATAATATTCATCTTGCCAGAGACACACCAGCGGGGAAATTGGATACCTCGTTCAAGGTCGATGATTTTTTCGTAGGATTTATAAAATTGAATATCCAGATCTTTCAATACACTCTCCCAAAACCAACCATAATCTGTCGTGGATCGTACCATCAGATCTTCATAATCTTTTAACTGATGATCTCTGATGAATTTTACGAGGTTACTCTCATCGATCCATTTTTGATTAGGATGCCAGGCGATTTTCTGGTTGAAGGGAAAAGTATCTTTTGTGTTTTTTGTCATTTGGATATTGGAAATTGGGAATTATAATTTATGAGAGCGAATTTCTGAAAGAAATTCGCTCTCATAAATTATTACTTCATATATGGATTCATTCCGGCGCCTTGTTTTTCCCAGGGGGACTGGTCTTTGGCGTATCCTGCGGGTAATTCAAAAAGAGCAGAATCAAGGTCTTTTTTGGAAATCTCCTCAACGCTGCCCTCGTTAGATGTCTTTTCATTAATACGATGGATCCAGCGCACAGGCATCCCGGAAATTCCCATCTCTTTTTCCCATTCTTCCGATCCGACTTTCATAAATTCGGTTGCATCCTGTGACAGGGCACTAAAAAAATCAGCCATTTTGGACATTGCCCCAAAGTCTGTACGGTCAAATCCAATATCTGACCAGTCTACAGTCCATAATTCTTCAGTTTGATTTCCGCCTCTTGTTCCGATGTAATGAGTAGTTGTCCATTTGCCAACTTTTACCCCACTCTCTTTTTTTGTATAAACGGCCTTTTCTTTTTTTTCACCCGGCATTCCGCTTGGCATCATACCTTCCATCATTTTTCGTTGTTCCGGAGGCATATTCTTCATCTGTTCCTGCATCATTTGCTGCATATTTTCCATTTGTGCTTTCAACTTTACCATATCATCCTGTGTCATTTCAAAATATGTTTTCTTTTTTGCATCCAATACCCAAAAGACATTTTTGTCCCCACGGAAGATAATGGTTTGGTTTTGGTCCTCACCGGACATTTCCATTCGCAGCCTGTCTGATCCAATATACATTGTCTGTTGGCTGGCCATACTGATGCCCTGTGCTTCCTGTTTCATTTTGACAACAACGCCGGCATTAACCGACATGACAGATACCATCATTACAATAATAATTAATGACATAAAGATCTTCATAAGTCTCTCCTTTGTGTAGTAATTTTTTAAACACGAAGTGCACGAAGAGCACGAAGAAAAAATATTTTAATTAACTTAGTGACCCTCGTGTTCTTCGTGTTTATAATATAATTCTATCATTCTACAGTTTATAAATCAAACTTTTTTCTACTCACGCTCCATAGTAAAACATCGACCGAGGGTGGTATATTCCTGGCCGGCGAGCCTACCGATCGGTTTCAAACCTGCTGTATCGATCTTGCCATCACTATAAAGAGAATCATCAATATGATAGGCGACAATTTCTCCGATGACAAATGCCCCTGAGCCGGCCGAACCATCACCTATATAGACTATTTCATGGAGTTTACATTCCAGATTAATCGGTGACTCCTTTACACGTGGTGGTTTTACCTTTACCGACTCAATCGGTGTTAAACCGGACATTTCAAATTCATCAATATCCGGTGTAAATTCCGTAGCGGTCTTCACCATTTTACTCGCATAGTCTTCGGTTACAATATTTACGACAAATTCTTTCGAGGATTCAATATTTGCCAGGGTATCTTTTTTTACAGCCTCTTTTCCTTTAAGAGCGGGAGCAAATCCAATCGTAGGCGGTTTGGATGTCAGAGCGGTGAAAAATGAGAACGGTGCCAGATTGCGGATACCTTCAACGGATAGACTGGAAACCAGAGCGATCGGACGAGGGACAACACTACCGATCAGTAGTTTGTAATTGTCTTTGATGCTCAAATTTTCGGGTTTTAGAATCATTATTTTTCCTTAATTATTTAAAATTCCTCTTATCACGACAAAGTGTATTTAACCGCAAAGGTCGCAAAGTTTTGCCTCTTTGCGGTTAAAAAAACTTTGTCGTTTGGAGAATCTATTTATCAGATTCTTCGAGCCAGCTGAAGGGGTAGTCTTCGTCGTCGACCTGCATAGCGGTGTTGGTCAGTTGCAGTGGCCGGAATGTATCTATCATCACCGCCAGTTCGTTTGTCTCTTTTTTACCGATCGAACCTTCATATTTTCCAGGTTGAGGTCCATGTGATAAACCCATGGGATGCAGAGTAATTGAGCCTTCACTGATCCCTTTGCGGCTCATAAAATTACCGCTGACGTAATATAAGATTTCATCACTATCGAGATTGCTGTGTGCATAAGGCGCAGGAATAGACTGTTCGTGATAATCAAATAACCGAGGAACAAAAGAACATATCACATATCCCTCCCCCTCAAAAGTCTGATGTACGGGAGGAGGTTGATGTATCTTTCCAGTGATGGGCATAAAATCATTAATATTGAATATCCAAGGATAATAATAACCATCCCAGCCAACGAGATCAAAGGGATGATGCGCTAAGGTAAAAGGTTGAATACCATCTTGAAGCCGAAGATAGATTCTGTGGTCATCCCTGGTACGAATTGGGTTCTGAAAATCAGGTAACCTGAAATCCCGCTCACAGAACGGGGAATGCTCCAGCAACTGGCCATGACGATTGCGATATCGCCTGGGTGTTCTTAAGGCGCCTCTCGACTCGATAACCAGCAGGCGATTAACTTCAGTCTTAAAATCAATTGAATAAATAATACTCCGGGGAATAACAATATAGTCTCCTTCTTTAAAATCCAAATTGCCGAACATGGAACGCAGTGTACCGTTACCCTGATGAACAAACAAGATCTCATCGGCCATTCCATTTTTATAAAAGAAATCAACATTATTTACCGGGCTGCAGGTTGCCAGAATCAGATCATTATTGAAAGCCAGATATTGGCGCCCAAAAACCCAATCCCCAAAAGGTTCAAATTTAAATGTTTCCAAATGATGGTGACGATGAGATTTTTCTTTGGCTGATTTTAGCTCCAGCGGTATGTATTTATCTATTTTGGTAACACGTGTCGGAGGAAAGACATGGTAGACATTTGAATAAATATCTGAAAAACCTTCCCTGCTGATATGTTCTTCATAGTAAAGATTTCCCTCAGAATCTCTATGTTGCGTATGGCGTTTAGCCGGGATATTTCCTCGTTGCTGGTATATTGGCATAATAAAATCCTTTATGGTTAAGACGCAGAGCGTCGTAACCAGATATCATAAATTTCCACGCTTTTCCTGTTCGCGTTCAATTGATTCAAATAATGCTTTGAAATTGCCTTTGCCGAAGCTTTTCGATCCTTTGCGTTGGATAATTTCATAAAACAATGTCGGACGGTCCTGAACGGGTTTGGTAAAAATTTGCAGCATATATCCAAATTCATCACGGTCGACGAGAATTCCAAGTTCTGCCAAAAGGGATATATCTTCATCAATCTCACCAACACGATTTGGTAATTCATCATAGTACGACCGTGGGGTCTCTAAAAACTCTACACCATTCTCTGCCAACTGCCCGACAGTTTTGATGATGTCTTTTGTATCCATAGCAATGTGCTGAACGCCGGGGCCGGAATAATAATCGACAAATTCCTGTATTTGTGACTTCCGTAATCCGGCTGCCGGGCGGTTAATAGGCATCTTTACACGCTCATTTTCATTGGTGACCACAACTGAGCGAAGTGAGGTGTACTCGGTGGAAATATCTTTGTCATCTGCTGTCCAGAATCTTTTAAAACCCAGCTTATCCTGATACCAGGTTGCGGTTTCATTCATCTTATTTTCAGGTTGATTGCCGACAAAATGGTCAACAAAATTCAATCCCACCGGTTTTGTTTTTATTTTCGACTGATAGGGTTCATATCCCGGCAAAAAGATACCCCGGTAGTCAGTTCGCTCGACAAAGGTGTGAATGGTATCGCCATAAGTGGCAATTGCCGACAGCATCACTTTACCATTATCATCAGATACTATAGTCGGTTCCTGGACGGAGGGGGCCCCTTTGCCTGTCGCATACTCCCAGGCGGTTGTCGCATTATCCACCCAGAAGGCCATATCTTTCACACCATCACCATGTAAGCGCAGGTGTTCGTGTAATTCAGAATCAGCATGCAAAGGTGTGGTGAGAACAATTGTAATTTTATTCTGTCTCAAGACAAATGAGACTTTCTGACGATCACCTGTTTCCAAACCCCGATAAGCAATTGGCTCAAAACCGAATTGTGTTTGGTAAAAATGACAAGCCTGTTTGGCGTTCCCGACAATCAGATGAATATAGTCGGTACCGTTTATCTCAAACGGAAGACTCATAAGAGACTCCTTCAATAAGTAGGAAGTAAGAAGTAGGAAATAAATAACTACTCTTACTCGCATTCAGATTACTGTATTAATTGAACTATCAAATAAGTAATAAATATTTCAGGAGAATTAATAGTATGGCCTTTAATCTAAAGAGGGGGTAGGTATATTTCAAGCATTTCATTTCAAGATTGTGCTTTGGGATATTTTTCTCAACCACAAAGAACACAAAGGGCACAGTCGTCATCCCCGCACAGGCGGGGATCCATGAATATTTTGTACAAAATAAATATTCTTTAGATTCCCGCTTTCGCGGGAATGACGAGTATGGCCTCTGTACTTTCCGTGGTTTAAAAATACGGGTATCACGTCTCTTCGTTGGGCTTGGGGAGATCTATGGAGGAATCGAGAAAGTGTTCGTGATACCCGTCTTGGTTAAATTCGAAATCCTAAATCCGAAATTCTAAAAGTTGACCTATAGTCATATGACACTATCGTAAAAGGATCATTTTTTTTATGTCCCGGTAACTGCCTGTATGAAGAACATAATAATAAATCCCACTTGGGAAACTCGAAGCATCCCATTTAACCTGGTGCACCCCCGCATTCTGTCGTTCCATTACCAGCGTCACGACTTTTTCACCAAGTGAATTATAAACACTTAAATCTACATCACTGACAGCTGATAGCTGGTAGCCGATAGCCGTTTCAGGATTGAACGGATTGGGATAATTTTTATTCAATTCAAAGTGTTCTGGCATTTGCAACTCACCAGATGTTTCTTCATCCAGATTATTAGTTGCGGCCGCAGGTGTTGCACTTACTGCCGGATGAAAGGTATGTACACCACAAACTGATACATCAATCAACCGATACCAGTAGGTAATATTATTAAAGACAGTAGGATCAATAAATTCATATTCTCTTTTTTCTGAGCTATTTCCCGCCCCCTTCAAAGCATCCAAAGATTCATAGGATGCAATCTGCATAAAGTCTCCTTCCTGATCATATGCTCGTTCGAGAATGAATCCCAGATTATCCACTTCCGCCTCCGTTATCCAGACCAGCCTCACCTCACTATCTCCGCCGAATGCCTGAAATAAAGACAGTTGTACGGGGAGACTGATATCACCTGTTGCCTGATTTGTGTTCAGTACACCAGGGGTTGGCAAGACATAATCCCAGGATTTTGCATGGGATTCGAAGACCGTATCCGGGGCGGAAAGACTATTATCTGTGTTTTGTTCGGATCCAATATCCCGCCAGGGGGGCAGACCTCCCGCAAGATCCCCGAGGCCATTCCAGGTCAGTGCCTGAATCCGGACACCTGCCGGATTCCTCAACAGAATACCATCCGGTCCGTTTTGTAAGGAGGTGGATCCCCATTCCAGATCGAAATTGGCGACGGTATGATCAGTTCTCTTTATCACCAGGAATCCAATCTGCTGACCACTGATATCGGTGACCCCATCATCAGGTATCATAGTACCTTCGGGAATCGTATACGAAAAAATGAGATCGCCCCCGCTTCCATTATAATGTTCAATTTGCCAGTTTCCAACGTCAGTGCCGGCCGGTCCGATCAGTTCAATAAACTCCCCATCGTCAGTGCTCTCGTCATTGGCCCGGATTTCATTTAAAAAGACCTGTTGTGCCCTGCCGTTAAGAAAAAAAAGGAATACTGTTAATCCTAATACTGCGCGTTTCATGTTCCCTCCTGTTTTCAAATAGTCATCTCATAAATCATGCCAGAAAATTTTACGGAAGGATAATTGCATGGGTAAGGTAGAAAAAAGGCGTGTATAAAGGGATATAAGGGATATAGGGGAAATAAGGGAGGATGAAAGGAGAGAATTGATTTAGCCATAACCGCACAGCTGTGTGCGCAGGGTATAAAAAAACAAACCACAAAGACGCAGAGGAGGCACAAAGTGCACAAATAAAATTCCGTAGATGTCATCCCCGCGAAGGCGGGGATCCATGAAATAGTTCAAAAACGATAATTTTTTAGATTCCCGCTTTCGCGGGAATGACACTTTCGACTTTCATGTCTTTGTGCTTAATTCTATTAAACGAGAGGAAACGATGAGAACAGACAAACAAAAAATTGGCGATTTGGGTGAAGACATGGCCGCTGAGTATCTGCAGCAAAAGGGCTATCAAGTCATCGAAAGGAATTTTCAACATAACCAGTACGAACTCGATGTCATCTGTCTGGATAAAAAAGAACTGGTGATTGTTGAAGTGAAAAGTATCCGCTCAAAGCGGTATGGTTCAGCGGAGGGGCGACTCTCCAGAAAAAAACAGTCATCAATCTTTAAGTGCAGTTATGCTTATCTCGACAGACGAAAAAGGTTCGCCGGTCTCGATGTCCGCTTTGATGTCGTCTGTGTCGATCTGACACAATACCCGGCGCGAATTAGTCATTATAAAGAGGCGTTCTGGGAGAGCTGGTGAGCTGGATCCTGGATGCTGGATGCTGGTGAAATCGTGGATGATTTCATCCCGATATGCCGACAGGATGGGGGCGTTTCAATCGGGGCTGTTGTTTTTGATATCTGTATTTGCTACTTTGGCTGCATAATTTTTAACCACGATGAATCCGAAACTTTTTCTCTCGCGACGACGCTGCGAAATAAATAATTTATTTTTTAATCGTGAAATTCGTGCTTAATTCGTGGTTAAAAAGAATCAATCAAAACAAGATATGAAGCCATGTCGCTAGCATCTTACCGTAAATATTTCCCGATTACTGAGAGAGATATCTATTTCAATCATGCAGCCGTCTCGCCATTTTCAACCAGAGTTGTAGAGACCATCACTAATATTCTCAACAGGCGATCAGCTGGTGAGGTGGAGATTTATCCACTGATGATTGAAGAGAAAAGCAGGTTAAAGAAAAATCTGGCTGCCTTGATTGATGGTGAGGAACCAAATATTGCAATCATTGCAAATACCTCTGAAGGATTTAATTGGCTTGTTCATGGACTGGAATGGAAAAAGGGTGACCGGATACTGCTTGTCGAAAATGAATTTCCCTCTAATATATACCCCTTTCTGAATATGCAACAATACGGCGTGAAAATCGACTATGTGCCGACCCGGGATGGATTTATTTTTCTGGAAGACATCGAAAGCAATATCCATCCACAAACCAAATTATTTTCAATCAGTTTTGTCGAATTCCTGAACGGATTCAAAAATCAGCTGGCTGAGATCAGTCATATTTGTCAACAGCGGGATGTCCTGTTGAGTGTAGACAGCATCCAGGGAGTCGGTGCACTTCCATTAAGCGTGCGTCAAATGGGGATAGATTTTTTATCCAACGGGGGGCATAAATGGTTAATGGGACCTCAGGGATGCGGATTTATGTATATATCTCCTACGCTCTTTGATAGACTCAAACCGGCTTATGTCGGTTGGTTATCAGTGAAAGACAGCTGGAATTTCTTTGATTATAATCTGGATCTACTGGATGATGCCAGCAGATTTGAAATAGCAACATCCAATGTTTTGGGTATCTTTGGATTATCCGCTTCGACCTCACTTTTACTGGAGGCGGGTACAAAAGAAATTGAACAACATCTTTTATTACTCGGGGAGAGACTGATTGATGAACTATCCTCAATTGGCTTCAGGTATGTAGGATCTCCTGAGATGATTCAGCGCTCGGGTATTGTTACATTTGCCTGTGAAAACGTAACAGAGACATATAAAAATCTCAGAAAAAACAGGGTTCATCTTTCATTGAGAAACGATCTGTTGCGTTTCTCACCACATTTCTATAATACAACTGAAGAAATCGACCGGATTGTTGAAATAATTCGTGAGAAAAAGGTATAGAGTATTCTCAGGCAAAGGCGCAAGGATAAAAATACTTTTATTTTTTGTCAATAATCTGTATTCTATAACTGATTTGTATCGTCTTTTTTGGGAGGGAAGATGAAGAGTAAACTGATCCATAAACTACTGGCCGGAGTGATAACCGGTGTATCGGCAGCCGTTATTGTCTGGTTGTTTGCCAATCTTATTCTTCCGGATCTTTTTGATTCCATCGAAGCAAGAACCTATGACCATCGTGTCTCTCTCGCAATTCAGGATGTTCCCAGCCAATCAATTGATGAAATTGTCATCATCGATATTGACGGACGTAGTGAATCAGAATTGGGGCGATTCTCGCAATGGCCACACTCCTACTACACCCAATTAGTCAACTACCTCAGCGAGGGGGGAGCGGCAATCATAGGTCTTGATATTATTCTTGTTAAGGATATTCGTAATCCTCTGGATGACAGGCAATTAATACAGGCAATCTCTGATGCCGGAAATATTGTGAATGCACTTTATTTTGAACAGGAAGACTCTATCAGCTGGCGATATAAAATGATGACGCCCCCCAGGGAATTTGAATGGCAAAGATTTTCCCAGGAATTTCCGGTTGAACACCGGGACATGTTTCCTGAAAATGACAGGATCGGTAATGAATTTTTTGAATTATTAAATGCCGGATATTCACTTGGCCATGTCAACTTTCGCGGTGATGTGGATGGTGTGGTTCGTAAGATCCATCTCTTTAGCAACTTTCTTGATCAATCCTATCCCTCTTTCGCCTTTCGCATTTACACTGCTTTGAGTGGAATTGATGAAATCGAATTCTCAAAAAAAGGTCTGGTCAAACTCTCATCAGACGGACAACCATTACAGGCAGTACCTATTGATGAGAATGGCAATATGCTCATCAATTGGGCGGGAAATTTTCAGACATTTCGTTATATCTCATTTTATGATGTGTTAGAAGAACGTATTCCAAAGGAGTGGTTTGAGGGGCGGATAGTCCTGGTGGGTACTTCTTTGCCCGGTTTATTTGACCTTCGTAGTGTACCCTTTAATCCTGCTTTTCCGGGAGTTGAAATCCATGCAAACATCTTACACACACTGTTGACCGGACAGTTTGTTCATCAAATGTCCCCCCTGCAGTCATTTTTAATATATGTTGCGGCGGGAATTATTATCGGTGTCATTATTATTTTTCTTTCGCCCTTATGGAGTATTGCTGTGGTTGTGATTTTTAGTGTGATTAATATTTTCATTGCCTATAACCTTCACTGGGAAGGAAATATCTGGATGCCGGTTATAAATCCGATGATGACCATGCTCGTGACCTTTAGTCTTATCTACATCTATAAGTATAATACAGAGGAGAAAGGAAAAAGGTTTATAAAGGAAACCTTTTCTCATTTTGTCACGCACTCCGTCGTTGAAGAATTACTAGCCAACCCGGAAAAAATCAAATTGGGAGGAGAACGGAAAAACTGTACCGTCATGTTTAGCGATGTCGCCGGATTCACGACAATATCGGAACAGTTGACACCGGAAGCGTTGGTCAAATTATTAAATGATTATCTAACTGAGATGACAAACATCATTTTTCAATATGATGGGATGTTGGATAAGTACGAAGGTGATGCTATTATGGCTGTGTTTGGCGCCCCTCTGGCCCATGGTAATCATGCCGTTCAGGCCTGTGCCGCAGCATTAATGATGCAAAATCAGCTGGTTAAACTCCGCCAATTATGGGGAAAACAAGGACGGCCACAGATGATGGCACGTTGTGGACTGAACAGCGGAGATATGGTCGTCGGCAATATGGGTTCAGAAACGCGTTTTGATTATACGGTAATGGGCGACAATGTAAATCTGGGTGCCCGCCTGGAATCCGCCAACAAGGAATATGGAACGCTTATCATGGTGGGAAATAATACTGTCAAAACAGCAGATGGTGAAATTATTACGCGTGAACTCGATCTCCTGAGAGTGATGGGTAAAAATGAACCGGTAAAAGTACATGAGTTAGTTGGAATTACCCAGGAGGGGATCCCCGATAAAAAACAACAGGTGTTGGATATTTTCCATGAGGGGTATAAAAAGTATCAGGCGAGAGACTGGGCAGGCGCCATGCAATACTTCGAAAAGGTCCTGACACTTGATAGAATGGACGGCCCCTCACAAACTTATATGAAAAGATGTAAGCAGTTTATGACCGTTGCCCCGCCGGATGATTGGGATGGGGTTTACACGATGCTTAAGAAAGGGTAGCGATACCTGATACCAGATACCGGATTCCAGATATTGGACCTTAGATATTGGATTTTGGATGCGAGATATGGGATATGAAAGACGAGATGTTCGATATTCGTTTGTCATTCCCGCGAAAGCGGGAATCTATTCCCCCTCGCCTTCAAAGGAGAGGGGGATAGGGGGTGAGGTCCGTGGGCAGAGCCTTGGGCTGGGACATTATTCCCTTTCAGGGAATCATTAATGCTGACGAATCCCTACCTTTAGGTAGGGGATGAGGTGAATCATTGAAATAGGGTTTTAGCCTTAAAAAAAACAAAATTTGGCGTTGTTGACAACCCCCTAATCCCCTTTATTAAGGGGGAATTAAATTGTGGTAATAAACAGAAAATAGTAGGTACAAAATGATTTATTCCGAAGATCCTGAACTTCAGGCAATTATTGAAAGAGTTTATGCCCACGACCAGAGCCATATTTTTCGCTTCTGGGATTCTCTTGATGAGCAGCAACAAACAAATTTACTTTCTCAGGTTGACCTTATCGATTTTTCGCTGCTCTCCCGGTTAGTTGAACAGGCGGCATCGGGTGAGGAAGCAAAATACTCGGGTACGTTGGAGCCACCGCAAGTGATCACCCTGGAACAGCGTAAGGAAAGTGATGAGGAGGCCAGACAGATTGGTGAAGCGGCACTGGCAGCCGGAGATGTGGCTGCTATCCTCGTATCAGGGGGGCAGGGAACCAGACTCGGTTTTGACGGACCAAAGGGGATGTATCCTGTCACACCGGTGATGCAAAAAAGTCTCTTTCAGTTACACTCTGAAAAACTTTTAGGGATCGGAGATAATCTTGGTGTACAAATACCCTGGTATATCATGACCAGCATGACAAATAATCAGGAGACTATCCGCTATCTGCAAAAGAACAATTATTTTGGATATGATCACGAAAATGTGTTTGTCTTCATCCAGGAAATGATTCCGGCGATCGACCGGCAGGGGAAACTGATCCTCGATGAAAAGGATCATATTTTTATGAATCCGAACGGACATGGTGGAACAGTGAAGGCCCTGTCGGAAAGTGGGGCCCTAAAAGATATGAGAGAACGTGGTGTCGATCACCTTTTTTATTTTCAGGTTGATAATGTTCTTACCCGCATTTGCGATCCGGTTTATCTGGGATATCATATTCTCGGTGATTCGGAGATGTCCTGTAAAGTTGTTCATAAAAAATATCCGGAAGAAAAAATGGGTATTCTCTGTGTTATCAATGGCGAAAATCATCTGATCGAGTACAGTGATCTGAGCAAAGAAGATATGTATGCCAAGAATGAAGACGGATCCATGAAATTCTGGGTAGGTAATATTGCAACACACATATTTGACCGGAATTTTCTGGAGAGGGAGAACGAGGGCGGATTTAAATTACCGTATCACATTGCAGAAAAAAGTATCCCCTATCTTGATGAAAATGGCAAAAAGATCAGTCCGACTGAGAAAAATGGCATCAAATTTGAGACCTTTGTCTTCGATGCCCTGGTTGATGCCAAAAAAACCGTCTATCTTGAAATTGAGCGGGAGCAGGAATTTAGCCCCTTGAAAAATAGTGAAGGAGAAAATTCACCGGAAACCGTAAAACGAGATTTGAATATTAACTACGCCCGTTGGTTGAGAGAAGCCGGATATGATATAAAGGTCAATAAAGCGGGGGAACCGGAAATTGATATTGAAATTTCTCCTCTTGTTTCACTCAGCGGTGAAAATCTGAAAGAACTCGATTTGCAAATCACCGGAAAAGAGAAAAGTCTGTACATTGATTGATTTTTCCTTAGCGTCTTTGCGGTTTCAAAATACTAATGGTTAAACGATAGTCTCTAGGCCCATGGCTTTGTTGGTAGCGACGACGACCTGATTTCGTCCCCGATTCTTTGCCCGGTAGAGTGCTTTGTCCGCCGCTTCAATCACATCCTCGGGTGTTTTTAATTTATCCGTACGCTGTGCCACACCAATACTGATAGTTAATTTAACCTGTTTATGATCGCTTAGATCGATTCCCCGGTCCTTTTCGGACTTTTGACTTCTTTTGGTTTCACTCATACGGATATAAAAGGGACGCTCAGCGAGCGTTTCACACACAAGTTGCAGACGCTCCTGCACTTCATGTACCCGGTAACCAGGGAAAATGATCGAAAACTCTTCACCACCATAACGAAAAACTTTAGATTTGCTGGTTTCTCTCAGATGAGCGGCAACATATCGCAGGACATTATCACCTTCCTTGTGTCCGTAACTGTCATTAAACTTTTTAAAGTGATCAATATCGAGCATGGCGATCGAGTATCTGCGGCCCAGTTTTTTTAAATCCTCATTATAAGCACGTCGGTTGGGGACACTGGTCAGCTCATCGATATAAACATTTTGCCAGTAGAGTTTATAAACAGAATAGAGACCGAGAACACCGATAATTGAGAAAGCGAAGGCAGTGTAAATTTTAAGATCGACAGTTAGGTCCGGAATTTTCATCGATTCGTTCATAGCCAGGATAAGAGTAAAAAGCGAAAAGACGAGAGCAATTTTAAAGGAATAAATAGACTTATCCTGATCGATCAGCAAAAATATGGATGTGCCGGTTAAAAACAGCCAGAGAATATCGGGCAGCATCCAGCCATTGAAGGAGAAAAGCCATTGATTGTAGAAGATGGAGTGAAAGATATCGATTCCCGATGTCGTAATCAGATAGCTGATAAAAAGGGCAAAGGCGATACTGATGATCCTCAAAAAACTGGGCACGCCAAAAAGGGCTCCTTCATCAAAGAAGAAAAGGAAAAGAAAGGTTAAAATTGAAATAACAGTGAATGTCCGTAAAAAATAATCGTAACTGATAATTGGTAGAAATTCCAGATCATATTTTTGCACAGCGAAATATAGCAGGGTAAAAAGAATCATACTATAGAAGATTCGGGTCTGATTTAATCGTAATCCCAAAAAGGCAACTAAACCGAATACTGCATACGGTGTCAGGAAAAATATTTTGTAGACAGTTGCTAATCTTTTATAAGAGGGCATGAATGGTTTTATTTCCGGAAGAAAAACCGGGGCAAAGGCGATAAGCAGCAGGACTGCAATTCGTATAATTGTAGTTTGCATTATATTGTAATCTCTCGCAACGACGCTACGACGAAACGGAAAAATAATTATAGAATTTTCTTCGTGTTCTTCGAGTCCTTCGTGGTTAAAGGATATCTTCCCAAACTTTATTACTGCTATCGTACAAAAAAAACAAAAGTTTAGGTCAATAGACAATTTATTTTCATTTTGCATGTAGAGACGTCCCGCTGGGACGTCTCTTTATAAAAATAATTCAAAATGATCGTCAAAATTATCGTAAGATGTGAAATTGATATTAAAGATGAAATTGAGTAAATTTTTAAGGTCAATTTTATAGCCACCGTAGCTCAGCTGGTAGAGCAGTTCACTCGT
>Ga0209536_100004607_pt1 | contig 21774 bp, 24 predicted proteins | sample DeeMarSeWOR28_12_FD_187461 | JGI IMG/M metagenome (GOLD analysis project Ga0209536, IMG submission 187461) | Marine sediment microbial communities from White Oak River estuary, North Carolina - WOR-2-8_12 (SPAdes) (version 2) | ecosystem: Environmental > Aquatic > Marine > Intertidal zone >... | reverse complement strand
GAAGGTGTCTATCGCCTCAGCGTTGAGGCCACTCAGGCCGCTTATGTTGAGCAGGAACTGCCCAATCAGAGCTTCTCAGATTTTGTCCTTACGGTAGAGGCCACCCCTCACGATACCGACGAGCATTACAGCTACGGCCTCAATTTTCGGGAGGATGAGAATTTCAATTCCTATACGTTTGAAATCGGCAACGACGGCCTGTACACGATCCAGGTCTACGATGGCGAGTGGCGCACGCTCAAAGATTGGTCCAGTACAGGTGCCATCAATGTCGGGGAAACAAATGAGTTGATGGTCATTGCCGAAGGAGATAGCCTGACCTTTTTTGTGAACGGCGAACAATTGACCCAACTGGAAGATGACACCCTGTCCGCCGGCACGGTCGGCCTGTTGGTCGACCTCTTTGAAGATGACAGCTCGGCCACTGTGGATTTCGACAACCTGATTATCCGGGCACTGGACTATGGCAACTAAGCTTCCTCCTTCAGAAACAGCGGAGCGAAAGGTCGAAGACTATCGTTTGAGAAATAGCGAACTTGAGCGTGAAGTCGTTAAACGCCAATCGCTGGCTACCCCCACACTTGGAGATAGCAAATCCCTGTATCAGAATGTCATAGAAAACGGTCGGGACGGCATCGCCATAATCCAAGAGGGCTTCATTCGCTTCGCCAATTCCCAATTTCAGACTCTATTGGGCTACACCCTTGAAGAACTTTCAAACCTTTCGGAGAGGAGTTGGTCATTCCGGAGGAGCGGGCCAGAATTCGAAACCGTCACGAACGCCGCATCCAAGGAGCCGGTCGTCATCCTTCCTGGCCCAGGCCCAGTTGGCTAACCAGATTGGCCGGATTCCAATCCTGATTATTTCCGACCGCCCGTTTGAGGCCAGATTGGTCCAGCAGATCTATCATCTGGGCTTTCCCTTTGACTCAGTAAATCTTCGACACATGGTCGAAGAATTACTGGCCAAATAGAGAATTCTTCCTCAATCAACCTGGTCCGGGCTCAAATGGGAGCCGGGCGCTATATAGTCTTCCGGTTTCTTCACCAGGAATGACCCCATCACCAATTGATCAATATCTGAGGCGGTAAAGGTATTGATGGCCTCCTGAGGCGTGGTGACAATCGGCTCGCCGCGCAGGTTGAAGGAGGTATTGAGCAGCACCGGCACGCCGGTAGCCTGGCCAAACTTCTTGATCAACTGATAGTAGCCGTAATTCCACTCTTCCCGCACACTCTGTAACCGGCCGGTACCGTTGTGGCAAACGGCCTGGATTTTGTCCCACTTGTCCCCAGGAATATCAGAGACCATTAACATATAGCGCGGTGGATACTGCTTATCCAGATTGGGGGCAGAGAAATATTCGTGGGCCCGCTCCTCGATGACCACCGGGGCAAAGGGTCGAAACGGTTCCCGAAACTTGATCTTGGTATTGACGATCTCCTTCATCTCTTCCCGGCGGGGGTCCGCCATAATCGACCGATGGCCCAGGGCCCGCGGCCCCCATTCAAAACGACCCCGGTACCAGCCAATCACCTTACTTTTTAGAATGGCATCAACCGCCTGGTCTATTTGCTCGTCTTCGTCATCAAACTCCTCGTAGGCAAAGCCTGAGTTCTTGATGGCGGCCAGCATCTCCCCTTCGGAATATTCAGAGCCCCAGTAAGCGTGCTCCATAGTAAACTGGCGAGGCTGGCCAAAGATGACGTGGTAGGCATAGAGCGCGGCCCCAATGGCCCCACCGGCATCGCCGGCGGCAGGCTGAATGAACACATTTTCAAAGGGAGTTTCCGTCATAATCCGGCCGTTGGCTTTGCTGTTGAGGGCCACCCCGCCGGCCATCACCAGATTCTTAGAGCCTGTTTTTTGATGGGCCGCGTTAACCATTTTGAGCATGATATCTTCGGTTACCCATTGAATGCTGGCGGCAATGTCGGCATATTTCTGATTTTGGGCGGCCACGGCATCATCCCAATCAGCGTGATCCTTTTTGGGATTGGTAGTCAGCGTAAAAAATTCAGACTCCGGCTCTCGCCGCGGTCCGAATAGCTCCACAAATTTCTGATTGAAGGTATGTTGGGTGGAATGATGAAAACTGAAATAGTCCATATTGAGGATTACCCCCCCATCATTATCAACCGTAACCACCTTGTATACCTCATCAATGTAATTGGGTTGGCCATAGGGGGCCATCCCCATCACTTTATACTCGCCGTTGTTGACCCGGAAACCCAGGTAGGCCGTAAAGGCAGAGTAGAGCAGGCCAACCGAGTGAGGAAAGCGCAGCTCCCGGTCCAGGTTGATATGGTTTTGGCCGTTGCCGTTCCAATTGGCGGTGGCTTTACCCATCGTGGCTGTGGTCCACTCCCCCACCCCGTCGATGGTTACCACCGCCGCCTCATCAAACGGGGCACAAAACATGGCGCTGGCGGCATGCGTCAGGTGATGTTCCACAAACAGGATTTTCTTGGGCGACAACCCAATGCCCGTCTGCAACTTGCTTTTTATCCACAATTTTTCATCAAACCAGGTGACCATCGACTCCCGAAACACAGCCCAGGATTTGGGAAAAGTGCCGAGCGTCGTCTGCAGAATCCGCTCGAATTTAACCAGCGGTTTCTCGTAGAAAACTACATAATCAAGGTCATCCGCGGTAATCCCGGCATGGTTCAAACAAAAATTGATGGCGTGCTGGGGAAAGCTGCTGTCGTGCTTTTTGCGGGTAAATCTCTCTTCCTCGGCCGCAGCCACCAATTGGCCCTCCATCAGCAAAGCTGCCGCGGCATCGTGATAGTAACAGGAAACGCCTAAGATATTCATGGCTAAAATTGCCTCATTGTATCTTCCAAAGTTTGATCACCGGTCGGGCGAGGTCGCCACAGTTGGTCCGGGATGGATTTGATGTGAAGAGGGTCTCCAAACAGACGGACCCCCACCCCGAACGGGACCAATATCGAGAAGTAGAAAATCGTTAAGACCACCCGGGCCAGCCAATCACCCAGAAATTGGCCAAATGCCTTCCACCCGTGCCAGAAATCCTTAATCAGGACCAAACCCAGCCCAATAAAGATCACACAAGACAGGCCAATGATGGAACGGACAAGAACCACGTTGGGTTCAGCGACCTCGCCACCGGCCAACAACTTGAATAGATTGAACAACGCTCTGAGCGAGCCCAGCAGAGTCAGAAAAGACAAAAGGAGAGCGCCATACAACGGATAGCTGTGCGCCCATTTGCCCTGTAGGATTCCAAACAGCGTGATCAATATCCCAAAAATGGCCGGCATCAGGTCGAAGAAACCTGCCATTTCGATAACATTGTAGTAGACAACCCCAAGCAGGGTCAACAAAATTCCAAAACAGATTGTTAAGATTTTCATACTATTCCGGTTCCTAGAACAACGTGTAGATAAAGGGAGCAACACCCGATGATGAAGCGAAGATCAGCAGCAACCCGAATAATAACAATACCGTCACCATTGGTATGAGCCACCACAATTTGCGGGCCCACAAAAATTGAATTACTTCACCGACAACGCCAGTGTTGGTCATCATACCTCTAAAAAAGTTTCCCACGATCATTACCTCACTTAATAGACTAATTACGTTGCAGTTTTAGCCGGATGGAGTGGTAAACGCCGATCACGCCGCAGGGTCTCAGCCAATGAAATAGCCCGACCACCCCGGTAAATGTTGATAATCTCTGAAATAATGGCAATGGCAATTTCGGCCGGATTTTCAGCGCCAATATCTAAACCGATCGGGGCGTAGACTCGATCAAACTTGGCTGGATCAATCCCCTGCTCCTGCTCCAAAAGCTCGAAAACGGCCTTTACCCGGCGCTTACTGCCGATCATCCCAATGTACCGAACCGACGAGTCAAGCACCTCTAACAAACAGTCCACATCGTGACTGTGGCCACGCGTTACCAGAACAATAAATGTATCGTTGTCAATAGGCCACTCACGCAATGTGTCTCGAAATGGTTGGGCCAGCACCTGATCGGCCATTGGAAACCGTTGTCGATTGGCATACATCGGCCGGTCATCCAAAACCACCACCTCGAAATCAATCATCTTGCCCAACTGGGCCAGCGGCAGGGCCACGTGCCCCGCCCCCACAATGAGCAGCGTTGGTGGACGACGTTGGACCTCCACAAAAACGTCAAGGATGCCATCTTCGTCCCGGTACGTAAGCAGTTGGGGCCTACGCACAGAGAGACATTGCTGGGCATCTTCTAAAATTTGAGCGTTTAACGGGCCTGAAACCAACCGGCCAGTTGGGGCTTTATCCAGCCAGACCAACGCCTTCCTGCCCCGGTTCATAGCGTGTCGTCCGGTTGCTTCAACCACAGTCACCAAGGCCACCGACTCATGCTTCTCTATTGAGGCCAGCAGTCTGACCAAAAGCTGGTTGGTCATCGGCTATTCAGCCACCGGTTGGTCAGGCAACTCGTTGGATCTGGCAGCATATGCTGGCACGCTGTAACGGGCACTAACTCTGCCATCGCTCAATGAACACATCCATGATTCCGCCGCACACCCCCAAACTCTGCATACTTATATCTTCGGTCAAATCGACCTGGACGACCTGCGATTGACCGGTATCAATGACATCCAGGCCGACCCTAATCACGTCAGCCTCGCCGCAACCTCCTCCCACGGTACCGTAATGTTGCCCCAGCGGATGAATCAACATTTTGGCGCCAACTTCGCGGGGCGCGGAACCACGCACCCGGACCACGGTGGCGACAGCCACCGGCGTGTCAATGATTACCTCGTTCAATTTCTTGTAAAACGTTTTTACGCTTTCCATCATCCTTTTCCACCCTAACGTGGGGCCAGTCAATTACTCACAAACCGCAATTCTAGCACAACCGGCTTTGAGGAGCAATATTACCGTGACCTTCAATGTCAAGCCCGCTCGAAATTAAAAAGAGTCCGTTAACCCACGCCGAGCTAACTGCTGCAGGCCAGACTCCCCGTGCTTTACCTTTCAAACCACTTTTTCCGGCTAAGAACTCATCTCACCCTACCAATCCTCATCACCATCAAATTCTTGGGCGGGCATATCCAAATCAACCAGTTCGCCGTGAATATTTACCACAACCTTAAAGCCCATCATCCCCAACATCATCCGGGCATCTTCGGGCAGGCCTTGATGAATAACCTGTTGATCCATCTGGGCAATCGATGAGTCAATCATCGCCTTGGTGAACAGATCATCCTTGCCCATTAATTTCATCATCTGTTCTGTCACTAAATCTTTATTGGCCGCAGCTTGCTGCTGAATCCAGGAAATTACCTGGCGGTCGATCTCTTCCGCAGCCACGTGCCGTTTGAAGTCACCATCCATAATGACATAGTGCGGTTCATGTCCGATGAACGTTGTCTCCACTGGCTGTCCAGCTTCATCGTAAACCAACCCTTCAAAAAGTGCCTGTCGATAGGTAGGTTGTGTCATGCTATACCTTCCATCTCATTTAACTGGAATAATATTATACCACAAAATCCGGCCTGTTTTCATTTTTTGCGGCTACGTTTCCGCCGGCGCGTCTTTGCCTGGGGGAGTCCTGGAATATTCTCCGTATGTCGACACCCCAATTCATACCGGGAGCAACCCAGAAAAGGTCCAAATTTACCCTGCTTGACCATCAGTTTGCCTTCGCTGCACGCAGGACACGGTTGCCCTGCCCTTTCGGACTCAGGCAACTTCCTGGAGGACCGTTTACCTCCGGGACCGGCCTTACGCTGGCGAGCCTCCCTCGCCGCAGGCTGTCGTTCGGCGGCTGCCGCCTTTTTGGCTTGCTCAACCGTAGACTTGAACGGACCGTAAAAATCTAGCATCACGCTCAGCCGCTCAACTTCCCCCCGGGCAATACGATCCAGATCAGCCTCCATGCGGGCGGTAAAGCCAACATCGACTACCATGGCGACGTGTCTTTCCAACAGTTCGCACACCTGAAAGCCAAGGGGGGTAGGATACAGCCGTTTACGCTCCAGCCCTACGTAACGCCGGTCCTTCAAAGTCTCCACAATGGTGGCGTAGGTACTGGGACGACCCAGACCCAACTTCTTCAAAGCACCGATCAGTTGGGCTTCAGTATACCGCTTGGGGGGCTCGGTAAAATGCTGCTTAGGTAGTAATTGGTGTAGGGTCAGGTCGTCTCCCCTGGCCAAATCCGGCATCGCCTCATTCTCACCTGACGCTCGGCTGCTGCCGTTGTCTTCTGACTCCCGCTGTTTTGGTTGCCGGGCTGCTTCAGCATCCTCATCCACCCCGTACACTTTCAAGAAGCCGGCAAAGCGGAGCGTGCTGCCCGTTGCTCGAAAAAGGTAAATCGTGGGGCTCTCTTCAATCAACGTTTCAAGGTCCACCGCAATTGTATTGTACACAGCCGGTTTCATCTGGCTGGCAATAAACCGGCGCCAGATCAGGCGATACAATTGGTGCTGTTGAGGCGTCAGATAGGGTTCGACAGATTTGGGCGTTTTCCACGGATCGACGGGGCGAATGGCTTCGTGGGCTTCTTGGGCGGTCTTATCGTGCGTTTGGTACACTGGAGGCCGGGCCGGCAAATATTTTTCGCCCCAAAATTTCGACACAACAGCCCGAGCGGCCTGCTGTGCTTCCGGAGCCACAGCTACACTATCAGTCCGAATGTAAGTTATCAAACCGACCGCTTTACCCTCTGCCAGGTTGACTCCTTCGTATAACTCTTGAGCCGTCTTCATCGTCAGGCGGGGATTGAATCCTATTTGGCTGGACGCGGCCTGCTGCATCGAGTCGGTCGCAAAGGGTGGATACGGTTTGCGTTGGCGGGTTCCTTTCCGAACTTGCTGAACCCGCCACGCCGCTCCCTCTAGAGCGGTTACAACCTCCCTGGCGTCAGCTTCACTTTTCAAGGCCGGTTTCTTACCCTTGATCTTAAATAGGGCAGCCCAAAACTTTTGGTGGCTTGGGTCGGCGGTCTTCGAAAGTTCAGCCTCGATGCTCCACCATTCCTCCGGTACAAAGGCTTTAATTGCCCGCTCTCGCTCCACCACCAACCACAAAGCCGGCGACTGCACCCGCCCCGCCGAGAGCCCTTTAATACCCGACAATCCCTGCCACAGAACCGGACTGACCATATACCCTACCAGCCGGTCGGTTACGCGGCGGGCAGTCTGGGCGGCCACCAACCGTTGGTCGATTTGACGCGGCGCGGCCAGAGCCGCTTGAAGGTCGGCCTGGGTTATAGCGGTAAAAGTAATCCGGCGGATCTTGCCAGCCAGCGTTCGTCCAAGCCGGTCGGCCACGTGTTGAGCAATCGCCTCCCCTTCCCGGTCCATATCGGTAGCCAGGTAGACGGTACCGGCCTGGGCCGCCGCTTTTTTCAATGACTCTAACTTTTTGCCCTTGCCTCGAATAAGATACAGGGTTGGCTCAAACCTGTCCAGATCAACGTGGATCCCATCAGACGGCATTTCCAGGATGTGACCTCCGGTCGCTTCGACCTTAAAGTCTGACCCCAGCATATTTTTGATCGTGCGCGCTTTTTTACTTGACTCAACGATAAGCAGATTCTTAGCCATACCTTCAATTATAATCCGGATTCGGGCGACATCAAGCTTCGAAACCGGTTATTCGGCCAAAAAATCACCAAATTTTTGGGTACTGCTTTTCCCCAAAATCTGGTAAAATGGCCATATGGCTCATTGGCTATGATTCTTGGTAGATCAAAAAAGATATGGTATGGTATACCACAGTTTGTTGAGATAAGCCCAAGGGGGTGAACCTAACAAACCTGATATTAGAAGTTCTTTGATGTAACCCGTTTCTTTTTAGGCGAAAAAGAGACTCTAAAAGTAAGCGGGGCCAACGGCGAAAGGAGAGATCTGGTTGTGGAAGGCGAACGCTCACTCTTAGAGCGGGTATTACAACACGACCAGCAGGCTCTGGCTGAAGTTCACGATCACTACTTCGATCGAATATACCGGTACCTCAGCTACCGTCTGGGAGAGCCGGAAGCAGCAGCCGACCTGACCGGAGAAGTCTTTCTGGCCCTGATAAAAGCCTTAAAAACGGGTAAACCACCCAAAACATCATTGAGTGGGTGGTTATATGGTGTGGCCCGTAATTTGGCCGCGGACTATATCAAAGAACAAACCAGGACTATCCCCCTAATGGAAGATTTGGTAGCTGATGAGCCTTCGCTGACGGATCAAGTACAGCTGGCTGAGCTTGGACCCGTTTTGCGGAATGCACTTTTAAAATTGACCGAGGAACAACAACATGTCATTGCCCTTCGATTTGGGCAAGAATTAAGCCTGGCCGAAACCGCTCAACTGATGGACAAAACAGTCGGGGCGGTAAAAGCTTTGCAGCATCGGGCCCTGGTTTCTTTGGCCCGATTCATGCCGCAGGAGGTGCATCGTGGCGGATAGGTTTGAGTCTATCCTCGACGAATGCATCTCGGCGTTGCAGGCCGGCGTGCCTCTTGAGGATGTCCTGGCCGAGGTGCCGGAATATTCCACTGAATTACGGCCTCTGCTCTACGCGGCGATGGTGTTGACCGAACCCAAGCCTGAACTGGCTCCGGCAGAAAAAAAGGCTGCTTTACGGGCCGAGTATATGCGACAAGTTACCGAACTGCCGGCAATTACGCCGTATCCGTTCCGGGAAAAGGTACGGGCCACCACCAGGGTCATAAAAAGACGGACAACCGGCTCAGCCGTCTTGAAGGATCTGATTACGATCACAATCACCATTGTGCTAACCCTGATCATGGTGGCTTTAGCGCTCGGTTATATGAGTGCCAACACGATTCCAGGTGATTTTCTCTACGGCACCAAACGTATGTATGAAGACATCCGGCTTTCTTTAACCCTTGCTCCGGAACGAAGAACTGTATTGTCAGAAGAGTTCAATCAACGCCGTTTGACTGAGATCGAACTACTCATTGAACAGAACCGAGCAGCCGTAATACAATTTAAGGGCAAGTTAGAAACTAAAGGCGATAACCTGTGGATTGTCGAAAATCACACCATTTTTCTACCGAATGACATTCGAATTGAGGGGGAATTCGAAGAAGGAGACACCATAGAGATAACAGGACTCCTTCGAAGCAACAATGTGTTAGTGGCCGATACGATTACCCTGGTAGAATGAGGTGGCATTCAGCAGAATCGAGGACCTATCTTTTCCTAGCAAAGTCTGCCTATAGTCCAAATAGGCTATAGGCAGAGCTAGCACAAAACGATATGATAAGTTAAAGTGGGCTTATTGTACTTATTCAGTATGATGCCCACATTGAAAAGTAACAGCAGAGGTTCTTTAAAAATTCAATCTGGAGCTGTTATTATGAATTCTATAGAAAGGAGGTAAACCTTTATGTATTTGTTGCTTTGGCTAAGAACGTTCTTGCCAATGCTGTTCATGCCCCGCGAAAAAGGGCAAGGTCTAGTTGAGTACGCCTTAATCCTTGTGCTGGTCGCCATCGTAGTCATCGCAATTTTGCTGTTACTTGGCCCGGTGGTAGGGAACGTATTCAGTAATATTGTTGCAGTCATGCGCCTGGATCGACCAGAAGGCGGAGTCTGGTAGCCAGTTCCTGCGAATTTGTAAAAAGTCTGAAACTGGCGTATGCAGCATCTCATTCATCAATCTTAATTAAATCGAACGTTTTATCTTTTCTAAGCAATTTTACCTTTAATTTGGAGAAAACCCTATGCATATTACAATCGCATAGGGTTTTTTCTTTGATTGAATAAAAGTCAGATTTCCATATGATAGGCAAGGTTTGCCCAAGCGAGAACGTTATGCCAAAACTAGCTGATTAGATCTGCACCCATTCGAGCTAATTCCATGTCTTCTGCTTCCGGCAAGCCGCTGACGCCCACCGCCCCGATCACCTTACCTTTGTACGCTATTGGCACCCCGCCGCCCCAGGCCGTGTAACGTAAATCACCAAAGTTGGTCATTGGAAACTGTTCTGTTAGCGAAGCCTCGCCAACAGCTTTTGATTCGGTTTTCTCCCGGGCCGCGGTGAAGGCTTTATTGATGGCAATAATAATAGAAGGTAATTTACAGCCATCAGTGCGGAGAAAAGCGATCAACTCGCCGTGCGCGTCGACCACGGCCACTGCGGCCCCTTTGTTTTCCCGTTCCAGTTCCGTCTGGATAGCCGCGATGATCTTTAAAGCATCGGTGTGGGATAAGTTGTCACTTTGGTACATTCTAAACCTCCTTGGTAAAGGATAGAATTTCAGGCGGCTGTTTTCCTAACAACGTCATAATTCTATCGTAAGTATCACCCAACTCTTCCGGCAAGACCCGGGTTTCGCCAATAACCGGCATAAAATTGCTATCGCCGCTCCAGCGGGGCACGAGGTGCAGATGTAGATGGTCGTCAATACCTGCGCCCGCGGCTTGACCAAGATTAAGACCAATATTGAATCCATCCGGACTCATAAGCTGGGCTAATAATTCAGTAAAATAAGTCGCCAGGGCCATCATCTCGTACTGGGTTTCGGCAGACATCTCTGACAACATAGCCACGTGATCATATGGTAAAATCATTAGATGACCGGTGTTGTAGGGATAAATATTCATCAGGACAAAAACCGCCCGACCTCGATACAGGATAAAATTCTCTCTATCGTGGTTATGCCCCTTGGCCAACCCGGCACAGAAGACGCACGCCTCTGTTTTTTTGTGAGTCGAAGTTATATATTTCATACGCCACGGTGTGTATAATCGTTCCATCTATCCCTTTTATCTGATTTTCTGGTATCCAAAGAATAGCGCAGGATCGTGTCTACGTTCAACGACACCCGCAGGCTACCTGCGCTAGATCGAAGATATATCAGGTGTAACCCTCAATTGAACCAGATGCCTTCGCAGCTATTCACCGTCCCGGAAAATACAGACAATAATGCATCGAACATCGTATGGTAGTGCCAATTTGCTTTGCATAGCACCTATCTCCGAACTTCCGGGACGGCCTGCTGTATAGACACAAGCCTTCTACCAAAAGGCCGGCAGACTATACGCCGTTGAAAGTTGAATATTCTACCAGAACGAACTGAAATGGCAAGCCCAATATTTTAACATCTTTAGTTTACACCAAGGACTAAATCCTCGCCACTGCCGGATTTTTCCAAAACGCAATGAGCACTAGGGTGAGAGATGGAAAGATGGAATTTGCAAATTGGTGGATCGAGGATAGTATAATATGGTAGGCAGTAAATACACTGTCAAGTAATCAACGGGGAATAAAATGAGTCGACTGTCAGGTGATCTGGTTCGTCACAAGCTGGCAACGCGAGTTATTGGCCAGAACGTAGTATACACGGAACAGACTGGTTCCACCAATACCGACCTAAAGGCATTGGCACAGCAGGGCGCGCCGGAAGGAATGCTCTATCTAACCAACAAGCAGGTAGCCGGGCGGGGCCGGCTTGAAGGGCGAACGTGGTTCGCTCCGGCTGGATCGAGCCTATTGCTATCGTTGCTGTTCAGACCGGCGGAGGTGATCGCCCCCCACCAGGCTCAACAACTGACGATGATCTGCGCGCTGGCGATGTCAAATGCAATTGAACGGCAAACGGGCCTGAGGCCTGTTTTGAAATGGCCTAACGATCTACTCTGGCAAGACGGCAAGAAGCTCGCCGGAATCTTGACGGAGTTGGAGGTTGAAGAGGAGCGGTTGAACTGGGTCGTCGTCGGCATCGGCTTGAATGTTAATCTTGATTTCAGCAAATACACAACAGATGAGACGTTGACCGGTGGTTCCGGCAACGGAGGCCCACCGCTGTCCCACACGGCCACCAGCCTATCGATGATTTTGGGGCGGGATACCAGCGCCGACCGTTTGCCAATTTTGCAGCGGTTCCTGGAGAATTTGGAACGGCGGTATGAAGCTCTTCAGCAGGGGGCGCGCTTTCACCAAGAGTGGTCCGGCCGATTGGCCGGTATCGGCCAGCGGGTAACGGTGGTCGGCCCCTGGAAATCGAAAAAGGGAATTATGGTGGGGGTCGATGAGAATGGGGCGCTGCTGCTCAGGCAAAAAGATGGTTCAATCGAGACCATTTTGGCCGGCGACGTGACCATTCACTGGTAGCCGATGAACGACACATTGCGAGCCATCGTTGGGCCAAATAAATCCATTTCAGTCTCTCTTCAAGAAAAAATAGATGTTAAAGGAGTTGTTCTATTTCGATAAAGAATGATGGTTTCATAATCACCCAGAGTCCGGTTGAGCGGGCTTTTCTGGTGGGCGTTGAATTGAAGCAGTCGGAAAATGGCCAAAGCGGTTTTCACGTGGAAGATTCGCTAGAAGAGTTAGCGGCATTAGCCGATACAGTTGGACTGACGGTAGAGGGCGGAACCTACCAGCGCCTGGATAAATACAACCCCAGCACCTTGATTGGCAGTGGTAAGGTCGAAGAGTTGCAGGGATACCGGGACGAGTTGTTCATCGACGTTTTCCTGTTTGATGATGAGTTGAGCCCTCGCCAGCAGCGTGAGTTGGAAAAGCGGCTCAAGGTGAAAGTGCTTGACCGGACAGCCCTAATCCTGGATGTGTTTGCCAGACACGCCCAAACGCGCGAAGGTCAACTGCAAGTGGAATTAGCCCAGTATGAATACCGACTGCCCCGGCTGACCCGAATGTGGACCCACCTGGCCCGCCAGGCCGGTGGTCGAGCGGGGGGGGCCAGCGGGGGCGTCGGCGTGCGCGGGCCGGGTGAAACCCAGCTCGAGGTTGACCGGCGAGAGATCAACCATCGCATCGCTCATCTCAAGCAGGAGTTGGAAAAAGTTCGCGCCCACCGGGCCCGGTACCGCCGCAAGCGGCGTCAGGCAGGCATTCCGGTGGTAGCTATTGTTGGCTACACGAATGCAGGTAAAAGCACTCTGCTCAATGCCCTAACCGATGCCAACGTGTTAGCAGCCGACCAACTTTTTGCAACACTCGATCCTACCACCCGCCGCGTGGCCCTACCCAGCGGCAGCGAAGTGTTGTTCAGCGATACAGTGGGATTCATTCAAAAGTTGCCCACCGGCTTAGTGGCGGCCTTTCGGGCCACCTTGGAAGAGATTAGGGAAGCGGATTTAATTCTGCACGTGGTCGACATGACGCATACGAATGCAGCCGCTCAAGCAAAAACGGTGACCGAGACTCTCGCTGAATTGGAAGCGATCAATATACCGATATTGGTCGCGTTAAACAAGATCGACCTGCTCCCAAATCCGGAAGAGGCCGCTGAACAGGTCGCTCAATATCCTAATAGTCTGGCCATTAGTGCCGCCACAGGGCGAGGTTTACCGGCTTTACTGGACAGGATCGAAGGTATTTTACTTACCAACAGGCATAAGGTGTCGCTGCTTATTCCTTATGAGCGGGGGGATCTCGTCTCAATCCTGCACGAGCAGGCCATCATTAATGAAGAAACACACCGGGCAGACGGAACCCAACTGGAAGTTTACGTCCCAAACCACCTGATAAACCTGGTGTCGCCTTTCCGATTGGAACCGTCTCATATTTGATATTCCGGCGTGGTTCAGTTGCCCAAAAAGGAACTTTACAGCACCGATTTTCCTAATCGGTTGGAGGGGAAGCAGTCATGCTAGATAAAATCGCCCTGGTAAAAGGTTTACCCGTTCTCATCGGGCTCGTTTTGGTCCTGATCAGTTTTGTGGCTCAATTCATTCCGTTCCTCTCGTTCTTGACCGTAGGTCAATGGCTACTCCACTTGGGCGTGATCATTGGCCTGGGAGGTATCCTGTTCTCAGATACTTTATGATCCAATCAATCTGAGATCTCGACCAGATAGGTTCCCAGCAGCGCTCGCGCCTCCGCCAGCATCGACGCCGCCCGGGCGGAACGCTGGCTGACCGGCTGGCCGTCAACTAGCGGTTGCCCCAGGTAAGGTTGGTCAAACCGGACAGTTAGGGCGGAAGCCGGAAAGGTCCCGTTCGGCTCGACACGGTGAACCAAAAGTGTTTGGGGCTGACTCAACAATCGGTCTAATAGGCTGGTAATTTGCGGGTCGTCAGCCCGGCCCAGATGAGCAAGCAAATCAGCGTCGGTCATAGCGACAACACTGCGGGTATCAGTTTTTAAGATCCCCAGTTGGGCTCCCAATAGCAACAGTCGTTTCAAAACAGCCTCGGCTGCAATCTTTACAGGGGCAGTAAAGAGACGATGTTCAAACAGAATCCGCTCGACAAGGTGCTCGGCTACCGCCATTTCTGCTGCCACGTTGGCCCCCTCCAGGTGCAAACGAGAAAGAAGATCGACAGGTAGGGGCGAATGCCAACCACAGGCAAAGGGGTCACGCACAAAGAAGTCCAGGTGATCTAGATGCAGCAATCCATTTTGCGTACGGACCGGATTGGGCGGCTCTCCCTCAGTCAGGGCGATTATCCGGGCCGGCTCAAAGCCGTATTTACGCAGGATGTCACCTACAACAGAACCTGATACAATTTCGTTTCCGGCCAGATGATGGTCGAAACCGGGCAAAATTTCGGATGAGTGGGAGAAGGGGCCGTGCCCCACATCGTGCAGTAATGCAGCTAAACGCAGCTCTTCGTCCTCATAACAAAAATGAGCGACCAAGGCAAAGACACCAATTACATGGGAAAGACGGGAATGTTGGGTGGGCATCTGCAACCCCCCTGCACCAAAAGTCCGCACGTAGCCCAGCCGGCGCAGGGGCCAGGTGTCGAGCAGATCACGCTCGCACGGTGTAAGTGACACCCGGAGATTCCAGACAGGCTCCCACAAAACGTCCGCCGTTTGGTGAAATGGGAGTGATTCAAGCGGTAGCGTAAATTTATCGGTCATCTAAAGAACATAAAAGGGGCAAGATCTTCTCTTGCCCCAAATAAATCTGCTAAAGCCTAAGGTTAGATATCAAGCGGTATAGCCTCGCCGGCGGGTGGCCACAACACCGCCAACAATTAGCAGCAGGATCAAACCACCAGCTACGGCAATGAATTCGGTTCTGGACTCGGTTCCCCGGCCCGACACCGGTAGCATCGTGTCGCTTTGAGTTGAGGCTGTCGGGGCCGGCGCGGCTTTTACGGGCGTGGCCGCGGCGGTAGGCTGCGGCGCGGCTTCGGCCCCGGCAGCCGCCGGGGGCTGCATCCGGGCGGGATCACCGGGGTCCAGACCACCGGTATCGGTACTGGCCCGCTCATCACCTTCTACTTCACCAATATAGATGATATCACCGCCCGGATAGTTGAGTTCATATATCCGACCGGCTTCGGCTACAAAACTGTAGCTGGCCCCTTTGGGTTGACCCTCGCCCTGGGCCGTGCCTCGATATTCGCACGGTATTAACAACACATCCTGGTACGGACAAGCTGGGCTATCTGCCTCTTTGTAGGGGATGAAAAAGCTGCCGCCACTGCAAAAGCCATCAGGACTGTGGTAATCAAATTTCAAGGTATCGCCACCACAGTTTCTTACCCGGGCTACGGCCCCAGAAACCGGGGGATAGAGTGGGCTGGAATCCATTTCGGGAGCTGGAAGCGGTGCGCCGAGGTTGTTTTCAATGAAAAATGAAGGTCCCCGATATTCGGTATAGTTACTATCATTGCGGACCATCCGGACGATCAACTGGTAGGCGCCATCGGGAAAGGTACGGGTATCCAGAAAAGCCAGGTTACCGTTGATGACCGGAGCAAACACCGTAGCAGCCCAGAGCATCTCGTCACCCGATTTGAGATAAAGCTCATATTTCTGAAAATCCGGAAAGTCGACTGCCCCGGTAACTGTGACCAGTCCGGTCAGGCTCTCCCCATCTGAGGGTGTGGTAATGTAGACTGACTCTCCTCCCTGGGCCAAAGCGACCGTGCCCATTCCCAAGGCCAACAAAACCAATATGGCCACAACTGTTAGCAGATATCGCCACGACTGATGTTTCATGGTGGTAACCCCTTCCTTGCACTGACAAGAATTTTAGAATCGAATGAATACCTTGACAACTAACAAGGTAGACATAATATTACTTCACATAAGATTATAACATAGATGTAAAATAATGAGAAGTTGGGGAGGTCAATTTTTCAAGGCCTTATGCAAGCAAAGGATCGCCCTCAAATATCAACCGGGTGCGCTCGATCTCAGCCCAATTATCAGCCAAATCCAACGCCTTGAGAATTTCTTCCGGGCGGAGATTACCGAACTGACCGGCGGTCAACTGCATTATGAGAACGGCTTGACCATCCTGCATAGCCTCGAGACGCAAGGTGTGCAACCAGGGACGCAGGTCAATCGCTTCGTCCCGTTTTTTTCGGCGGCGAGCCTGAATCACTTTGTCGGCGGCCAGTAAGGCTTCGATTCGCCGGGTCAGTTCGTCGGAGGACAACTTTGTTTCAACAATCGCGCGGTAGTCGGCCCGGCGCAGCAAAGATTGGAGTGAAGAGGTTTTGAGCGGAACTTCCTCGATTGAGCGAATAGCTATGCCGTCCGGTAACGAGACCGCAATCCGAGCCAGGGCATCAGCCGGGTCGACCGGATCGGTAACGATAATATCCAGGATTTCAGCTGAACCGATGGTCCCAAGAGGCAACCCGGAAGCGACCTGTATTTTTGGCCGGGGGTTGAAACCGTGGGAGTAAGCCAACGGGATCCGGGCCCGGCGCAAGGCTCGTTCCCAGGCTAACACGGTATCCAGATGGGAGATATATTTTACTTGAGTTTTCTTGACAAACGTTATCCGAAAGCGATGGTTTGGCGGAGGTTGGTTTGGATCAGTCATCCACGCTCCATGATTCGTTCCAATAAGGTCCGGGTTGTATCGGACACGGGCAGGTTAGGGCGGTCCAAATCGGCCAGCGAAAACCAGCCGGCATCGGACACGTCATCAGCGGGCCTGAGCGGCTGGGCAGGCTCGAGCACCTCGGCCCGCAAATCCAGAATGACGTAGTGAAACCGTATTTGCCCGGTGTCATCCTGCTCGATCTTTTCAAAGGCATAAATAATCTCACCGGCCCGAATCTGTAACCCGGTTTCCTCCAATACTTCACGTTCGGCAGCTGCTTGCAGCGTTTCGCCCAGATTTACGCTGCCACCGGGGATGGCCCACAAGTCCTTGGCCGGAGCTTTGCCTCGTAAAACCAACAACACCTTGCCCCGGTCAACAACCACTGCGCCCACGGCCACCCGGGGGGCGTCAGGATAAATTGTGCTTATCACCACACTCCTCAGATTAGGGTGCGTCCAAAATTTTTGGAATGCAGCGGGGGGAATTAGGGGGACACCCCCCACACCTCCCAGTCCTCCAAAAATGTCAGACACACCCCTCAGATAAGACCAGCTTGACTCAAGTCGCTCAAAACCGCCTGCACGCATTCCGCTTCTGATAATTCGGCCGTATTGACCACGATTTCCGGATTTTCAGGAGGTTCGTACGGGTCACTGACCCCGGTAAAATTGGGAATCTGGCCGGCCAAAGCCTTTTTATATAGACCTTTTACATCCCGTCGGATGGCCTCTTCTAAAGGCACTTCCACATAACATTCCACAAAATTGGTCACTTCCCGGCGGACCATATGGCGAGTGGCCTGGTAAGGAGAGATAAAAGAACAGATGGTGGCCACATCGTTGCGAGATAACAACTTAGCCACAAAGGTAACCCGTTCGATATTCTTGTCTCGATCCTCTTTGCTAAAACCCAGGTCACTCGTCAGTCCCTCACGGACTATGTCGCCATCGAGCCGCTCCACTCGGAGGCCTCTGGCTTTCAGTTCCTTTTCCAGCATTACTGCCAGGGTGGTTTTGCCGGCACCAGACAAACCGGTCATCCACAGGACAAACCCCTTTTGTTCATTTTTTCCATTAACGGTACTCATTTTTTTCTCCATATATGATTTGGTGAAGTTATGGTACTTGGCCAGAGACGCCGAGATTTAGCAGGCGTTACCCGTCTTAAGGAATATCAATGGGTGTTACTATCATCAGATCTGGCCATAATCAGCGTATTTTCTTGAATGATCGCCTCATCTTCATCTTCCAGTAGAATCCCTTCAGCGATCAGGTATTCAACAATGCGGCGAGCATTTTGTTCCGGAGTGTGGGCGATGGTGTCTAACACGATCTCGGGATTTAAGGGCGGTTCGTACGGGTCATCGACCCCGGTAAATCCTTTCAAATCACCGCGCTGAGTTTGGGAATAAAAGCCTTTGTTGTCACGTTCCATACACACTTCCAGGGGCGTATCGACAAACACTTCGACATAGTTCTCCCCAACTTTGCGCCGGGCATCATTTCGAGCGGCGCGATAAGGGCTAATCGCGGCGACAATGACGAGTCCGTTATGCCTGACAATTTCAGCAGCAATGAAACCGATGCGACGAATGTTTGCGTCACGGTCTTCTTTACTGAAGCCCAACCCTTTGGAGATGTGGGTCCGAATGACCGCCCCATCCAGAACCGTTACTTGCCGGCCCCGCTCGAGCAGGAAGCTGGTCAATGCCTCGGCGGTGGTCGATTTGCCGGCGCCGCTCAACCCGGTAAACCAGACGCAGCATCCCTGTTTGTGGCGAGGTGGGGACATTTTGGCCAGAATAGCGGCAGTTTCGGGTCGGGTAAACCAGGCCGGCAACAACCGTCCATTGGCTAGATATTCATCCCGAACCTGCGTTCCCGAGATAGATAACAGTTTGGCTCCGACTGGGATTTCACTTTCCTCCACATATCTGTCTTCTTCAGGTAGGTAAGACAGGGCCTTGAACGGAACCATCTTGACCCCAACCTCGTCCCCATACTTGACCAGGAGTTCCTGAGCGTCGTACGGGCCATAGAACGGTTGGCCACTGGAATCCCTGCCGGGTCCCGCGTGATCTCGACCGACGATGAAATGATTGGCCCCGTAGTTGCGCCGGATGATCGCGTGCCAAACGGCTTCGCGCGGACCAGCCATGCGCATTGCCAGCGGCAGCAGGCTTAACAACGCTCGCTGGGGATCATAATAATATTTAATGAGAGATTTGTAAATACGTACCCGGGTATAGTGATCGACATCACCCGGTTTGGTCAATCCAACAACCGGGTGGAGCAGTAAGGCCCCATCAGTCTCCTCCATGGCGCGCTTGGTAAGCTCTTCGTGAATGCGATGCAGCGGATTGCGAGTTTGGAAGGCGACCACATTGTGGTGACCCATGCTGGTCAGCAGATCCCGAACTTGGGCCGGCGAATGGCGCAATTCAGTAAAGTCGTATGCCCGCGGCAGGTTGATGACCCGGACCGGCCCAGAAATGTAAACTCTGCCCCAGGTTTCCATTTCGGCTACCAGGGGGTGGCGAGTATCGGTAGTGCCACACACAAAACGGGCTTCACGGGTGGGACTCCAAGCAAAGGCTTCTTCAACCTGCATGATGGCGATGAGATTGTTCTTATCATCTCGCAAAGCCACCTCTTTGCCGAGTCGCAAGGGTGTATCTTCATCAATGGGGAGCGTAATTGGCATCGGAAAGAGAGTCCCGTTTGTCAAGCGCATCTCCTCAACGACCCGGTCGTAGTCGGCTTTGCCCATAAAGCGATCCAGAGGTGAAAAGCCGCCAACGGCCAACAGTTCCAGATCGCACAGCGACCGGTTGGATAACCGGATCGACGACAATTTGTTGGCCTTTCTGGTTAATTCAGACCGTTGCTCCTCATCGATGACCAGGTTGACCAGTTTTCCGCCGTATGGCGTTATCAGATTGTCCCACATGGTGTTGCCTCACGTTTGTGTGGTAGATAGATAGATTATGGTTGATGGCTATTGATGTAGGTTTGTAACTGCTCAGACATGTCATTTCGACCAGCGGGAGGAATCCCCGGAGGGGTACTCTTAACGACCAGGCGGTTGGTAATCCCAAAATTCGGCTTGGATTGTTACCGACCACCCCTCTATTAATTGTCGCCCAATAGGGATTTCTCGACCTTCGGTCTCGAAATGACCCATGGCTAAGTAGTGACGTACATTTTACATTGTAATATGTTAAGGTTTGAAATCGGTTTGAGCCACGTTAAAAGCCTTAAATCCGGCCTGGCAGCAGCCTCAATCCAGAAGAAAAACGGGCTTTCTCAAAACAACCCGGCTATTGTAACATCAGGCCAGGGTGACAGCAAAGACCTACCGTATATTCAATAACCTTGCTGTCCCCCCTAAGTCGTGATACAATTACTGTCTAATCCAAGAGTTGGCAGGGTGTGTCCGACAGTTTAGGAGGACAGGGGGGCGTGGGGGGTGTCCCCCCAATTCCCCCCTATGCTGTCCAAAAATCTTGGACGCACCCGAGTTGGCATAAAGAGGACTGAAGTTCATGGAAAAGCCGTACCTGGCTTCCCAAATCGATGATTTGGAAGCGCGATACCAAGCCGGCCAAGAAAAGATAGCCAAGTTAGAACAAAAACTCGAGGCGCAAGCCTATGAAATGCAGCAACAAGGAGGCCGTATCCAGAACCTGGAACAGGAATTGGCCGAAGCCCATACCCAATTGAACCGAGTGGTCCAGGTTGAAACCCAATTCGAACGTTTAAAGACCGAACTGCTCCATCTGGTAGAGCGCCAATACAGCGGTTCGCCACCCTCTGCGGCCGACCCAACCCGTACGCTGGCCAACCAACTCGACACGCACGCCAAAACCCTGAACAACCTCTTGCGTGAAGTCGATAAAACCCACCGCTATGAAGAACAGATTGCCCTGGCCCGGACCGAGGTGGAACGACTGAATAAGACGGTCAGTACCTTTCAACCCCAACTGGATACGCTCAAAAAGCAGTTGGATGAGCGGGTCCAGGACGTCGCCTATTTTGAAGATCAACGACGAGCCGACACCCGCCAGTTGACCGAACTCCAGGCTGAGTTACCCGATCTCCACAAGAAAATTGCGGCCAATCTCTCCAAAATCCAACTGGTCGAGCAACAAATCCCTCAATTCGGCAAATATGAAATTGCCATCGAAGAGCTACGCAATGAAATCCGCCGGTCCCGGGAAAGCACCGACTTTCAGATAGCTGAACGGGAACGGCAGATGAAAAAGTGGGCCGATCTGGCCGAAAGTCAGGAAGAGCGGATAGAAGAATACAAGGAACTCATAGAAAAGCACACCGAACATTATCAGCTCAACAAACGGACGCTGGCTTCATTGCAGGATTTCCAGGAACGGCTTCAGCGGGAGCAGCACCAAACCCACGAACTTCAGCGATTGACCGAAGAGCGCCTGTGGGCCGCCGTTCAACGGTGGCAGGTGGAATATGAGCAACGCTGGAAGAAACAAAGCATCGAATGGCAACCCAAAATAACTGATGTACTTAAAACCAACGAACAGTTGCAGCAACAGATCGAGCAAGTCAAGCAGTTCAACCAGAATTTTGAACAGCAACTGGATATGATCTTCCAGATCATCGAGGCAGACGTCCAGGCCCGGACCCTGGCTGCCAACGACTGGCAAAGACGCTTTGAAGAGTTGGCCAGTGAAGAGGAATAGACCATGCGAGTAATCGGCACGGCCGGCCACGTCGATCACGGCAAATCCACCCTGGTCAAAGCCCTGACCGGCATCGACCCGGACCGCCTCAAAGAAGAGAAGCAGCGGGCGATGACCATCGACCTGGGCTTTGCCTGGCTCACCTTGCCCTCCGGCGAGTCGGTGGGTATTGTCGACGTGCCGGGGCACCAGGATTTCATCAAAAATATGTTGGCCGGGGTGGGGGGCGTTGACGCGGCCTTGCTGGTGGTGGCCGCGGACGAAGGGGTTATGCCCCAGACCCGGGAACACCCGGCGATTCT
>Ga0209536_100004606_pt1 | contig 21780 bp, 13 predicted proteins | sample DeeMarSeWOR28_12_FD_187461 | JGI IMG/M metagenome (GOLD analysis project Ga0209536, IMG submission 187461) | Marine sediment microbial communities from White Oak River estuary, North Carolina - WOR-2-8_12 (SPAdes) (version 2) | ecosystem: Environmental > Aquatic > Marine > Intertidal zone >... | reverse complement strand
GTCCGCTTCTTAACCGGCTTGGCAACTTTCTTCTTGACCGCCTTCTTCACAGCCTTCTTGGTCGCCTTCTTCTGCACAGCCTTCTTGGCCGCCTTCTTCTGCACAGCCTTCTTGGCCGCCTTCTTCCCCCGCCCCTTGCCAACCCGTGTCTTCCTTGCCGCGCTCACCTCGGTGGTGGTTTTCACGCTCGTCGCGCCCGCTGCCTTCTGTCGCTGCTTCTTCGGCTCCCGCGCTGAACGCTCAGGTACGCGCTCCGCATCCCGCAGGCTGGTGGTCTGTGACTCTTCTGACCTGGGGGTGAGGGGGGGGATTGCCGGTAGCGGCATCGGATCCCACATGCCGGGGCCGCCCAACCCCGGCCCGCTAGAATCGAGACTCGTGGACATGTGTTTCACCTCGGATGTGATGATTGCCAGCTGCTGCTACAGTTTGCCTGTGGAGAGAGCATTTTTGCAAGAGCGACCGAAGGAGCACCGAAGCTCGGGGACCCTCTAGGTGCGATTTACGGACAGACTTTGCTGCGTCAGCTTGACAGCATAGCTGATGAGGCCTAAAGTAGCGGCACATATGTTTAATAGTCACACATAGTTACGCCTCATGCCCGGACATGATCGAATGCACTCTGTCCGATCCGTAGTACCTGCGGTGCTGGTAGGATGTACGCTGCTGTTTGCTTCCCAGGTGTTGAGCGGCCAGCAGGTTGCTGAAGTTCAAGTTGCACCTGTTACAGTCACGCTGGCGGTAGGCGAACGCAAGGAACTCCTGGCTTCCGCTTACGATAGCCGGGGAGACAACATTGCGACCGCCAGATTCGCGTGGACATCTAGCAGCCCAGGGGTGGTGCGGGTGGAAGAGGACCCAAGTGTCCCGGGCATCGCGATTCTCTTCGGTGTCGGTCCCGGACTCGCCAACGTCGAGGTCCGAGTGGGCAACCGTCGGGCGTCCGCTGCGGTCCAAGTTGTGTCCGTTGGGGCCGGCCCTGCCGCGCTCGGGGGCACGGGGTTGGCCACTGTGCTGCAGATTGAACCAGGATCCGTGTTCCTCCTCCCGTCTGAGGATGTTCGTCTCCAAGCGCGGTTCCTGAAGGACGACGGATCACTTGCAGCGCCGGCGATGATAACGTGGCGCTCGCTGCGGCCCGACATAGCTACTGTTACACCCGATGGAGTCGCCGTGGGGGTTTCGCTCGGGCAGGGCGTGATCGAAGCGACCTCCGCCACCGGGCTGTTGGCGAGGGTAACCGTGCAGGTTGCTCAGGCGCCGTTCGGTTTTGGAACCGCGGTTCTGAGCCTTTCTCCGGCCGAAGCCGACTCGCTGAGCGTTGTCGTACCGAGTCAGAACAATCGCATGGTTTCAGCCAGGCGATTGGTATGGCGATCGACCAACGATGCCGTAGTGCGGGTCTCGCCGATTGGCGTGGCCACTGGCGTCAGCGCTGGTAGCGCTGAGATTGTAGCCACAGGCTTCGGACAGGAGAGCCGGCTCCGGGTGAGCGTGCATCGCCCCGTCGAGTTCCTTGAGGTTCAGCCCACGGCCACCGAGGGGTTCGTAGCTCTGCCGCTCGGGGGTTCGATCACGTTCAGCGCAACCCCATTGGCGTCTGATGAAACCGCCGTACCAGAAGCACCGCTCACGTGGGTACAGCCGGATACTGCACTGGCGGCATTCGACCCAACGAGCGGTAGACTCACTGGAAAGGCGCTGGGAGAAACCCAACTGCAGGTCCGTGGTCCGGGAGAGGGTCTGGAGGTCACTTGGGCCATCCACGTGATTGTGGGTGGGTTGGCGATTGACCCCGGTGCGGTTGCCCTTAGCCGGGGGGCTCGCCGGGACTTGACAGCGTTTTTCACCGATGACGTCGGTGTGCCGGTATCCCCGGCCTCGGAGCTCACTTGGACCTCCTCGGATGCCGGAATTGTAGCTGTCGATGGCCAGGGTGGGCTGGAAGCCAAGAGTTTTGGAGTCGCGAATGTCGTCGCGACGACTGTTTGGGGGGGGGCTGATACCGCTGCGGTCTATGTGCAGGGAGAGATTCTGGTGACCTCGACGAGGGGCGGGCAGGCAGACGTCTTTGCCTTCGACCGCGAACACCCCGATCAGTTCAATCAAGTGACCGATCAACCGGGCAACGAGCTGAACGCAGTATACTCGCCGGACGGGACCAAGATCGTCTACGTTTCGGATGAGGGGGGAGGCCTTGACCTATTCCTCGTCGACGCTGTCGGGGGTAATCCGGTCCGCCTGACCTCGACTCAGTCCCTGGAGGCGTCTCCGTGCTGGACGCCCGATGGAAGCAAAATCGTATATGAGTCTGATGCCACGGGTGTAACCCAGATTTGGATAATGAACGCTGATGGCTCCGAAGTGCGGCAACTCACCCAGGGCGAGGTGACGAACATCCAGCCCGCGGTGTCACCAGATGGACGTACGATTGCGTTCACATCGGTTCGGGAGGGCAACTACGACATCTACGTGATGGATCTCGATGGATCGAACCAGCGCAGTTTCACGGCTGCAGCGGTTAACGAAACGATGCCGGTATGGGTCAGTGACTCGGCCATCGCGTACGTGTCAGAGAGGTACGAACGCCGCCGACCGAAGCGAACGGTGACGGTGCTAGATTCTTCGGGGCAGCTCATTGCTCTGACTCCTGAAGAACTCGTTGTCACGGACTTTGCCATCTCACCGGCGGGCGATCTGCTGGCAGCGGTCGTGTCAGCCGACGGCCGTTCAGGATTGGAGAGCCGGCTGTATCTCATTCCACTGACTGGAGAGGGCACACCGGTGGAGGTGCCACGAGCAGGCCCCAAGGATCAGCTCGGAGCACCGGCTTTCCGCCCTTGAGAGCAGGTTGCGTTTAGCTGCCTCACTCCGATCTGTTACTCCTCTCACCCGCAGGAATCATCCGGTAGACATGAAAGCACTCATCATACGCTCTCACGGCGACCTTTCACAACTTGGCATCGCCGACATGCCCGACCCCACAGCGGCGGAGTACGGCGAGGTGAGAGTGAAGCTCCGGGCCAGTGCCCTCAACCACCTCGATCTCTGGACGCTCAAGGGTCTTCCCGGGCTTGCGCTGACCTTTCCACACATACTTGGGGCGGATGGTGCCGGGACTGTGGATGAAGTAGGCCCAGGCGTCACCACCGTGCAGCCCGGAGACCGGGTCATGATGAACCCTGGGATCTCGTGCTACCACTGTCTCAATTGTCTAGCTGGAGAGCACTCACTGTGTGATAGCTTCATGCTACTGGGCGAACATCTACCCGGAACGCTGGCCGGATACGTCACGGTGCCACAGCACAATCTCGCAGTCATTCCAGATCTCCCACCGGGACAGGGAGAGCTGTCTTGGTCGGAAGCGGCGGCTTTTTCCTTGGTCACCCTCACTGCCTGGCGGATGCTCATTACGCGGGCGCGACTGCAACCTGGCGAAAGGGTCTTGGTCTGGGGATGTGGCGGTGGGGTATCCAGTGCAGCGCTCATGATTGCGAAATTTGCAGGTGCCTATGTCATCGTCACCTCGTCCAGTGATGCAAAGCTCAACTTCGCGAGGTCGTTGGGCGCCGACGCCACGATCAATCATGCGCGAACCGACGTGGTGCGAGAGGTGCGACAGCTCACGGGAAAGCGGGGTGTAGATGTGGTTGTCGAGAACGTAGGTGAAGCAACATGGGAGCAGTCCCTCAGAGTGCTGGCGAGACAAGGTAGATTGGTCACCTGCGGTGCTACAACGGGATCGCGAGCGGTGACTGACATCCGGCGTATGTTCTGGAATCAGTGGACGCTAATGGGATCCACAATGGGCACTGCCTCTGAGTATCACCAGATAGTCAGACTGCTAGGCCAGGGCCACCTCAGGCCAGTTGTGGACTCGACCTTCCCGATAGCACATGCGGTCGAAGCTTTCGAGCGACTCAAGTCGGGGCAACGGATGGGGAAGGTAGTAGTTGAGATAGAATAGGTCAGTCAGAGAACCAGCCCCGGCACTGAGCCGGGGGGATCTGTCCGCAATGGGAACCACCGCAGCTTCGGCGCAACCTAGTTGTCCCGCCGCAGCAACACCGTCTCCTCATTGGGCCCCAAGTGCGGCGTTCCCTCCGGATGACGGACTGCGCCGAGGGGCCGACCGGTCTCATCGAAAAGCGTACACACCTCGTCGTCCTTGGCGCCGCTGAGCACGTTTCTACCAGCCCGCGCGTGGGTTTGCGGTATCATCCCCATCCGCTTCGCAGAGAGAACTTGCAACAGACTGAAACCGCTACTCGTTAGCTGCATCCTGCCTCCACCCTGTGCCGAATCGTCTGCCCTCTTAGATGCAACCATCGAGTGAAGGGTTGCATGCCCTGCGGCCAACGTCCTTTCCGCCCGACGTAATCCGCACGACAACGGTCAGAATAGAGGATGCGCCGATCTCCTGCGTCGCCGCGTCAACTCGGACGGTTCTGCGGACCAAGTAGGGACTGCTGGATTTTGGATGTGTCGTGCTCTTCGCGCTCAGCCGTCTGCCCTGCATATTGGATACAGGCAACCAATCTCATGGGCCAGGCATCTCTAGAAACTGATCCCCTACCAGAGGGTGCTTCACATGCAGCCACCGGTAGGCACGTCATGCCAAGGCGCGGCGTATGTGAGGCCCTAGGGCTCTGGCGGGTTACGGCTGGTCCGGTTTCTCAATTAGAGAGTCACTGATATATGTCCTTTTCTCGACGCCTAGTCGGCATTTCGGCCCTGGTGACAATCGTGACGCTTCTGGTCGGAGGGATGTACCTGCGCATCCGGGATAGCGGCCGGGCCGCTGGCGACGGTGCTGCGATTAGAGCGGAAGAGGGCCGTCCCGAGGTATCCTCCGGCAGCACATTCTCCACCAACGTGGCAATTCCGGTGGAGGGCGGTATGGTGGTCCGCGATACGCTGGTTGTCTCAGTCTCAGCGGCCGCTCAGGCTGCTGCGATGAAGCAAGCGGCGTTGTCGGCGCAGGTTCAGGGTCGGATTGTCCGGCTTCACGTGATGGAGAACGAGGTTGTCGAGGGCGGTCGTCTCCTGATCGAAATCGATCCGACCGAGTACGAATTGGCGGTTGATCGGGCGAATGCCACACTTGCCAGAGCAGCCGCCCAATATCGTGAGTACACCCTTTTCGACGACCAGATCACGGATCCTGAAGTGAGAGCAGAGAGAGATCGTGTGGCGCGGGCAAGGAGCGGTCTGGACGAGGCGGAGGTTGGTTTGCGCGAGGCTCAACTCCAGCTGGAGAGGACCAGCGTGACTGCTCCGTACAGCGGCCGAGTGGCCAGCATAAGGATCGTGGAAGGACAGCTAGCTCGACCCGGTGACGAACTGCTCACCGTTGTCGATCTCGATCCGATCAGGGTAGAGGTGCAGGTGCTGGAGAGTGAGGTGGGCTACCTGGCTGCAGGACGCAAGGCGTCGATTGCGTTTTCTGCATTCCCAGGAGAGACGTTCAGTGGCACAATTGCCACGGTAAATCCCGTAGTGGAGCGAGACACTCGGACGGCCCGAGTTACTGTGATGGTGCCGAATTCAACAGGTCGGATTCTGCCAGGTATGTATGCACGGGTCGCGCTGGAAGCGCGCACTTTCCCCGACAGGCTTCTGGTACCAAGGGGTGCGATTCTGGAACGGGACCGCCGAACGATGCTGTTCGTTTTTGAAGGCGAAGGCCAGGAGGGATTGGCTAAGTGGCGCTATGTGACTACCGGCCTGATGAACGACTCACTGATAGAGATTGTAGCAAACCCCGAGACCGATATGGTGCAGCCAGGCGAAGTGGTCCTCACCGACGGTCACTATACGCTGATACACGACGCTGTCGTTCGCTTGGTTGCGGATGCGCGGGCAGCCGGCGGGAGGCCACAATGACTGTCGAAACAGTAGAGCGGCGAAGCGACAGGAGGCTGGTCGCAAGGGTGGAAGGTTGGGAGGATCGAACTGCACAGCCACACAACGGCACAACGATCCACCGATTATGCATGATCTTGCTGGCTATTGGACTGCTCAGTCCGAATATCGGTACGGCGCAGGAGGTACCACGGTACCTCACACTACAGGACGCGCTGGACCTGGCGCGGCAGAGGAATCCGGCGTTCCGCAGGATGCGTGCTCAAGCTGATGCCACCGGCGCTGACGTGAGGGCTGCAACCGGTAGTTTTCTGCCGAACCTCAACGCGAGCTTTGACTTTCGGGCATCTAAGAGCACGGTGGCAACGGGGCAGGACGACTTTGGCGGCAACATCGAGTTGCCCGAGTCAAGGACAATCGAGCGGAGTCACTCCTCTCAGGGATTGTCGTCGCAGCTCACTCTATTCGACGGATTTCAGAACCTCAATGGGCTGAAGAGTGCCAGGGCTGGTGCCGCAGCTGCTCAGTGGGGTGTGGATGCACAGGCCACAGTCCTCGACGGGGAAGTCAAGCGACGGTTCTATGAGGTAATCCACTGGCAGCGGCGGATCGCCATCGAGGAGCGGTTACTATTAGCCCGCAACGACGAGCTTGTCGCAACCGATAGGCTCTTTCGGGTAGCTGCCCGCGAACAAGTCGATGTACTGGGAGCTCGAGTAGAGGTTGCGCGGCAGGAGCAGAGTCTGGAAAGTGCTCGCGGTGAGGCGAGAAAGGCACTCCTTGTTCTGATTGAGGCGATCGGCCTCGAAGAAGAAGTTGACTTCCAGGTCGTTGGAGATTTCCCGGACGTTTTGGATCCGGGGATGTTGGATGCAGATGTTGTGGTGGAGCGTGTGCTCCAGTGGAACCCGAGACTACAACAGGCGGCCGCCAGTGCGGCACAGGCGAGTTACGCCGCAGACCGAGCGCGCGGACTGAGGTGGCCCACCATCACGGCGAGCGCCAGTTTCAACCGCAATGTTGGGCAGGATGGATACGGCGGGATGTTCCAGTTGAACCCGCAAGATCGTTCATTCGGGATCGGTTTCGGAGTCTCACTTCCCCTTTTCACGCGTTTCAGCACGTCGCAGGCGATTGCCCAAGCTGATGCTAGCCGGGAGGTGGAGACAGAAACCCTGCGGGAAACGCGGCTGCAACTCCAGCGGGAAGCGCAGAGCGTTTGGATTGATGTTCAGAACTCCTTTCGTCAACTCGAACTTGCAGAGCGAACTGCAGAGTTGGGACGCCAGCGCCTGGCGATGGCACAGGAACAGTATCAACTCGGCTCAAGGAGCTACACGGAACTACAGCAGATTGTCAACACATCAGCCAACGATGAGCGCAGTGCCTTGGCCGCTCGGCTGAACTACGTGAACGCTGTGATCGGCCTCGAGGAACTGGTCGGTGGACCACTGGGACCGTGACATAGTTCCTCATCATCGATATGTCTATCTCTAGACGGTGCATCAAGCGTCCAGTCGCGGTAGCGATGTTCTTTCTGGCCGTGGTGTTGCTTGGTGGCATCTCGTTCTGGCGACTTCCGATCGATCTGTTGCCGGACGTTGCGTACCCACGGCTAGTGGTTTACACCACCTACCCAGACGTGGGCCCTACCGAAGTCGAGCGTTTCGTCACCGAACCGATCGAACGGCAGGTATCACAGGTGCCCGGAGTCGAGCGGGTGGAGAGCGTGTCTCGAGAGGGGGTATCGCTCGTCACATTGCGGTTCGCTTGGGGCACCGACATGGAATTTGCGGTGCTCAACGTTCGCGAACAGCTCGACAATTCGCGTGACGAACTGCCCGACTTGAGTTCGCGTCCGGCGGTGCTCCGTACCGATCCCAACTCAGAGCCGGTGATGGCCGTCAGCGTGGCTGGCGAAGGTGACCTGGTATCCCTCAAGGAGCTGGCCGAGAACGTCTTCAAGCGTCGCCTCGAACAGATCGACGGGGTGGCGGAAGCCGCCTTGGCAGGGGGCTTGGAGCGTGAGATCCACGTCGAGGTGGATCCGCGATTGCTGGAGAGTTACGGGTTCACGATTGAGGACATCGGGGCTGTCTTGGAGAGCGCGAATCTCAGTGCGCCCGGTGGGCGGATTCGTCGAGGCAGGTACAACTATGCCCTGAGGACGCTGGGTGAGTTCCAGACGGTTCATGAAATCGCGCAGGTGCCGCTGGGTCCGAGTCGTGGTGGCACTGCTAGAAGCGGTAACCTAGTCCTGCTGAGTGACGTAGCGCGCGTCGAAGACGGCTTCCGGGACCGGGAGTCAATTGCGCGCTACAACGGGGCCGAGGCCGTGGGTCTTCTTCTCTTCAAGGAATCGGGAGCCAACGCTGTCCGGGTAGCCGAACGAGTAAACGTTGTGCTGAACCAGCTGCGTACCGAATACCCTGAGGTGCGGCTGGACGTGGCGATGAGTCAGGCCGAGTTCATCACCGATGCTATATCAAACGTGGTCCAGGCGTTGGTCTTCGGCGGCATCCTGGCTTTCCTGGTGCTGTTCTTATTCTTACGCAACGCGCGCTACCCGGTGGCTATCGCTTTGGCCATTCCGATATCGGTTGTGGCCGCTTTCTCACTGCTCGACCTTGCAGGTGTGTCTCTCAACATCATGAGTCTGGGCGGACTGGCATTGGGGGTGGGCATGCTGGTGGACAACTCAATCGTGGTGTTGGAGAACATCTTTAGGCACAGTGAGTCGGGTCTGGATGCGGCGGACGCAGCAGCTAGGGGAGCCGAAGAGGTTCAAGGGGCCATTGCGGCGTCGACCCTTACGACCATCAGTGTCTTTGGACCAATCATCTACGTAGAAGGTGTGGCGGGAGAGTTGTTCGGGGCGTTGTCTTTCGCCGTTGCCTTCGCTTTGCTGGCCAGCTTGGTGGTGGCCTTGACCTTGTTGCCAACAATGGCGGCCCGGTGGGGTGGTGGATCCACTGCGTCGGGAAGTTCCGCGTTCCGGTGCCTCACCCGTTCGGCGTTGGAGTCTGTTTCTTCGGCCACCTCTCGTATCTTCGCGCCGCTACTCGACCGGTTCGATCGCCATTTTGCGGTTTTCGCGGAATGGTATCATGGAGTGTTGGGACGGGCTTTGGACAATAGAGGTTGGGTAGTGGGTCTTGCGATTGTGACTTTTGTGTTGGGCCTCGCCGTTGCAGCGAGGTTGGACCGCGGCCTCCTTCCCAGTGTGGACCAAGGTGCATTCCAGGCACGACTGGAACTCCCGAGAGGGACAGATCTTGATGAGACGGCTGCGGTCGCCGCGCGTCTCGAGGCTGTCGTCCGCAGCGATCCGGCGGTTGAAGCAGTGTTTACTCGTGCGGGTATCCAGCAAGCTGTGGCCGGTATCGAAGATGAGGAGAGTGGACTCAACACTGCTGTGCTGGATGTCCGGCTCAGGTCGGGAGAGCGGACCGATCCCGCTCTGGAACGGATGCGACCCGCTTTGGGGCGATTTCCGCCGGGTATGTTGGTCATCGAGACGGGAACGGCAACGGCCCTTGGTCGACTGCTCGGCGGCGGTGAGGCTGATCTCTCGGTGCGGGTGCGAGGAGACGATCTCGCGGGCGCATGGACATATGCACGCCAACTGGAGCGAGATCTCCAGGAAGTATCGAGTCTCGCCAACGTACGCATCGCGGTGGAAGAAGGACAACCGGAGTTGCTCGTGGAGATCGACCGAGAGAGCGCTGCAGCGTACGGAATAGAACCGCGCCGAATAGCGGAGACCGTCGAAGATTACATGCTTGGTAGGACTGCCTCCGAATTCGTGGACTTTGCGGAGAAGGTTCCGATCATCGTTCGACTCCCGGAGGCACAGCGACGCTCCGCTCAGACCCTTGCCCTCCTCAGCGTTGACGGTATCCCGTTGCGAGAACTCGTGCACACACGCGAGACTGTAGGTCCTGCCGAGGTTCGGCGTGTGGAGCAAGCACGGACGGTTTCGGTGTACGCCGATGCTGCGGGCAACCTGGATGCTGCGATAGCTGATGTGCGAAGGATTCTTGCGTCCGACGTTGCTCCGGCGGGGCTGCGCGTAGAGGTGGGTGGCGAGAACGAGGAGCGGGTCCGGAGCTACCGCGACCTCGCATTTGCCTTTGCGCTGGCATTGCTGTTGGTCTATATGATATTGGCAGCCCAATTCGAGTCGTTCATACATCCGTTCACGATTCTGCTCAGCGTCCCGTTGGCAACAGTGGGCGCCTCAGTTGCTCTGTGGGTAACCGGTCAGGGCCTCAATGCGATGAGCCTCATAGGGCTTGTGATCCTCGTGGGGATCGTTGTCAACGATGCCATCGTCAAGGTCGATTTCATCAATCAGGTGCGTGCAAGTGGAAAACCACTGCGCGAGGCGATACTGGAGGCGGGACGGGTAAGGCTCCGACCGATCATCATGACCACAGTGACAACCGTTCTTGGCTTGGCCCCGATGGCATTGGGGTTGGGGCGCGGAGCCGACCTGCGGGCTCCGTTGGCAATAGCCGTCATCGGCGGTCTCTTGAGTGCTACTGCCCTCACCCTAATCGTGGTACCAGTGGCATACCATCTATTGGACGAAGTGAGCCAGAAGATACGGCTTGGCGTCGGTGGTGGGCCGAAGCTCGAGAAACCCGCTGGCAGCCAGTCGGAGGCGGTCGGTTGATCCGGCTGTCCATCCGCCGGCCGGTCGCCGTCACGATGGCGTTCCTGGCGGTAGGACTGCTCGGCCTTGCTGCCTGGCGCGACATCCCGATAGAGCTTCTGCCGAACACGGATCTGCCACAGCTGTTCGTCGAGGCGCAATGGCCCAATGCCTCTCCTGAAGCAATGGAGGCCTTCGTCACGGCTCCGATGGAGGCGACGGTGCAGCAGATTCGGGGCGTCGAGAAGATCACTTCCACCTCAGATGTGCGATTTGGATCGGCGCAGGCTCTAATCGAGGTAGAGTTCGAGCGCGACACAGACATGGATTTCGCGCGTCTCGAACTATCCGAACGACTTACCCTGCTTGAGGACGAACTGCCAGCAGGCGTCAGACCTCCACTTGTCCGTCCCTATGTGCCGGATGAGTTTGAGGACCAACAGACTCCATTCCTTACCTACACCGTCACCGGGCCTCACACGGTTGAGGCGCTGCGGGCCCATGTTGATGACCGGATTCTGCCAGAGCTCACCCAAGTTGCTGGAGTCGCCGGCGTTGTGGTTTGGGGTGGTCGTGAACGGGTATTGGCTGTTGAACTGGACGAAGAAAAGATCAACGCACTGGGACTCAGCTCGTGGTACGTGCGACAGAAGATCGGCGAACTTGAGTACGTCGCAGAGGCTGGGATGGTGGAAACCGGAGCTCTCCTGCGCACCGTGGCGATTCGCCACGTGACGCATTCAGCGAACGAGATAAGGCGAGTTCCGCTTCTCACCGACCGTGGACGAGTGGTGCGGGTCGAGGACGTGGCCACGGTGCACGATACCTTTGAGGAGCCGAGTAGATACAACCGTATCAACGGTCAGCCAGCCGTGTCCTTCCAAGTCCATAAGGAACTGGGAGTGAACACCGTGCGAGTCGCCGACCGCGTCAAGGAACGCCTCACAGCCATTGAACAGATGCACCCCCCGGGCGTGTACCTGATTCTCGAAGACGATGAAAGCGAGGATATCAAGACTCAACTGCAGGACCTCCGCGTGCGCGCCCTCATCGCAGCCGCCGTGATCTTCGTCGTACTATTGCTGTTCTTGCGATCCTTCCGCTCTGCAGCCGTGGTGTTCGCGACGATCGCGTTCTCCATACTGATAGCCCTCAACCTGATCTATTTCGGTGGGTTAACGCTCAACGTCCTCACTCTGATGGGTCTCGCGATGGGGTTCGGGTTGATCGTGGACAACGCAATCGTGGTGCTGGAGAACATCTACCGGAAGCGGTCCCAAGGGCACCCGGCTGCGGATGCAGCCGAGCAAGGCGCCCGTCAAGTTGTGCTGCCGATCTTGGCGGCCACGTCGACGACACTCATCGTGTTCATTCCCTTCGTGTACCTCCAAGGTGAACTCAGAGTCTACTACATACCGCTCGCCATCGTTGTTGGGATGAGCTTGTTGGCCAGCCTGTTCGTGGCGTTCACCTTCATTCCGGCTCTGGCCAGCAGGGTGCTGGGAGGGGCAACCAGTGGCCGGGCTGGTGGAGCCGACGCTCGCACGGGTGGACCGCCGCATCCAGCCGTAGCGAGTTCTGATAGTGGTTCGCCTCACCTACAGCCCGACCGTCCGCCCTTTTACGTTCGCTTCTACTCCGGGATACTCGGAGTCACTCTTCGTCTCTCGAGGGTGAGACAGTGGCCGGTGTTGCCGGTGGCGACGGTTGCCGTGGCCGTGGCAGCCTTTGGTCTTTCATACTACGTGTTCCACAAGTACGTCAACCGGGGAATCGTGTGGGGTCGCTGGGGTGGCAGCGAAACGTACATCGCTATCCAGATTCGGCTCCCACGGGGTGCCGAGCTTGAACGCACCGACGAACTGAGCCGATTCTTTGAAGCCAAGCTACAGACCCTGTCAGAAGTGGAGAGGTTCACGTCGTACGTCCAGCCTGAGTTTGCGAGCATGGAAGTGACATTTCCCGATTCACTGGAGAACACCCTCGTTCCTGTCGCGATCAAGGAACAGTTGTTGGCGTACAGCTACCTGTTCGGAGGTGCCGAGGTGCGGGTCTATGGCTATGGTCCGTCGTTCTACGGTGGCGGAGGCGGTGCACCCAACTACACGATCAAGGTGCTGGGCTACAACTACGAGAGGGTCCGGGAGATCGCCGAAGATCTGGGACGGCGACTCGGGCGCTTCTCACGGGTGCGCGACGTCGATATCAACTCCTCCGGCTGGTTTGTGCGGGATAAGGCTACGGAGTTCGCGCTCTCCATAGACCGACGGAAACTCGGGCTTCACGGAATAACGGTGCAGAACGTTGTAGGCCAGGTGGGGGCCTCAGTGCGCGGCCAAGTCGCCAACAGCCGTATGCGGATCGGCGGCGATGAAGTATTGTACGAGGTCAAGCTCGCGGGATTTGAAGAACTCGACGTGGTTCAGTTACGGGAACTGCTGCTTCAGGCACCGAGCGGAGAGGGTGTCCGTTTGGGGGATGTGGCCACAATCGAGGAACGCCGCGTGCTCAACCGTGTTGTCAGGGAAAATCAGCAGTATCAACGCAATGTGAGCTACGAGTTCCGTGGTCCTGCCAAGCTCGGCGATCAGGTTCAGGATGCGGTCATTGCGGCGACGCACGTGCCGGAGGGATACAAGATCGAGGGGCGCGACGAGTTGCGATGGGAGTGGGAAGAGGAGCGGCAGATATACGGGGTGTTGATCGTATCGCTCTTCTTGATCTTCATGGTTACCGCAGCTCTCTTCGAGTCATTTCGCCAACCGCTGTGCGTGCTGCTGACGGTGCCTATGGCATTGATCGGCGTGTTCCTCATGTTCTTCTACACGGACGCCAGCTTCACTCGGGAAGCCTACATAGGCGTGATTATGATGGGCGGTATCGTGGTCAACAACGCCATCCTGCTTGTTGATCATGTCAACTATCTGCGTCGCAATGAAGGGCTGCCACTGGAACAGGCCACGCTTCAGGGCACGCTCGAGCGAGTCAGGCCGATTCTCATGACCAGCACGACGACGATCTTGGGACTGTTGCCGCTTGTGCTGTTCAGTGAATATGCGGACGCGAATATCTGGAACGCCTTGGGATATGCGTTGATTGGTGGCTTGGCCAGCTCAACCCTCCTGGTTCTCACCGTCACGCCGGCGCTATATCTGATCTTCGAACTGCGACCTGAGAGACGACGTGTGATAGCGCTTCAGGGCTGACCTCCTGAAGTGGAAAGCCGACGGCGCGATCATCACGGGGGACGAACCTGACGAAATGGCATGGGTGAGTGGGTAACGCGGCACCACGCGCCATTCTCTCAAAGGGGGCAGCGGGTGCTGACAGTCTGCGCTGCGGTGTGATTCGCCCTATCCCTTTCTGCCGCCGCTGGTGCCACTCGATCCTATGTGCGTAAGTATCTGCCCGGCAACAGCTTAGACGTCAGAACGCCAATTGATTTGAGCCCCGCGAGTCACTATATTTCATAGACCTCCAAGGGGGTCGAGAGCGGCCCCCTTTTTTCGTATTGCAGCCAGGATAGAAATGACCGGTCCGAATCGCGAACGCATTCTGAGTCGACTGATAGAAGACGAATTGAAAGAGTCGTTCATCGACTACTCGATGAGCGTCATCGTGCAGCGTGCTCTGCCGGACGTCAAGGACGGCCTCAAGCCGGTGCACCGGCGCATTCTCTACGCGATGAACGAGTTGGGCCTGCAGCCCGGGCGCCCTTACAAGAAGAGCGCGACCGTCGTGGGTGACGTGCTGGGCAAGTACCACCCGCACGGTGACATGGCAGTGTATGATGCCCTGGTGCGCATGGTGCAGGATTTCTCCTTGCGGTATCCACTTGTGGACGGACAAGGAAACTTCGGTTCGGTCGACGGGGACAGCGCTGCGGCATACCGGTATACCGAGGCGAGGCTGACTCCCGTCGCGGTTGCCATGTTGGAGGATATCGACAAGAAGACTGTCGATTTCACTGCCAACTTTGACGACCGGCTCGAGGAACCCACGACCCTCCCGTCCCGGCTTCCTAACCTGCTGATCAACGGTTCATCAGGCATAGCTGTGGGCATGGCCACCAATATCCCACCGCACAACCTCGGGGAGGTTGCCAAAGCCATCAAGCACCTTGTCGACAACCCCGATTGTACTATCGATGATCTGAGACGCCACGTGCGAGGGCCTGATTTCCCAACAGGAGGGTTCATCTACGGGCGCGATGGGATCAAGGAATGTTACGCGACTGGTAGAGGCCGTATCGCCGTGCGTGCCCGCGCGCAAATCGAGGAGAAGGAATCGTCCGGCAAGGCTCAGATTGTCGTCACCGAGATACCCTTCCAAGTCAACAAATCACGATTGATTGAGCAGATCGCGGAACTGGTGCGCAACAAGAAGATCATCGGCGTGTCCGACCTAAGGGACGAGTCGGATCGGGACGGCATGCGGATTGTGATTGAGCTGAGGAGGGATGCGAACCCGTCGGTGCTTCTGAATCAGCTGTACAAGCGTACACAGATGCAGACCACCTTCGGCGCGATAATGCTGGCGCTGGTCGACGGTGTTCCCAAGGTATTGAACCTGAAGGAGATCCTGCAGCACTTCGTGGATCATCGTCACAGTGTGATCACGCGGAGAACTCAGTTTGATCTAGATGGCGCCGAGGCCCGCGAACACGTTCTCGAAGGTCTGAAGATCGCCGTAGACAATATTGACGAGGTGGTCAAGATCATCCGTGGAGCCAAGGATGTGCCGGCCGCCGATACCGCATTGCGTGAACGCTTTGATCTCAGCGAGGCGCAGAGTGAGGCCATACTGAACATGCGCCTCGCCAGACTGACGTCCCTTGAGATCGGCAAGCTCGAGGAGGAGCTCAAGGAACTCGGGGCGTTGATCAGGGAGTTGAAAGCACTACTCGGGTCGAAGCCCCAACGCCTCAGCTTGTTGAAAGACGAAGTGGACGCGATCGTCAAGCGGTTCGGTGATCCGCGTAGGACAGAGATCGTGGCCGACCAGGGTGATTTCTCCGTCGAAGATCTGATCGCCGAAGAAGATATGGTGATCACGATCTCGCACTCCGGATACATAAAGCGCATTCCGGTGGGTACGTACCGCCGGCAGCGTCGTGGCGGCCGCGGCTTGAACGGGATGGGAACCAAGGAGGATGACTGGGTAGTGCACCTCTTTGTGGCGTCCACACATGACTACGTCTTGTTCTTCACTCAGACAGGCCGCGTCCATTGGCTCAAGGTATACGACGTACCTCAAGGGGGTCGGGCCGCACGGGGTAAGCCGATCATCAACTTGGTGGGGATCCAGCCTGGTGAGCGGATCGCCGCATTCGTTGCGGTGCGAGAGTTCAGCGATTCACGGTATCTGATGTTCGCCACATCCGGTGGCACGGTGAAGAAGACGCGTCTCTCTGCATATGGCAACCCCCGGGCAACCGGGATCAACGCTATCAACGTGGATGAAGGAGACGAGCTAATAGAAGTCCGGCTCACCGATGGGTCGAATGATGTCGTGCTAGCCACGACTGAGGGCATGAGTATCCGGTTCGGCGAGAAGGACGTTCGCGAGATGGGCCGAACCGCCACCGGAGTGCGCGGAATCCAACTCGGTCCCAACGACCGAGTGGTCTCCATGGTTGTGATTCGCCGTGATGCGACCTTACTCGTGGTGAGCGAAAAGGGATTGGGCAAGAGGTCTGAGCTGAGTGATTATCGAATCCAGAAGCGTGGCGGGAGAGGAATAATCACTCTCAAACGCACTGAAAGAACCGGCCCTATCGTTTCTCTCAAAGAGGTCGTTCCCAACGACGAGTTGATGATTGTGACCCGCAACGGTGTAATCATCCGAGTACCGGTGGATGGCATCAGGGTGTCCGGTCGAAACACGCAAGGTGTGAGGGTCATGAATCTGGATCCCGGGGATACCGTGATGGACATCGCTCGGGTCGTGGAGGAGGACGAGGAAGCCGAGAGGGTTGCGCTGGATACTCCGGCTGGGGCCATGCTGGATGAGGGTCATGAATAGCATCAAATGACAGCTAATCCAGAAGCAGAATCCCTAGTTACCCTAGAGACGATTCGGGAGGCTGCAGACGGGTTCCAAGGGGTTGTGGAACGCACGCCTCTCATTCACGCCCCCGCGCTGGAGGCTATGGTGGGGGTTGCCGTCTATCTCAAGCTGGAGAACGCCCATGCAACTGGGGCGTTCAAGCTGCGCGGTGCGTGGACTGCCATCCGTCGGCTGCCAGAAGAGCGACGAGTGAACGGTGTGCTCACATACTCCAGCGGCAATCACGGTCAGGCGGTGGCTTTTGCGGCGCAACGTGTTGGAGTTCGCGCCGTCATCGTGATGCCGGAGACGGTTCCACCGGTCAAGGTGGCTGGGGTGAAGCGGTGGGGGGGTGAGGTGGTCTTTGCTGGTAGGACGTCAGAGGATCGCTTCAGAGTCGCCATGGAGATGGCTGAGACTGAGGACCTGACAGTGATCCCCCCGTTTGACCACCCTGATGTTATCGCCGGGCAGGCGACGGCGGGCTTGGAGATCGTGGAGCAGTTGCCGGAAGTAGCTCACATCCTGGTGCCGGTGGGCGGTGGAGGATTGGCTGCCGGTGTAACCACAGCTGTGAAGGCTCTGCGTCCGACGGTACGCGTAACGGGAGTAGAGCCGGAAGGGTCGGCTTGCTTCAATGCCGCACTTGCTGCAGGTAGACCCGTGCGCATCGAACGGACGAATAGCATTGCCGATGGGCTGCTTCCACTTTCGATCGGTACCCTTACCTTCAAGCATCTTGTCGGCCGCGCTGACGGAGTGACCGTGTCCGACGAGGCCATCGCCGAAGCCACGATCTGGCTCCGAACGAAACAAGGGGTGATGGCCGAGCCCTCGGGTGGAGTAACCAGCGCGGCTCTTCGAGCTGGCGCCGTTCAGCCGGAAGGACCGTGTGTTCTTGTGGTGAGCGGAGGCAATGCCGATGCGGATGTGATGGCGTTACTGGAACAGGTCTTGCGAAAGCCCGGCCATGACGACCACTGACCAGGTGAAGATACTGGTTGCTGACGACGACGAGGCTCTGCTTAACACTCTGGTGTGGATTCTCAAGGACAGGGGCTACGAGGTAGTCCCAGTCGCAGACGCGAGTAGTCTCATCAACCATCTGATTGACGAGCATCCAGACCTTCTCATGCTAGACATCATGATGCCGAAGGTCGATGGGCTGCAGATTCTCGAACAGATCAAGACTGACGAGCGGTGGCGTGACTTACCAGTTCTGATGATCTCGTCTATGTCACCGGAAGAAGGCACGGTGAAGGCACTGGGACTCGGAGCTTCAGACTTCATTGCCAAGCCATTCAGGGTAAAGGAGCTCTTGGCGCGAGTCGACGCACATCTGCGAACAGGGCGCGCGCTCCGCGAGGCTCGCCAAGAGGCACGGGATAGAGCAGCTGAGGCAAAGGCTAGGGCGGAGGAGGCAGCTATACGCGCCGAGATGGTCGATATCCTCCATGAGGTGACGGACGCCCTGAAAGCCGAAGAGATCTACCACATCCTGGCGCGTCGTGTTGCCCACGTTCTCAACATAGCCAAGTGTTCACTTGTTATCCCTCGGGCTGACGGCAAGGTTGGACTGGTGGTGGTTACCTCCGACAACCCGATGTTGCGCAACCTGGAGATCCAGCTGGATGGCTATCCGGAAATCAGAAAGGCGCTTGATACCAACCAGCCTGTTCTCGTGGCCGATGTGAGGACTGATCCGCTATACGCCGAGGTCAGAGAAAGGTGGAGTAAAGAGGGCATCAGAGTCGCAACGAAGTCAGTTATAGCAATTCCGTTCAGCCTGCACGGTGCGCAGTCAGGGGTCTTCTTCCTGCGCACTATCGATGAATCCACTCCACTCACAGTGCAGGATGTGGCCTTTGCGGAGCAGGTGGTCAAGACGGCCGTCAATGCGATTGAGAAAGCCTACCAGCTTGAGACTGTACAATCGGACCGGGAGCGTTATCGTTGGCTCGCCTCCATTGATGCCCTGACCGGGTGCATGAATCGCCGGGCGTTCATGGAGAGGCTCGAACGGGAACTTGATCGCGTGAGGCGTTACGGGACAAAACTGAGCGTCTTGATGATCGACCTCGATCGGTTCAAGGACGTGAACGACAACAGAGGTCATCTGGTGGGTGACACCGTGTTACGCCAGCTTGGGGATATGTTGCGGCGGGAGGTCCGATCCGTTGACCTGGCAGCGCGATACGGTGGTGAGGAGTTCATAATCGTGTTGCCTGACACCACACCGGACGGAGCCATGGTTTTTGCAGAACGCTTGCGAAAGCGGGTGCTGAGCAAGAACTTCGCAGAGTCCGGTGATCCACTCAACGTGACGGTTTCAATCGGCGTGGCGAGCGTGAGCGGAGAAAGTGGTGCAGTCGAACCTGAAACACTGATAGCTCGGGCTGATGAGGCGCTGTATCGAGCTAAGAACGATGGTCGGAATCGAGTGCGTTGATGAGTAGACGTTGCCCTAGGTGCAAGACTGTGTATCAAGGTGAAGCTCGTTTCTGCCCCAAGGACGGCAGTCCGCTCGTAGATGTTGGGGGCAGTGGGGGAAGACCTGTGGTAGCGCCACCCTCGGGTGGCGGGCAGACGATTGCGCGGAAGGTTGTTCCCCGAGGCGGAGGCACGGTTGACCCCGCTGGTTCGCTGTCCCGCCAGGTGCTGGATCACAGGTACAAAGTGGAGCGCCTTCTCGGCGAGGGCGGGATGTCCTACGTCTACGAAGCAACCGACATGCACAGCGGGAAGAGCCTAGCAATCAAGGTTCTGAGTCCGAAACTCAGCAAAGACGCAACTTCGGTCGAGCGGCTGCGGAGAGAGGCAGGGCTGGCAATTCGGCTGGATCACCCCAACATCTGTCGCATCCTCAGGCTTGGCGAAACGGAGGACGGGCTCATCTACCTGGTCATGCCGTACTTGAAGGGAGAACTACTCTCGGACCGCGAGACCAGGACGGGGCCTATGACCGCAGAGCTGGGGGTCGAGTACCTGGCGCAGATCTGCTCGGGCCTTCACTTCGCCCACCGGCAGAACATAATCCACCGCGATCTGAAGCCAGAGAACATAATGATGGTGCCGGGAACAGACGGTTCCGAAACCCCGGTCATCATGGATTTTGGACTGGCCAAGCAGAATAGGGCAGATCCTAGTGTGGCGAAGCTGACAGCTACCGGCATCATCCTGGGCACACCGGAGTTCATGAGTCCGGAACAGATCCGCGGACACCAGATCGATGCCCGCAGCGATGTGTACTCACTAGGCATTGTGGGCTATGAGATGTTCACGGCCCGGCTCCCGTTTGAGGGCCGCTCACCTCAAGAGATGATGATAGCGCGCCTGCGTGGGAAGGCGACGCCCCTCAGGAAGTACCGTAGTGACTTCCAGCCGCGGTTGGAGGCGGCGCTCATGAAATCCATGGAATCCGACCCCCGAGACCGGTACGCGACTGCCTTCGACTTTGGTCAGAGCCTTGTCGACGCTTTGGGAGGTGAAGCGGCGCAACGCCTCAGCAAGTTTCTCCGATAGCAGATGACTGCGCGCCGTGAAGCCGTATGAGAGAGTACCCCAAGAGCCCTCAGTTCTGGTTCTAGGAGGGGACCATACGTCTGCGATCGGTGTGGTCCGCAGCCTCGGGCGGAGGGGAATACCCGTCTTTGTCGGTGGCTTGAATCCACGGATTCCTGCGGGATTCTCGCGGTTTGTATCACGTCGGTTCAGGTACTCCGGTGAGCCGACGCGAGCGCTCGAGCAAATAGTCGACAGGCTCCACAGATGGCGTCCGCAAGTCCTGCTGCCAATCATGGATCATGCCTGGTCCCTGGTCTACTCTCGATACGACGAGCTATCAGAGCACACCACAATCGTTCCCTGCCCCGATCCTGTTCTCCGGTCGGAGTTGAACGACAAAGCAAGTATGCTGGAGACCGCATCGGCGCGTGGCGTGCCCACACCGAAAACGTATGTACCGTCATCGGTGGATGAGGCGTTGGCCCTGCGACACGACTTGCCCTATCCGGTCCTGTTGAAGCCAGCTCGGGGCACAGGTGGAGTGGGGATTAAACTCGCGCGTGACCCGACAGGCTTCGAAAGCGCGCTGCGAGATGCCGAATTGGCTCCAACGATCCAGGAGTTCATTGAGGGCGATGACCTCGAACTGACTATTCTCGCTGACCACGGTGAACCACTGGCTGGCTCTGCCTATGTGACTTTGCGCAACCGCCCGCTACCATACGGGCCTCCCGTCGCTTGCCGCACTATTCGAGATCAGCATCTCATGAGCATCGGAGTGAAGTTCTTGCAGGAACTCAGGTATCATGGCGTAGCACACCTTGACTTCCGCAGGGATCGGCGAGATGGTCAACCGAAACTCCTGGACTTCAACGTCCGCTTGGCGGGAAGCAACGAGATCTCAACTCGAACTGGTGTGGACTTCGCTCTGATGCTCTATCAGATGGCTCTGGGACGGCGCGTCGTTCCTTGCTTTGAATATGAAGTGAACATGGAGTTTCGCTGGGTCTTGTTTGGGGAGCTGCAACATCTGATTCAGACTCCTCGCAAGCGCGCCGTAATTCGGGATCTCATGCGTTGGCGTGGTGTTCACACGGACATTTCATTGAGCGATTCCCTTCCTCACGTGATCGATACGTTCAACGTCATCGCGGACAAGAGCCTTGGGGTGGTCCGTCGAGCCGTACCGCGCCGGTTGATCAATGCGGTGGGTGTGAACCGCTCTGACAATTAGCGTCGCGGCGGTTTTCTGAGAGGGCCCAATAGCTGTGCCCGAGTTGTCTCTCTCGTAGCCGGACTCGCACTTGCGATTTCGGCGTCTGCCTCAGCGCTCGCAGGAGTCGATGTCCGACTGGGGCGAAACCGCTGATGTGTTTGTTCGCCGACCAAGCCTTCTGCAGCTGTGGAGAAAGCAAACCCTGATGAAGCGGTATCCCGCCTACGATCCACCCGAGTACGTCAATTGGCGGCCTGATCCAACTCTGCTCGCCGAGTTTGATGAGGTGTGTCGCCGCGATTCGGTGCGGTCTGGCATACTCGATCTTCTGACTCCTGAGGGCAGGCTCGATCTCTATGCCGGACTCCTCAGGACTCGACTTCAAGACACAGCTCTCAAGAGATGGGTGCGGCAGGGAGTGATCTCCAAGGCTTGGCTGGGGACGGGGGAGGAAGCAACTACCGTCGGGCCGGTTCATGCACTCAATCGG
>Ga0209536_100004605_pt1 | contig 21780 bp, 19 predicted proteins | sample DeeMarSeWOR28_12_FD_187461 | JGI IMG/M metagenome (GOLD analysis project Ga0209536, IMG submission 187461) | Marine sediment microbial communities from White Oak River estuary, North Carolina - WOR-2-8_12 (SPAdes) (version 2) | ecosystem: Environmental > Aquatic > Marine > Intertidal zone >... | reverse complement strand
GGCAGCATTGGCGCAGCAGAGGCTTATATGGAGGGCTTGTGGTCAACCGATGACCTGACGACGGTCATGCGCATTTTGGCCCTGAACCAAAACGCCTTTGAGGACATGGAAAAGGGCTTGGCCCGCCTGACCGCCCCCCTATACAAGCTCTATCATTATATCAGAAAGAATACGAAGGCGGGCAGCCGCAGGAATATCATGGCCCACTACGATCTGGGGAATGATTTTTATGCGCTGTTTCTGGATAAAACCATGACCTATTCCTGCGCAATATTTGAAAAGGAGGATAGTACCCTCAAACAAGCATCCGAGGCCAAATACGATCGACTTTGCCGCAAGCTAAATCTTGCCGCCGGCGACCGGGTCGTCGAAATCGGTACCGGCTGGGGCGGTTTTGCCGTTTATGCGGCCCAAAAATACGGTGCCAATGTGACCACCACCACCATCTCCGACCAACAGCACCAATATGCCAGAAACCGCATCACGGAGGCAGGGCTGGAAGACCGCGTCGTGCTGCTGAAAAAGGACTACCGCGATCTTAACGGAAAATTCGACAAGCTGGTATCCATTGAAATGATCGAGGCTGTCGGTCACCAGTATTTGGCAACCTTTTTCAAGACCTGCAGTCGTTTGTTGAAAGATGACGGTATGATGGCACTGCAGGCCATCACCATCGGGGATCAGATATTCGACCGCCACAAACGATCGGTGGATTTCATCAAACGCTATATTTTCCCGGGCAGCTGCATTCCTTCGATCACCGCCATCAGCAACGCCATCGCCCGTGCAACCGATCTGCGCATCGTTGATCTGGAGGATATTACACCGCATTACGCCAGAACCCTGCGTGAATGGCGCCGGCGCTTTTTCGACAATATCGATAAGATTCGTGCGTTAGGATTTTCAGACCCATTTATCCGGATGTGGGAATATTATCTTTGCTACTGCGAGGGTGGGTTCGCGGAAAGATATATCGGTGATGTGCAGATCGTGTTTGCAAAACCGTTTTGCCGCTGCGGCAGCCCGCTTGCCGGCTAAATGGGCCGCCGGATTTTGTCCCGTTGCCTCCCAGGCGGTGCCTGCCAGGCATGTTAGCGCAGGTGTGTATAGACCAAAATAGTAAAGGCAGAGCAAGGATTGCTCTGCCTTTGATTTTTGTGCCGCTTGTCACAAGCAATGGCACGGTAAAAGGACTGCGGTATAAGTGATTGTAAAAAAAATCCCCCGCAATCGGAACGTTTTAATGGCAATCGCTGGAAAGCTTGCAGGATTCGATCCCGCTGCCCTGCGTGTTAAGTTTGTTCAATAAAACAGCCACAGCAATCAACGTGATTGTTAGTCCGATCATGGCACACCTCCTTGGAAAATCGAAAAACGGCATTGATCATGTTATTAAGATAGCAACAAGTGTCCAGCAGTCAAGTGACCGGCGCCGCGCCGGCAAAAGTGTGATGCCGACATCCCATCGTTTCGCCACGCAGTTTATACATTAAATTCATCTTGTTAAATATTATTAATAGTTTTTACCTATTGAAATCACTTTATACCTCTCCCATTTAAACGCTTTTCACATGCATTAGATTTAGGCTTGTAAGACCGGTCTTGCGGTCATCCTTGAAGACTCGCGGGCCGCTGCAGCATTGCAGACCCAGCGTCTTTAGAAAATGGTGCTTTGCTAAGATCAATGATGGAGATTATGACGGATGAAATGGACTTTTAAATTCGGCCGGTTTGCCGGCATCGATGTCTATGTACATGTTACGTTTCTGCTGCTTATATGCTGGGTAGCGCTGGTGCATTGGCAGCAAGGACAGAGCATTTTTGCGGTCGTCGCCGGCGTTGGCTTTATTCTGGCGATTTTCCTGTGTGTGGTTCTGCACGAATTCGGACATGCGCTTACAGCCAGACGCTACGGCATCAAAACGCTTCACAAAAATGATGGCCTGGAACGGGCCATCGATCTCACGCTGGCCGGCTCTCAGAAGGATTTCCCGGTTGTCGACAACGGCCGCATCGAAGGCATTCTGACCCAAACTGATTTGCTGAAGGCATTGGCGGCACGAGATCAACACCCGGCAGTCACATCGGCGATGCAGAAGAATTTCATTGAGGTGGACCCACTGGAGATGCTGGAAACCGCTTTCGCCAAACTCAAAGATTGTAAATGTCATACCCTGCCGGTGACCCTTAACGGCAAACTGGTGGGCCTGCTGACTATGGACAATCTCGGTGAGTACATGCGCATTCAGGCTGCTTTGAAAGGCTGACGCAAATCGATGGCTGCGGTGCCCCATCAACGCCTTGAGTCCGATGGGCGCTTCATCTTCAGCATCGCAAACAGCCCGACCAGGGGCCATCGTAAAAAATCATAAACTCCCTGTTCCCCTGCAACGCAATTGGCTTTGGAAGATTCAATGCCAATTCGTTATTTAAAATCTTCGAGCAGCTCTAGAAAAACCGTTGGATCAACAGGCTGCAAGACCAGGGGCTGATCGGCGATTGCCGGCATCTGTTCTTCCAGGGTCGGTCTTTGGTTGCGGTAAAAGATACCGATAGGAATTTTATCGCCCCACTCCTGTGCTTTCTGAAAGGCGCTGATGCGATCCTCGGGATCGTATTGCGAATCGGCATCGATTTTGTACACCCGCTCAGAATACCATTTGAAGGTGTTGACGAGATTGAAAGAAACACAGGGCTGCAGGATATCGATCAAAGCAAAACCCCGGTGCCGGATACCTGCGCCAATCAACCCTGCCAGGTGGTCGGTTTCTCCGGCAAAACCCCGTGCGACAAAGCTGCAATCGGAAGCGACGGCGAGCAAAAGCGGGTTGCATGACGGGCTGCGGGCGCCCTGCGGCGTTGTTTTGGTAACAAATCCGTAATCACTGGTGGGCGACGTCTGGCCCTTGGTGAGACCGTAGACCTGGTTGTTGTGCACCAGATAGGTGATGTTAATGTTGCGACGCATGGCGTGCAGAAAATGATTCCCGCCCTCGCCATACCCGTCGCCATCACCGCCCTGGGCCAGAACGGTCAATTTGTGGTTGGCGAGCTTGATTCCGGTGGCGACCGGTAAAATTCTGCCGTGCAGCCCGTTGAAACAATTGCAGCGCACATAATGCGGCGTTTTCGGTGCCTGCCCGATGCCCGATACGATGACCAGCTCATGAGGCTGTTGCTGAATATCTACCAGGGCCTGTTTCAACGCTTTTAAAATGGAAAAATTACCGCAGCCCGGGCACCAGGCAATGGGGTCATCGCTGTCAAAATCCTCCAAGGTGACCATTGTCGTTCTCCTGATTCAAGGTCGTGAAATTCGCTTGTTTTTTATTTTTTGTGTAACCATCAGGCTGTTATCTCTTAGCCCAGTTTTCCAATCCTACAAATGGGATCAAACCGCTAGCTTCTATCTTTGATCTGGTCGATGATTTCGCGCGATGTGAAGGGCCGCCCATCGTATTTGAGAATCTTCTGAGCAACGGACAGGCCGGTTGCCCTGCTGAAAAAGTCGGCGAATTGGCCGCTGAAGTTATTTTCGACGGCAATGATTTTAGCTTTTTCAAGCTCTGCTGTCGCGATATGCTCCGCGTTGAAGGGGAAAAGTTCGCTGTAATGGATCATCTGGGCACAAATTCCGTTCTGGTTCAGTTTGTGCACGGCTTCTTTGATAACCCCATGGGTAGATCCCCAGCCCAGCAGGACGAGCTCGGCATTACCGCAAGGATAGATTTCCGGAGGACCGATTTCCCCGCGCAATCCGGCCAGTTTTTGCATTCGCTTGTTTACCATCTGGTTGCGCATTGTGGCGCTCTCGGTGATGTGGCCCTCTTCGGAATGTTCATCGCTATCGGCGTAGACAACCGCCCGGGTGAGTCCAGGCAGGATGCGGGGGGATATTCCCGATTTGCTGGGTGCATAGCGCTTGTATTTGCGGGGTGAAGGCAAATCCTGATCGGTTAAAATGTGGCCGCGATCGATCGAAATGCCCTGAAAATCCAATTCATCAACCGTAAAATAAGCGTCATTCAAATGCTGATCACCCAATATAATAACCGGGGTTTGGAATTTATCGGCCAGGTTAAAGGCTTTGGACATCAGATTTATTGCCTGCTCGGGGTGGCCGGGAGCCAGGACTGCTCGGGGAAAATCTCCGTGACCGGCGTGCAGCGCAAAATTTAAATCCCCCTGTTCCGTCCGGGTGGGCAACCCGGTTGAGGGACCCGGCCTTTGGGCCACAATAATAACCGCCGGCGTCTCGGTCATGCCGGCAAGACTCAGGGCCTCGACCATTAAACAAAACCCTCCGCCGGAAGTCGCCGTCATGGCCCGGACTCCGCCGAAATTGGCCCCGATGACCATGTTGATGGCAGCGATCTCATCCTCGGCCTGCTCGAAAATGATGTTGTAATGATCAGCATGGGCGGAGACAAATTCCATGATGGCAGTGGCCGGCGACATCGGATACCCGGAATAGAGCTTCAAGCCTGAAGCCATTGCACCCAATGCCATGGCTTGACTGCCAGTGAGCAGCATCTTTTGACGACCGCGCTTTGCCGGCGGCACCCTGAAAGGCGGTTTTTTTTTCAAATTCCGCCGAACAAATTCAAATCCGGCTGCCGCACTTTTTTGATTTTTCTCTACGATCACGGAGCCCTTTTGCCGAAACTGCTCCTGCAGGCAGTCCAGCGCCGGCTGCAGCTCAACATCCATCAAGGCTATTGCCGCACCGGTTGCCACCGAATTGATCATAATCTTGCTTTTTCCTTCCTCTGCGGCAATCCGGGCAAAGGGAACGGACAGGTGGTTGGGATTTTGGGATGTGAAACCGATTGCATCCCCATCGAAGAGCAAGATTCCCTGATCGGCCAGACAGTCGGTATCCCGAACGGTGGTCTCTTTATCCAGGGCAATTAAAATGTGAACCTGATCGGCAAAAGCATTCAGCGGGTCCTCCGAAATCCTGACCTGATCGAAATTATGCCCGCCGCGGATGCGTGATGCAAAATCCTGATTGATAAACACATAAAAGCCGTATCGCACAAAGGTTTTGGCAATAATTGCGCTGATGGACTGAATTCCCTGTCCGGCCTCACCGCCAATTCGAATGGAAATGTCCATTTTGGGCTTCCTTTTTCTTTTTTTGTTACCGCCTCTGCTGCCCGACACCTCTGATTGATTAATTAAAGAAATATGCCTGCCAAGTCAATCATCATGTCCAATTGCCTCTGAAGCGGCAGAAAGCCGTCAGGCAAAATTGCAAATCATGCTATCATTCGGAATGAACGTTTTGTATGATAAGTTGACTTTCCTGGCCACGTAATTCGGCACGACGATTCCGGATTCAAGCTGAGCATAATTTATAAAGGTTCTGCCATCCACCCGGACTTTCATGCCCTTTGCCGGGCGCTTTAAGGGCACAATCGCGCAAACATTTCCATAGCGCTCTTGGAATTCTGAAAAACCCAATTCCGCAGCCCTTTTGGCGACATCAATTTCAAGGTAATTGCGCGCATCTGCCTGAATTTCTTCTTTGTAATCTTCACCTATTTTGCAAAGTACTTCACTCAAATTATTTATCAACGATCATATCCTCCAAGCAAGTTAGGATATTCTCAGTATCCATCGGATCATAATGGCCAAAAGCAAGACAGCCGCCAGCCCGCCGCACCAGAGTGCGGCGAACCAGGCCCATTGCTGTTGTTTCTCAGTAAGTCGCTTCATGGGATGCCTTTCCTCTGAATACGTAGTAGCAATAAAAGGTATAGGCGAGCACCAGCGGCAGCATGATAACGGTGCCGATCAACAATAGCGACTGGGACTCGGGCGCGGCCGCCGCCTGCCAGATGGTTATTTCAAAAGGAACCAGCCACGGCCACAAGCTTATTCCCAGGCCGATATAATTGAGCAGAAAAATCCCCAGGCTCAGCAAAAAAGGTCTGTATTCTCTCTGCGTTTGCAAATCACGCCACAACAATACGACAGCGGCTGCCGAGAAAAGCGGCAGGGGTGACAGCATATAGAAATTGGGCAGACTGAACCATAGATTTTTTATATCCTCGTTTAAAAATGGCATGCTCAGGCTCACCAGCCCCATGAAGACGGTAACAAATGCAAGTACGTAGGCGGCACTTTTACGCGCCCAGTCCTGGGTTTCATCCTGGGTTTTCATGATCAGCCAGGTCGATCCCAGCAGGGCATATCCGCATATCAGCGCCAAACCGGTCATTACACTGAAAGCGCTGAGCCAGTCAAACGGGCCGCCGGCAAAGCTGCGACCGTCCACCGCAATGCCCTGAACGAACCCCCCCAGAATCATGCCCTGCATAAAAGCGGCGACCAACGATCCAAAGTGAAAGGCATAATCCCAAATTTTTCTAGATTTGCCTGAGGCCTTGAAACGAAATTCAAATGCAACCCCACGAAAAACCAGCCCCAGCAGCATGAAAATCACAGGGATATACAGAGCAGGCATGACAATGGCGTATGCCAGGGGAAATGCAGCAAACAATCCGCCGCCGCCCAGCACCAGCCATGTTTCGTTTCCGTCCCAGAAAGGCGCAATCGAGTTCATCATCCGGTCTCGGCATCTTTCAGAGGGAGCAAAGGGAAACAAGATGCCCACGCCGAGATCAAAACCATCCAAAATTACATAAAGAAACATCGCCGTAATGATCAAACCGTACCAGATCAGCGGTAAATCCAAAAATCCCGCGAAACTAAACATCCTTACCTCCTCCTGATTTCGCTCCAATAGTTGTTACCAGGGGTGGCGTTTTGATGCCATGATCACCATACGCTTTGCTGGTAGCATCAGGTCCTTTTGCAATCAGATGCAGGATGTAATAGCTTCCCGCACCGAAAACGAATGTATAGGTGGCAATAAACGCCAATAAAGAAACGGCTATATTCGGCCCCACGACCGGTGACACGGCCTCTGAGGTCTGCAGCAGTTCATACACGATGTAAGGTTGCCGGCCGATTTCTGTGACAAACCATCCGGTGAGCACTGCGATGAAACCCGATGGCGTCAGTGCCATGCACCAGATCTGGAACCAGCGACTGTCAAATAACCTTTTGCGAAGAAAGAGAACGGCTGCAATCACTCCGGTCGTTACCATCAGCAAACCCATGCCAACCATGATTCGAAACGACCAGAACACCCAGGCGACCGGCGGGCGTTCATCCCGGGGCCATTCTTTGAGTCCTTTGACTTCGCCCTCGAGCTCATGCGTGAGTATCAGGCTGGATAGCTTGGGTATTTGGATGGCATATTTGGTCCGCTCCTGGGTTTGATCCGGCCAGCCGAACAGTTTCAGGGGCGCTCCCCGCTGCGTTTCCCACAGACCTTCCATGGCAGCAACTTTGGCGGGTTGATGTTTTAGGGTGTTGAGCCCGTGCAAATCTCCCATTACCGGCTGAAATGGCGCGGCGAAGACAGCCATAATCATGGCCATCCCAAACATCACCCGGGCATGCCGCAGATGTTGTTTCCGCCAGAGGTAAAAAGCGCCAATTCCTCCAACAACAAATGCCGTCGTCAGGTAAGCTGCGGTGACCATATGCACGAAACGGTAGGGAAATGACGGGTTAAAGATGACCATCAGCCAGTCGGTCGGGTACAGCAGGCCGCTTTCTCCCACGCGAAATCCCTGCGGCGTGTGCATCCAGCTGCTGGCCGCCAGGATCCAGAAGGAAGACAGCAATGTACCAAATGCGACAATGATGGTGGATGCAAAATGCATTTTGGGGCTGACACGGTTCCAGCCAAACAACATGATGCCAAGAAACGATGCCTCCAGAAAGAAAGCGGTCAGCACCTCGTAACCGAGCAGCGGACCGATCACATTGCCCACTTTATCCGAGAAAACCGACCAGTTTGTACCGAACTGGTAGGACATCACCACGCCGGAGACAACCCCCATGCCGAAGGTGACCGCAAAAATTTTAACCCACATGCGATAGATTTCTTCGTAAACCTTCTGGCCGGTTTTCAGCCAGCGCCATTCCACCACCGCCAACCAGCTGGCAAGACCGATGGTAAAGGCCGGAAAGATAATGTGAAAAGAGACTGTGAACGCGAATTGGATCCTGGCTAACACGACGGGATCTAAATATTGGATCATATGAACCTCACTTTTGAATCATTTTTTCTGCAAATTGATGCACACGGCACATTTTGACGAGGGTTCGGGGTGTTTTCACCAACGCCAGCAGCGCAATGCGTGCATCCCCTCTAGCATCCTTGAGCGCCCAGCCGGGCCGCGATTTTCTTCACTTTTTCTGCAATAAATAGTGCGACACCAGCCATTCCCGGCCGTTGCGAAAGCCCCACAATTCGCTGCAGGCCATGAAGAAAATGCGCCAGCGCTGCAGCCACCGAACTGCATTCTCCAGCCCGTAAACATCCTGAAGGATCGGCAAAACTGCCTGGCGTTTTTTGTCCAGGTTCTTCAGCCAAGCTTCGGCGGTTTTGGCGTAATGCCGGCCGTTGACCCGCCAGTGGTTTTTTACCACGAGATGATCCTGCAGTTGGAAAAGCAAATTGTCCGAGGGCATCATGCCGCCGCTGAAAAAATGGCGCCCCATCCAGTTGTCCTCCCCCGCGTCTTCGAAGGTGTATGCAAAGCGGCGATGCGAAAAAATATGAATGAACAATCTGCCGTCGGGTTTTAACCACCTGCCGATACGCTCTAGCAGCTGTGGCCAGTTGCGCATATGTTCGAACATTTCAACCGACACGACCCGATCGAATTGCTGATCAAGGCTGAAATTGTTCATATCGTCGGTGATCACCTGAACGTTGCTTAGATTGCGCTCCACCAGTTTAGATCGGATAAACTCGCCCTGAAGTCCGGAATTGGAAACGGCTACAATCTGGCTGCCGGGGTACTGCCCAGCCATCCATAGAGACAGTGAGCCCCAACCGCAGCCCAGTTCAAGGACTCTCTGGCCGTCGGCGAGCTCTGCCCGCCGGCAAGTCAAATTCAGCATCTGCGCTTCAGCCTGATCCAGATCCTCTGTGCCGGCAGGCCAGTAACAACCACTGTATTTGAGGTGTTTGCCGAGCACCTCCTGGAAAAAGGCCGGTGGAAGTTCATAATGCTGTTCGTTGGCTTTGCCCGTCTGGACTGCAATCGGACTCTGCCGCATCTTCTCGATAAATCGTTCAAGCGCCTGGCGCTGTGATTCCGCATCACCACGGCTTTCTGCCCGCAAACGCTTTTTATCGAGATAGCGGATACCGAGACGAATCAGCGGGTCCGGCAACAATCCGTGATCGGCCAGTTCAATCAATCTGCTCACGGGGCCTCCTTTCGGGAAAACCAGGGTATAAACGCACTTGTTCGCTTGATATATTCCCTGTATCCCGGTCGGGTGTTCACGATGCTGCTCTCGGTTAGCGGAATTCCGGTCATTTTCAACAGCACTAAGGTAATGGCCAAGGGGCTGATCGCCGTCCACCAGCTGTTAGGGGTCGACAGGGTGATCAAGAAAAAGCCCCACCAGATGAGAAACTCGCCAAAGTAGTTGGGGTGGCGGGAGTAGGCCCACAGGCCCCGATCCATCACGCGGCCGTTGTTGGCCGGGTTGGCTTTGAACCGAAGCAGCTGCCAATCGCCGATCGATTCAAAGAAAAATCCGACGGCCCAGACGAGCGCGCCCACCATATCCAACCACACAAATTGATCCGGTGCCGGTGAGAGCTGGCCCATCTGCAGCACCAGCGCAATAATCCACATAACAAGGGCCTGCAACAGAAACACCTTAAAAAGGCTAACCAACCAGAACCGTTCACCGCTTTTTTTGCGCCATTGGGCGTAACGGGGGTCTTCACCGGTGCCCCAGTTTCGCCGGCTGAGATGAATGCTCAGTCTCAATCCCCACACCGTAGCCAGAACGGCAATGAGTATATTGCGGCCGACAAAGCCCTCGGCGAAAAAAAATGTAATCCAGACGATCAGCACAAAGCCGAGCCCCCACATACTGTCGACAATGGTAACATTCCGGTAACGCAGGCTGATGAGCCATCCGAGGACCATCATGGCGCTGACGGCCCCAAAATTTAAACCCAGGATGGGCCAGAACGAGTCCATAGCTATTTCTCCGAATTCCGGTTTCAAGACAGCGACTGAGAAGGTTGCAGGGGGTTGACAACCGTCTCGCCATTTTGCCGCCGTTCAATTGCCCGCCGGATCTCTTGGTGAAGGTCACCGCTGATCGGATAGGCCAGTGCAATAAAAAATGCAATCATGTTGCAAAGCGACGGCACCAGCGCATACAGCGTTCGCAGTGCAAGCAGCACCGGCTCGGGTTGCTCGATGTTGGGGGTGTAACCGGCCAGGCCCAAAATTGATAAACCGGCCCCGATGCCAACTGCAGCAGCGAGTTTTTTTGCAATCGACCACCAGCCAATATACTGCCCTTCCCGACGTTCACCGGTCAAAAGCTCATCATAGTCAATGACATCGGCCTGAATTGCCGAAGGGATTGCCAGGGTCGCACCAAAACCGATGCCGGACACAACAACCAGGATGCCATAGATGGCTGCATCTCCCGGGCCAAGAAAAAAAACACCGATAAAGGCTCCGGTGTTAACGGCCATCGAAGCCAGCCAGGCCGCCTTTTTCCCGGTTCGGCGTGCAATGACAATCCAACCGGGCAAAAACAGGATGCCGGTTATGAAATAGAGCAGCAAGAAGGCATCGGCCATTTTTGATTGCAGCACGTACTCGACGTAATAAAGAATCAGCGTTGCCGGCAAGTTATTGCCAATGGCACTCACCGTATAGGCGCTCAGAAGGATCAGAAATGGCCGGTTGCGTGCTATTGCGCGAATCCCTCGCCGAAAGCCGGCTATTCGGCGGCTGGGCCCCTGCGGATGTTCTTTGATCGCCAGCACACACCACCAGCAGGATCCGATCAGCAGCGGCGCATAGATTATCGCTAACCAGAAAAACTTGGCCCGCTCGCCATCTGGGTCTGCGGTGAGGCCGAAAAGCCAATGCACGACCGCCGGAGAGCTTGCCGCCGCCAGCGTTCCGGCGATGAGAAACCCATCGCGCATTCCAAACAAACTGGTCCGTTCATTGTAATCAAAGCTGATTTCGGGTCCCAGCGATTCGTAGGGAACGACAACCGCTGTCCAGCACAGAAATAGGGCATAAATGCAAACTGCAAACCAGACCGTCTCCATGGGCGCCGAAACGCGCGGCGGGCTGAACAGCAAAAACATCGTCAGCGCAACAAACACTGAACCGGCCGCAATATATGGCCTTCTGCGACCCATCCTGCTTCTGGTTCGATCGGACAGATAACCGATTGCCGGATCGGTTACGGCATCGAAAATACGAACGCTGAAAAGGATGTAGCCCAAAATGGCGATATCGACGCCGACAACATCCGTATAGAATTTCGGGATGTACACGTAGATCGGAACGCCGACAACGGCCAGGAAAAAGGCCGGCACCGCATAGACGATTTTCCTGTATAGCGAAACTTTGTATGCTCCGGGTTCTGGCATAATCTGCCTGGTTAACGTCGCAAAAAATGAAGCCGGGAAGATACGGATCCAAGCCGGACCCCAGCCGGCTTAATACCCGCGCCGTGCAGCGCAAAAGCCAGGGTGCTGATCAAGAGCCAGGCGCCGAGAGCATGTGTTATTGATTCGAGTATCATGGCAAGCATCTCCTTCGCGGTAATTTTTGTCAAGCGGTTTACGCTAGATTTGTGTATTTTCTGGTATATATATTGGCATCGGGCCGGCTAAATCAATGGTTAAATACATGGAGGATACTAAGTGGAAAAAACTATCAAAAAAGCGGTGCTGCTACGCACGGATTTCAGCTTGATCTTCGATGGGCGGCTGCTTAACGATTTCTTCAGGTTTTTGCGCAAAGTGCCGATATAGATAAAAACTGAAGGGGAAATGTCATGGAAACCATCGAAATCAAAGTCAGCAGGTCCTGGGAAAGACAGGTTATCGAGTATTTTGAAGATATGGAAATTCTCAGTCAAGATTACAACAGAGCGGTGCTGCGACTGCTGGGAAAGCTAAACCGGCTGCTGCACGAGGAACTCATCGAGCAGTATGAATACGATGTTCTCAACAAAGCACTGCTGAAAACATCATCCGCGCTGCGCGACCTTCCCAACGCCATCAGAGAAATCAGGTGACAGGCAGCAGCATTATCCCGGCAGCCTGTTGTCCGGCAAAACACCACGAATAAAATTGGGCTTCTAAATTCGATAGGGTGGTCACTGAGGCAACTCAAAGCTCTGCTTGACTATCCTTTTAATTTTTTACAATATGTCCGGCAGAGGTAAACCGAATGATACCGAGATACCCAACCACAGCTTTTGTGTTTTTAATTTCTCTTGCAAGCCTTTTATGGACCGAAACGGTAGGTTCATATGATCAGATGGTCTACCAGGTGCAAAGGAAATTGAATGTGCTGGGGTATGATCCGGGTCAAACAGATGGTATTATGGGCAACAAAACCAGAGCAGCCGTGCGACGCTTTCAGCGAGACAGGGGGCTGGCTGTAACCGGAAAACTAGATGAGCAAACCAGAACGAAGTTAGGCATGCCTGAGCCACCCGCTCAATTCTCCCTCACCGAAGCGGTGAAAAAAAATGATATCGAAAATGTCAAAGCCTTGCTTGCTGCCGGCGCTGATGTAAATGGAAGTGACAAACTCGGCGCAAAACCCCTGCACGCCGCAGCACTGAGGGGTTACCAGGAAATATCCGGTCTGCTCATTGCCCGGGGTGCTGAGATCAATGCTGAGGATAAACGCGGTCTGACACCGTTGCATGCCGCTGCCTGGATGGGGCACAATGATATCGTCACAATGTTCATAGCCCAGGGTGCTGATATCAATGCCAGAGACCAAGATGATGTTTCGGTGCTGCATGTTGCGGCTCTGGCCGGTCGCAAAGATACCGCTGCATTGCTCATTATGAATGGCGCGAATATAAATGCCAAAAACAAGGGCGGCCTGACGCCTTTGCACGCAGCGGCCATGGCGGGTCACCCGGAAACGGTAGCAAAACTTCTTGCCGGGGGCGCCGATGTCGATGCCAAAAACCAAGAAGGCCTGACACCACTCGATGTGGCTGCCAGACAGGGTCATGGGGCCATCGTGGAAATGCTGCGGACACATAAAAATCGGCATTAGGGCAACTTACTTCCATTTGATTTCCTCTGTATCCTCCTTACCTTATTGGGTAGTTCTCTTTTTGTATTCGCCCTTTGCACCCGACTTCAATCTGTATTATCTGAAAATAACACTTCATAGAGCTTGGCTGAAAAATACATGAGAATGCATGATAAAATACATCATTTTCTTTATTTTGATTTTCATGATCGCCTGTTAGCAATGGGTTATGTTGAACAAAAAATGATAAGCCACCGGCGGTGATAGAAGACTTTATCAAAGGTTTCACCCACAAAGCAATACACACACTGGCCAATACAAGTCCGGGTGAGCAGACGGTTATCGTCAACTGGGCAAAGGATGTAGTTGAGCAGTATGGATTTTTTCTCAAACGAAATACAATGAAGATAAAGAACATCGCAGATCTGCCCTACCCAAAAGAGCATATTAAGATCGCCATCAAGGCTTTGCTTCCCGCCTATTTGGCACAGGGATCAGATGATATTGTCAGCCTGCTGAAGGATAGATATGTTGGTCTGAGTACTTTTCAGGAAATCAGTCAAGAAGATAAGGAAAGCATAATTAAGGAAGTCAACGCCATTGATCAAGAGCCGGGGCCAAACGGCAGCTCGCTTTTTACAGCCTACCACAGATATATGGAATTAATTATTTCGGAACAACACATTCTGCTTGAGGATATAAATACCTTTATTGAAGATCTGCAGATAGAAAAAAGGGATCGATAATGAACACACTATAAATGTCTCAAATCGATTGCCGGTAACCATCGACAAAACGATCAAAAAATCTTCTGGAGGGCTTGTTTATGCGATTGAGGGGCTGGGGCAGCATTACGACTTAAAATGGATTGGCTGAGCAGGCGGTGTGGTCGACGATTTTTCCGAGAGAAAGCGAATCGCGGACGAATTATATGAGAAATTTAGATTTATTCCAATTTTTTTGAGCAAAAATGAGGCGGATGAATTTTATACCGGCTTTTCTAATTCAAGCCTGTGGCCCTTACTCCATTATATTTCTCCCTATGCCAGGTATGAGCGGGGCTGGTGGAGCTCTTACCAGAAGGTAAATGATATTTTTGGTGTATTGTTGGATGTTATCTATCAATACCTCATGATCCTTAAACGTGAAGCTGTTGAAAACACCGAGGATTTATGGACGGTGGTACGCACATTGGCGCGACACGTGGAAAACAACTGGAACAAAAAGGACCGCGGCATATGGGAATTTCGAAGTTTGACCAAACATTTTACATTTTCCAAATTGCTTTGCTGGGTAGCCATGGATCGCGCCATGAAAATAGCCCAATATTTTTCTATGCCGAATTATGTGCAGGTCTGGTCTGAAATGAGGGCGAAGATAGAAAAAGACATTCATAAAATGGCCTGGAATCCGGAAATAAATGCATTTACTCAATCTTACGGCGAACGTCCTCTGGATGCTGCGAACCTCCTAATGGAGCACTATGGCTTTATCGCGGAAGATGACCCCAGATATATCAGCACGGTTAAGGCAACCTACGATCAGCTTAGCGATGACGGATTGATGTATCGTTATCGCAATCATGACGATTTTGGAACTCCAAAATCCTCTTTTACGGCCTGCACCTTCTGGCTCATAAGGAGTCTTTATAAAATCGGAGAAAAAGAAGAAGCCGAAAAGCTGTTTAAAAGGGTGTTGGATTATCGGAATCATCTCGGTCTGCTGAGTGAGGATATCGACATTCAAACCAAGCGGCTGCTGGGAAACTTTCCCCAAGGGTACAGTCATTTGGCGCTCATTGATGCAGCAATCACTTTGTCCGGCGAAGACGTAAAAGCGGCGTTCAATTCGTTTTGAGCGCATTGTAGAATTTTTCGGCCATAACCCCGTATCCTGCTTCATTGGGGTGTATGGGATCGCTCATCAGATCCCGGTTTCCCATGATGCCTTCGAAAATATTGGGAATCAGAACCGCCCCGGTTTGATCCGCCAGGTCCCGAAATCCTTCGGCAAACCCCCGATCCCGAAGGGGTATGCGTATTCCTCCGATGATGACCCCGGCACCTGCTTTCTGGATGGATACGACAATCTGTTTCAAGTTGAAAAAGGCCTGGTCCCGGGCAACACCATTTTTCAGATCGTTGCCACCCAGCGTAATCAAGACGACATCCGGCTTTTTGGATAGGACATCCCGTTCCAGCCTTCTCAGCGCCGAGGCTGTGGTATCGCCCGGCACCCCGGCATTGATTACCGTTTTTTTGATCATTTTAGACAGCTGCGCGGGATAGTCCATGCCCTTGCGGGCGCCGGTGCCGTATGTGAGGCTGTCACCGAAACAAATAATGGTTCCGTATCGAGGGCTGTTAGATTCCGTTTGCCGCGGTGAAAAAAAAAGTTTGTACCCCAGCAAAACGATGGCAGCGGTGAAAAAAATATAGATGAATTTTTTCATGATCTAAACACTCTTGCGAATCGGGTACACCGAGACGGGTTTGCGGGGTTTCCAGTGAACCACCAGAATCCCGGAGACAATCAGCACCAGGGCCGCCATAATCTTGGATGTAATCGGCTCACCCAGCACCAATCCGCCCAGGGCAACCCCCGCGATCGGCATGATGAAGACAAACGAATGCAGGGAGACCGCTCCGTATTTGTGAAGTAAATTGTTCCAGGCGACAAACCCAAAAGATGCCGTGACGAGGCTCTGATATAAAAGGGCTCCCAGCACTTTCGAATCCAGTTGCATTATCATGGCGTCGTCCCACAGCAAAGCCTCAAGAAAAAAGAATGGAACGGCAAACACCATGGAGTACATTACAATTTGAAAGGCATTATAGGCGTCTATGATTTTTTTAATATAGACCACGCTGCACGCCCAAAAAACAGTGGCCGACAGTATGATGATGTCTCCGAGCCGAAAATCCCCGGTGAGGTCCCCTTTTTCCGTGAACATAAAGGCCACACCGCCAAATCCCAACAGAATGCCGAAAAATCTGCGTTTGGTGATACGTTCGCCGGGGATAAAAAAATGGGCCAGAAAGAGGACATGAAAGGGCAGCATGTTCGCCAGCAACGTCCCGCGGGAAGCGTTGGATTTGCTGAGGCCGAAATAAAACATGGATATCTGCAGACAGAAAAGCAAAGATAGAATCAACATTTGCCGAAGCTGCCCTGCTTTCAGTTTTAAGGGCTGACCGGAAGCTTTCGCCCATAAAAAAATCACTATTGAAGCTATTCCGAAGCGCAGCCCGGCGGTTGTAAAAATCCCCAGCCCGCTGAGGGCTAATTTTATGGCAACGGCATTGGATCCAAAGAGAATGCACAAAAAGATGCTGAAAATGCCGGCATGTAGAGAAAAATCCTGGTTCTGGGGTTGATTGTCTATCATCGGGTGTCATCCCTCGGGCGATCCCGTCAAGTCAAAAAAGCTCGACGGTGTCACCCTTCTTCAGACCGAAAAATTGCGTGGCCATGCGTATTGATGGTCGATTAAAATAAGCTTTTCCCTTACCTTAGTCTGCTTCGGTTTGCAACAGGTTCCGGGGCCGTTTCGAGCCCCACAGTCGAGGATGCCAGAATTTAATGAAATCTTTGACAAACCGGCCGGTTTATGAAACATTTCAACACCGATTTGAAATACCCTCGAGGAGAATTACAGCAATGGACCCCAAAGTGAGACCGCTGCCCTCCCGTTCGCTGGACTTTCTTTCAAAAGATGCGCTCCGCCACATTCACTCCGCCTCACTTGAAGCCCTGGAAGCCTTAGAAACCATTGTTCACCAAACATATAGCGTTGAAGGGAGGAATGAAAATGTACTACGGCAATCGAGACAGGGACTTGAACCATATCACGACCCGCAAGAACCATACCTGTTACGGAATGGGATTGGGGATCATCGTCCTTGATGACGCCTACCCCGGTTTTCCCGGAGATGTCAGGAATGCCAGTGCTTTCCCCTACCCCATTCAGTACGAAATCGCAGAAGGCGTAGACAATTACACCCTGGTATGGGAAGAAGACAAAAGCCCGTGCCTCGAGCCCATAAAACTCGCCGCGGAGAGGCTTGCGCGCATGGGCTGTCGGGCGATCGCCGCCGAGTGCGGCTATTTTGCATATTTCCAGAAGGATATCGCCGGCCATGTGGATGTGCCGGTGTTCATGTCGAGTCTGCTGCAGGTGCCGTTTATCCAGCAGGTGATCGGTCCCCAGAGGGCGGTCGGCATAGTTTGTGCGCAAAAGCGGTTTTTATCGGATGTCCACCTGCAAAATGTCGGCATCGATCTCGATAGCAATTATATCGTTGCCGGATCGCAGGACGAATATGGCTGCCCGGAATTCGACAACCTATGGGACCATGAAAAACGACCGGATTGCCCGCAGGTATACTATGATCGGGCAGAAAAGGACATGATCAGGATCTGTAGGCAATTTGCTTCTGACAACCCGACCATCGGGGCTATCATGTTGGAGTGCACCGGAATGCAACCGTTTGCCCGTGCCATTCAGCGGGAAGTCGATCTGCCGGTTTTCAGCTGGGGCACGCTGCTGGATTATGCCTATTCGGTTGTCGTGCACCGCGATTATTATGGGCATGTATGATATATGGATACCGGACGCCCAGTGACGGCTCTGTTCCATGGCTGCATGTGCCCATGGGGTTTCCCCAAAAATGCAATCCAAAAATCTCCTTACCCCTGAGCAGGCTTTCAGGTCACGGCATCGAGAATTTCAGCGATGTCCATGACAGCAACGGATGACCCGCACTCAACAACACCGTCGCTGAGCATGGCGTTGCAAAAGGGGCATACTGCTGCAACGATCTGGGCACCGGTGGCCAGCGCCTCCTCGATGCGTTCGATGTTAATCCGCTTGCCGATTTTTTCTTCCATAAACATCCTGGAGCCTCCGGCGCCGCAACAGAGCCCGTTGCCGCCGATACGCTCCATTTCATTGTGTTGAACACCGGCAATGGCGTCAAGGATGCTCCGGGGCGCATTATAGAGCCCATTCCATCGACCCAAATAACAGGAATCATGCAGGGTGACGATCTTTTCCATTGCAGCGTCTATTTTTAACCTGCCGGCGCTGATGAGCTCTGAAAAAAATTCGGCGTGGTGAACCACCTCGAAGGCAGCGCCGAATTGGGGATATTCATTTTTAATGATGTTGTAGCAGTGGGGGCAACCCGTCAGGATCTTTGCCGGTTTGTAGCGGTTGAAGGTTGCAACATTGCTTTCGATCAACATCTGCGCAATATATTCGTTCCCGGCCCGCCTGGCAGAATCACCGGTGCATCTTTCCTCCGGTCCCAGGATGGCAAAATCGATCCCGGCTTTTCTCAAGAGGTTGACGGTGGCCCGGGAAACTTTTTTGCCCCTTTCATCAAAGGCCCCGGCACAGCCCACAAAATAGAGTATGTCTGCTTCCGGGTGATCGGTCATCAATGGCACTTCCAGTCCGTCACACCAATCCGCACGGGTCTCCGCGCTGAAGCCCCACGGGTTGAACTGGTGCTCAAGATTGGCAAAGGTTTCCTGCAGCTCCCTGGGAAATCTGGATTCCATCAAGACAAGGTTTTTACGCATTTCCAGAATAACATCCAAATGTTGAATGTGAATCGGGCATATGCTTTCACAGGCCCTGCATGTTGTGCAGGACCAAATGACGTCTTCGGTGATCGGCGCGCCGTTGCGAACAATAGGCTCGATCGCGTCCGGTTTTTCAGCAGACTGGCAGAGAAGATCCGCTTTCAGATCCATGATGATCCTCTTGGGAGAAAGCGGTTTACCGGTCAAGTCTGCCGGGCACTTTTCCTCACACCGGCCGCATTCCGTGCAGGCATAAAGATTGAGAATATTTTGCCAGGTAAGCTGGTTCACCTTGCCCAGACCAAAACTTTCAATTTCCTCATCCTCTAAATCGGACTTCACCATGGGTTTGGGGATTTCCAGGGGGCCCAGGATTATATTCGGGATGGCGGCCAGGATGTGAAGATGCTTGGACCCGGGAATATAGACCAGGAAAAATAAAATTGCCGAAATATGGATCCAGAAGGAAATTTCCAGACCGAGAATCAGGTTCCCGCGGCCAAGGCTTTCTAGCCGCAAAAGCTGCGAAAGGGGGTAGGAAAGCACATAATAACCTTTAAAACCCTGCAATAATGCCTGGTGAAGTACAACCCGAAAGGCATTGTATGAAAAGAAGCTCAAGATAATGACAGCCGTAAACAACAGAATCAAACGGGAGTCAGGGCCATCGGTTAAGTAGGCCGGTCTGATGATCGTGCGCCGGAAAAGCCCGTATGCCAGGCCCACAAGGGTGAGAAAAGCGATTATATCGGCAATAACAGCATAGGTCCCGTATATTCCGGGCACGATGTTCACAAAACCGAAACCGGGGAAAATACCGGCAACCATCAGCTCGATGGTATGGGGAAGCACAATGATGAACCCGAAAAAAATCATGATGTGTGCCAGACCGGGCAGAAATTTTTCACGCACCCGGGTCTGCAGCAATATTTCCGTGAAGAAAACCTTGAACCGCTCGAATAATCGATCGCAGGGGATATTTTTTGGGCCCGGGGCTCGGCACATCAAATGAACAAGACGCCGGGACCGGATAAAAAAATATCCAAACCCGGCGATAATTCCAAGCGCAACCAAAATGGGCTTTAGAATGAGATAGGTCCTCATCAATACTTCCAATAGCTGGTTGTCTGCGGGATGGCGGGCATGGCGGGATTTGAAAAATACCCCGCCCTATCAATTGTCTTCGACAGCGGCTTTGAGCCGGTCGGTCAATACGGGAATAACATCAAACAGGTCGGCAACCATATAATAATCGCAATTTTTGACAATCCCCGCCTCCGGATCGGTGTTTACCGCGACGATGAGACCGGATGTCTTCATCCCGGCAAAATGCTGAACAGACCCGGAAATGCCGCAGGCGATATAGACTTTGGGGTTCACGGTCGCACCGGTTTGCCCGACCTGCATGGTGTGCGGAACCCAGCCTGCATCGACTGCGGCGCGCGAAGCGCCGACTGCGGCGCCGATGACTTGCGCACATTCGAAAAGAATGTCAAAGTTCTCGGCGTTTTCCATGCCGCGCCCGCCGGATATGATAACATCGGCCTCGGTCAAATCGATTCCTTGAGCGGCGTCCTGTTTGATCTGCCGGACTGCCAGATCCGGGCTTTCAGCCGGCACATGATAGGCGATAAGTTCGCTCTCACAGGGCTGCGGGGCGGCCTCTGCAGCGTTCGGCCGCATACCGAAAACATAATGATGCCCGCTGACCTTGATGGTGGCGACGGTTTTGCCTGAAAACTGGGATTTTTTTGCCGTGTGCCGGACCAGATCGATTTCCATGCAGTCCATGACCAGAGGGGCATCAAGACGGGCTGCAATCCTGGGCAGCAGGTCTTTTCCCAGTGCGCTGGTCAGTCCGCAAAGTGTGTTGATGCCGAATTGATTCATTGCGCTGATGATTGCACCGGCCCAGGCAACCGGGTTCCATTGAAGGGGGCCTTCCCCGGTAGCAATATCGATGATCTTCTCAATGCCGTAGGCCTGCAGCTGTTCCTGGTAGAGCGAGCCCTTTGCGTTCATGACCAGGGCACACAGCCCGCGGGTTTGACCCCGGACCTGGCTGATCATTCCGAAATTTGTCTTCTTGATGACATCGTCCTTGGTTTCGATCAGAATGCCTATTTTTTCCATTCTAAATTACCTTTGCCTCCTGTCTGAGCACCTCAATAAGCTGCCTGACCATTTCCAGGGGTGTCCCCTTGATTTCTTTGGGCTGCCGTTGCTCGACAGAAGGTTCCAATTCGAGAACTTCCATGCTGCTTGGAGGTGCTTCGATGCCCAGATCATCCATGTCAATTTGCCTTATTTCTTTTTTTTTGGAATTGCGGATATCCATAAAGGTCGGGTAGCGCGGGGTGTTCAATCCCTTTCCGGTGCCGATCACACACGGAAGGGGTATTTCCAATTCCTGTCTGACACCGGCTTCCAGGTCACTTTCCACCGCCGCATGATCCTGCGCCAGCGCAAACGCAACCGCATTGGTGGCAACCGGCAGACCCATTGCCGCGGCAAGCCTGAACATGGTTTGCATGCCCTCGCCATCGATGGATTCTTTGCCGGTAAAAATGATATCCGGTTTTCCATCAAGTTCAATGGCCGCTTTCAGTGCCCGGGCTGTCATGATGCTGTCCGGGCGGTTGTCGGTTTTGACCAGTATTGCCCTGTCGGCTCCCATTGCCAGCGCCGCCTGTAGCGTATTGAGCGCGCTTTGCTTGCCCAGGGTCACGGCAATGATTTCTGAATTCCCGGTCTGCTCTTTGAGTCTGACGGCCTCCTCGACGGCATTCTCATCATAGGGGTTGAGCAAAAAAGTTATGTCTTCCGCGATTTGATTCTTTGCGACAATCGTTATCCTGGCCGCTGAGTCCGGCACATGTTTGACACAGACATAGATCTTCATACCCGCTTCCTCTTGCGACTCCGGTTCGGTTTCAGATGTGTTCCAACCGTTTACGCTAAACGGCTGTTTTCGATTTTATACCGCTTGCCATAATAATTTTTCTATAAAAGGATGGCGGCATAAGTGATTGTA
>Ga0209536_100004604_pt1 | contig 21781 bp, 34 predicted proteins | sample DeeMarSeWOR28_12_FD_187461 | JGI IMG/M metagenome (GOLD analysis project Ga0209536, IMG submission 187461) | Marine sediment microbial communities from White Oak River estuary, North Carolina - WOR-2-8_12 (SPAdes) (version 2) | ecosystem: Environmental > Aquatic > Marine > Intertidal zone >... | reverse complement strand
CCCCGCAATTCCTATATAATTTGACAATCATTCGCTCAAGGAGAAGTACATTGAAGAAAAAAGCAGCCTGGATTGTTGCCATTTTCATTATCCTTATTCTGGGGGCAGGATTAGCCTATCGCCTAATCTATATAGCCAATCATCCGCCTATTTATATTGCCGTTTTTGTCCCGGGTGAAGATGATAGCGTAACTGCTACAGAAAACACCCTTATCCCCATACAAATGTATCTGGAAGAAATCAATGCAAAAGGCGGAATTAACGGGCACCCACTCAAACTGGTGGTAAAAGAAGATAGTGGAACCGTTGCTGGCGCAGAACAGGCCATTAGCGACATTAATGATGAAAATCAGGCCATGATCGTTTTAGGACATGCTTACAGCGATCCCGCCAGCGCCATCGGCCCAACGCTCACCAATTACGGTATCCCTGCTATCACTTCTGGCGCGACTGCTCCACAGGTGACTATTGATCATCCCTGGTTCTTCCGTGTTGTGACCAACAATACAACCCAGGGCCGTTCCATCGCTGCTTATGCTGTCGAAGTGTTAGGGATAGACACAGCCGCCATTGTGTACGAAGATAACAAGTATGGGCAAACCCTTGGGGATGGTTTTGAGAAAGCCTTCCAATCACTGGGAGGCACCGTATTCACAAAAGCAGCTGTAAACTCTGAAAGCGAAACCCTTGAACAGGATGTTACTAATATCGTCAGGCAAATTGACCAGGTTCCGGATATGGTATTCTTGGCAACTTATAAAACCAGTGGCGCAGCCACCGTTATCGCGCTGAAGAAAAACAATGTCAATGTCCTCATCATCGGCGGGGATGACATCGGAGATACAGCCTTCTTAGATGTTTTCCCCGATGAGATTCAGCAAGACGTTCATTACCTGGATAACGTCTACGCCGCATCCCCGCTCATCTTTGACGTAGCTAGCGAAAAAGCCCAGCTATTCAAAGAAAGATACATCGACCGTACGAGCAAAAACCCAACCTGGTTTTGTGCAACCAGCTATGATAGCGCCCTGATCGCTGTGCAAGCCATGTTAGATGCAGGCATCAGCGCCGATCCTGCACAACTTGGTACCGACCGTCAAAAGGTGAGAGACCAACTTGCAAAGTACATTTCCCCCACTACTGCCGTTCCCGGCATTACCGGCAACCTTTATTTTAACAGAACTAACGATGTTGTCCAACCTGCTGCAATTGGCATCTTCATCAACCAGAACTTCATCTCCGCCCCCATCCAAATCCAGCTGGTCACTCTCAATACTCAGGTAGATAGCATCTCCAAATCATATTCCCAGGGTGATCTTTTTTACACCAACAACCAGCCTGTTTATAAAACAAAGATTGTCTACGTAGGTACCGACATCAATGAATTCAGTCAGATCGATATAGACGGCGATCACATCTTCACTGTGGATTTCTATCTCTGGTTCCGATACACAGGCGATCTGGAGATTGAAAACATCAAATTCGATAATGCCGAAGAACCAGTCGAACTCGAACCCATCAAAACAGCTCAATACGAAGATGTTACTTACAAGCTCTTTCGCGCCAAGGCTACCTTCTCAGGTTCCTACGACCTGTTCCAATACCCTTTTGATCGCCACAAACTGCACATCAGTTTCCGCCACCCCGACTATGATCGCTACAAAGTCATCTTTGTTGCCGACCAATTAGGCATGGGCGACATCAATAACACTGAAACCCTTCTCGCCACTTTTGACCAATCCCGTGCCTTTGAACCCATCACAGATTGGTTTCCTGTCACCGGCAGCTTTTTCCAAGATGTAATCCACGAATACACCAACCGCGGTGATCCCACTCTCTTCGGCCAAAAACTTGATATCCAATACTCACGCTTCAACATTACTGTCGAGGTTCGCCGCGATGTGATCCGCTTCCTTACAAAAACCATGCTGCCACTGCTCTTCCTCATCACGCTCGCCTATCTTGGCTTCTTCTTGCCTGGCAACCAATTCGAAGCCATCACAGCTCTCATGACGGGTACCCTCCTGAGTGTGGTATTCTTTCATGTGGACCTCTCAGGTCGCCTGCGCGTCGGCTACACCGTCATCCAAGACTACCTCTTCTACATAATCTACGGTATGCTCACAGTAGAGCTCTTCCTCAGCATCATTGCTTGGCATAAACAAGATGACGAAAAAACCGTCAAAAGACTATTCTGGGGCATGCGCATCATCTATCCCCTGGCCATTATTCTCGGCTCAGTGATTGTGATGTGGGCCTTTGGAATCACTGTATAGGAACACTGAAATCAATAGGAAAACATGACAAAGAACCTACGCATCTTTCTTACCTTAGGCCTGCTCCCATTTTTTTGGGCTGCATGCGCCCCCAAAACGGATCCCGCCAAACAGATCAATCAGGCTGTCGCTGCGACAGTTGCAGCCATCCCAACTTACACGCCCTATCCCCAACCAACACCCTTCCCTTCTCCCACACCGATGACTCTGGCTGGCTTGTTTTGTGAATATCAATTCTGCATTGGACATCCACCTGATGTGGCATTTTTCGATGTCAGTGCACAGCAGAATCCGGCCTCTCCCAGCAGCTATGGGCAAGGGCTGATGGCTGCATTCAACGCAAACCTATTCATCGAGATAATCTGGCAGCACGCGCCGGGAACCGCCGACCCTAAATTTTTATTCGACTTGATTATGGAAGACGAAGTAGACACACGCGTCGGCAACATGGACGTCAAGCTGATTCGGGATATGAACGTTTTATATACCCCTATCACGTCTACCGCTTCAGGTGTGCTGCCCTTCGGCGGCGCCGGCGCATGGACATGTGGTGAGCGCGTCTTTGCCTGGAAAGCATACACCCCGCAAGATGGTCAGGCGGTAACGCTGTTCGATGAAGCAATCCGACGATTTCGGTGCTAACATTTGTTATACATCAGCTTCACTAAATCAAAAAAGTAGCCTTCTCCGATTACAGTAGAGAAGGCTACTTTTACAATTTACTCATCACGTAAGGAACTATTTTCTAGATTTGCTATGCTCCCTTTCCTTTTGCTTTCTCCCAAAGCACATCCATCTCTTCCAGCGACATATCCGAAAGCGACCGCTCCTGCTGTTTCGCTCCCCGCTCTACATACGCAAAGCGTCTCTTGAATTTGAGATTAGTCTCACGCAGTGCGGACTCCGCATCTATCTTCTTCCAGCGGGCCAGGTTAACCAATACAAAGAATAGATCGCCAATCTCTTCAGTAAGCTCAACCTGGTTCGTGGTCTCCTTGATTTCCTGGATTTCCTCTACAACCTTGTCCAACACACCATCCACCACAGGCCAATCGAAGCCGACACGCGCAGCGCGGTCTTGATACTCCTGTGCCTGGGTGAGGGCAGGTAGAGCCAGGGGGACGCCATCCAGCAAACCCTTTTCTTTTTTGCCATTATCCTTGCGCTCGGCTTCCTTCAATTTTTCCCAGTTCTGCAAGACACCCTTAACCCCATCTAACTGTGCTTCGCCAAAAACATGCGGATGTCGGCGGACGATTTTGTCATGGATTCCATTAATAATAGAATTTATAGTGAACTCACCATCCTCATTCGCAATTTGAGCATGTAAAACGATTTGAAGCAATAGATCACCAAATTCCTCTTGCATACCACTTATATCATCCGCATCAATCGCGGACAGGGCTTCGTAAGTCTCCTCCAGCAAGTGCGTGCGTAAGGATTGGTGAGTCTGCTCACGATCCCAGGGACACCCGTCAGGCGCGCGTAAATGGGCAACGATTTCCTGGAAGGCTTCAAAGGAGGTCCCCTCCCCCAATGGCGGAACATATAAACTGGTCAACAGACCAACGTGGTCAGAGCGATCTATCTCGTATAATTTCAACTCTTCGACCAATTCATCCTTTGTCCCGGCCGCATGCACAAGCCGCACAGGATGGTTGTCGGGATACATCTCTCCTAATGTCATCTTGACTTCGGAAGCCACCAGCCGGGAATAAAGTTGCGCAACCAAAACTGGAATATCCGGCGGAAACGCGGGTACATGGGCAGTGGAAAGTTCCATCGCATCAAATAGGGTCAAGCGCGGGTACGGGTCAAGGCCGAGAGCTGAGAAGGTGGGTTCCAGGAACGAGAGTCCCTCTACTATTGTGGTGGCAAGCCCTTCGTCACGTGCGAGGCGGGCAATCTTCGGGCAGGTAGTTTCCGCAACAAACGGGTGTCCCGGCACGGCGTAGATCACACCACCCGGGCGGCGTCCCAATTCCAGTACTTTCTCAACGATTGAGTCATAGACCTGATCAAAGGTCTCGCCGTTTTCGTACAGTTCGTCAAATGAATGCAAACTGAGCGTTGACGGCAATGCATTGACAGTAGGGTGTTGGCGCGTACGTAGCCAGACCTCTTCGGCCGTTGAAAGTACATCCCAGGCCTCGCGAGTTAACTGATCGGGATTACCAGGACCAAGACCAAGCAGAGTAATTCCAGGCATAGTTTCTCCAAACTTAAAACAAAACGTAATGCGTGCACGCGAGTGTAACACGCATTACGTTTGAACGTATAACGCAGAAAAATTTAACGTTTGGTGTAGGTCGGAGCTTTGCGAGCGCCTTTGAGACCTGGCTTCTTGCGTTCCTTGACGCGCGCATCGCGAGTCAGGAAACCACCCTTGCGCATGGTAGGAACCCAATCGGGGTTCATCTTCACCAGCGCACGAGCAAGGCCAAGCTGCACCGCAGCGGTCTGACCGGTGATACCACCGCCATTGACATGCACGGTAATATCATATTTCGCGCGTTCCTGACCAGCCGCAGAAAGAGGCGCCAGGATAGCTTCAAAGTCACCCAGGCGAGGGAAGAATACTTCCCCTTCCTTATCGTCATTGACGATGAACCGGCCTTCGCCGCTCATAATACGGACACGCGCAGTGCTGGCCTTGCGGCGGCCAATGCCCTCATAATATTGAACAGACATAATAGTTTACCGTTCCTTTCTATGCCAGCGATTCGGGTTGCTGCATCCCATGGGGATGCTCGGGGCCGGCATAGACCTTCAAACGCTTCAAAAGCGAACGACCCATACGGTTATGGGGCAACATGCCCCATACAGCAGCACGCACAACACGATCAGGGTGCTTGCGCAATTGATCGCGTAGCGAGATGGATTTCAATCCACCCGGATACCCGGAATGATGATGATAAATCTTGGAATCCAATTTGCTGGTGGTTCTTGTACCGGTCACGGTTACGCGCTCGGCGTTCACTACCACCACATAGTCACCCATTTCCACGCCAGGCGTGAAAGTCGGTTTGTGCTTGCCGAGCAAAACAGTTGCAATACGAGTGGCAAGACGGCCCAGGTTTTCACCATTGGCGTCTACCACAAACCATTTACGGTCTATTTCGCTGGCTTTCGGATAGTACGTTTTGTACACTTTCGTCTCTCCGTTTCATTTATTCAATATGACCAGATGATATTTCGGTCGGATAAGTGACTTCAACGAGTGTCAATCCGTGTGCAGGAGCTAATCCTGACGGTAATTCGCTTCGTTCCAATCCTTCGGTCTGTCCGGCTAAAGTACGGGCCACAGTATCCACTGAAATTTTTCCTTGCGCAACAGCCACCTGGACGAAGACCAACCTGCGTACCATATGGTACAAAAAGGCATTGGCCTGCACTTCAAATTGCAATTCATCGTCCCTGGCTTGCCAGGAGGCGTTCATCACAGTCCGCACAGTGCTGCTTCCGGCCCGGGGCGGGGTGCCATAAGAAGCAAAATCATGCTGACCAACGAACAGCGGGGCCACTTTTTGTATTGCATCGCTATCTATCTCCGGCCATACGCGCCACGCGGATTTCTCACGCAAGGGGTCGCGTACTTGCTGACAGAACAAACGATAGCGATAGCAGCGGGATGTCGCATCAAAGCGCGGATGAAAATTTGGCGGAGCGATCCGCACATCCCTTGCAGCCACATCGGCAGGCATATTCGCGTTCAACGCCCGGAGTAGATCTCCGTCAGCGTGCTGCCAGTCCAGGTCAAACGAAGCAACCTGACCTGCGGCATGAACGCCTGTATCCGTCCGCCCGGCTAATAAGACCGAACGGTCAGACCATCCCAACTTGCGCAGAGCTTTTTCCAATTCGCCCTGCACCGTCCTGGGTTCCGACGAGTTCAACCCGTAGGATTTTGCCTGCCGCTGACTTCCAACAAACTTGGTGCCGTCATAAGCAAGGATCACCTGGTAACGTGCCATTATAACTAACTATCAGTCTTCAGCTATCAGCCGAACACTGACCGCTTCTTACAATTATTCTTCCACTAACTCAAGAAGTACCATTTCAGCAGAGTCACCCATACGGGGTCCCAACTTGAGAACGCGTGTGTAACCGCCCGGGCGATTAGCAAACCGAGGGGCGATTTCTTCAAACAGGCGTTTGTTCAGGCGGTTATCGCCCAAACGAGAAGCCACCAAGCGCTGCGCATGCACCTTTTCAGCATCTGTGCCTTCCGCGCTATTGCGGGCAATGGTAATAAGTCGCTCGGCTTCGCCACGAATTGCAGCCGCTTTGGCGCGCGTGGTTCGAATCCGTTCGTGGGTAAAAAATTGTTTAATTAGGTTTCGGCGCAGTGCAATGCGAGCGGCTTTGCTGCGTCCGAGTCTGTAACCTGCTACTTGATGTCGCATTTCAAATTACTCCACAGAAGTTGTTTCCGTTTCGTCTTTCAGATAGCCTTTTTCAACCATCTTCTGACGTAGTTCATCCAGACTCTTTTCGCCAAAGTTGCGGATGGACATAACGGCGGTATCGCCTTTTTCGAGCAAATCCAGCACATCGCCTACCGTTGTGATGCCAGTACGCTTGAGCGAGTTGAAGACACGTACCGAAAGATCAAGGGCCTCAACCGGAGTTTCAGCCAATTCGCTTGTCAGACGCGCACCAGGAACTTCGTGCTCTACAGGTACAGCCAGGGTCTCTTCACTGATTCCGGCTATATATCGTAAGTGGTCGATCAGCATCTTGGCCGCAGCACTCAAAGCACGCTCAGGGCCATAGGTGCCATCCGTCCAAATTTCCAAGACTAGTTTGTCATAGTTGGTGCTCTGACCAACACGAGCCGAGGTCACTTCCCAATTGACACGCTTGACCGGGCTGAAAATCGCATCGACAGGCAATTCACCAATGGGCATGTGTCCACTGCGTTCATTCGCAGGTGAGTACCCACGTCCGCGCTCAACAGTAAATTCAAGATCGAGCTTGGTTTTGTTATCGTCAACTGTAAACAAATAAAGTTCTGGATTGACAATTTCAACTTCTGCCGGGGCAATAATATCGGCAGCAGTGACTGTCCCTTCGCCGCGAACTTCAAGGTGCATACGCGTGCTATCTACACCATCCAATTTGATGCGCAACTGCTTGACCTGTAACATAACCTGAATAACATCTTCACGCACGCCAGGTATATCGCTAAATTCATGCAGCACATCAGCAATTCGAATTGAAGATACTGCAGCGCCTTCCAACGAAGAAAGCAATATGCGGCGCAGAGCATTACCAAGTGTCACACCATATCCATGTTCGAGCGGACTGATGACGAACTTGCCATAATTGCGCGCTTCTGCTTCACGCTCGATCTTCGGCATAACCATATTCGTGATACCCGTCACGGTTCACCTCTCCCTATCTTACAGAACATGTGTTAACCGGTTAATACCAGTCAACACCCAGTAGACTAGCGTCGCGAGTAATACTCAACGATGAGCTGCTCGTTCAGGCTGCCATCGATTTCAGCACGCTCTGGCAGGCGTTGGACAACACCAACCATCTTCTTAATATCACGATTTAACCATTCCGGAGCCGTACGAGACTCGGCGAATGTGTTCAGTTCTTTGAAGTAGGTTAAATCCTGCGAGCCTTCACGGATAGCGATCTCGTCGCCATCTTTAAGCAGCATAGACGGCACATCTGTGCGACGACCATTTACTATAAAGTGACCATGAGTAACCAATAAACGCGCCTGTGCTCGGCTGGAAGCAAATCCAAGACGGTAAATAACATTGTCCAGGCGAGATTCCAAAATCTGCAACAGATTCAAACCCGTCAAGCCACGACGTTTAAGAGAAACCTTGTAGTAGCGACGGAACTGGCGCTCCATCAAGCCATAGATACGGCGCGCACGTTGCTTAGCACGTAACTGGCGACCGTAATCGGACTCACGTCCTCTACGGTTACCACGACCACCACCACGGCTTGCCATACGCCCATGTTGCCCAGGAGCAAAATCACGCTTTTCAAAAGAGCACTTCGGGGTGAAGCAGCGATCGCCCTTTAAGAACAACTTTTCGCCTTCACGCCGGCATAGTTTACATACCGGTCCAATTCTTTTTGACATAAATTTCTATCCTCACACCAAAATTAAACGCGGCGTTTCTTTGGAGGCCGGCAACCATTATGAGGAACCGGCGTAATATCCGCAATCGAGCGCACCTTCATTCCAGCCGCCTGTACTGCACGGATGGCATTCTCACGGCCAGGGCCAGGGCCCTTCACAAAGATATCCACTTCCTGAACACCTAAATTTTGCGCTGCTTTGATAGCCTGTTCAGCAGCCAGGCGCGCTGCAAAGGGTGTGCTCTTGCGAGAACCCTTAAAGCCCGCAGAGCCGGAACTGCCCCAGGCCACAGTATTACCCTGTAGATCGGTCACGGTAACAATGGTGTTGTTGAATGATGCAAAGACATGCACTTGTCCTGAAGACAGGCTGCGCTTCGCTTTTTTGGCACCACCGGAGCGGCGCTGAGATCGTACACTTTGAGCCATGTTGCCTCTCTATACTTTATTTCTTCCCGCCACGACGACGTCCGCGGCCAGCCACAGTCTTTTTGGGGCCTTTACGAATGCGGGCATTCGTGCGGGTACGCTGCCCACGCACCGGTAAGTTTCGACGGTGACGTAAGCCACGATAGCACCCGATTTCAATCAAGCGCTTGATGTTCATTTGAACAGAACGACGCAAGTCACCTTCAACAACGTAGTTCTTGGTAATAAATTCACGTAACGCAGCCGCATCCGTCTCGGTCAAATCCTTGACACGAATATCAGGATTAATATTGGTTTCCGCCAAAATCTGGCGCGCACGAGTAGGTCCAATACCAAAAAGATAGGTCAGACCAATTTCAACCCGCTTGTTGCGGGGCAGATCAACGCCTTCAATTCTCGCCATGGTTCACACTACCCCTGTCGCTGTTTATGCTTAGGATTATCGCAGATAACATATAATCTGCCTTTGCGCCGTACAACTCTGCACTTGGCGCAGCGTTTTCGAATGGATGGTGAGACTTTCATGATTTCAAATCTCCTTACTATTTCCTTAGCTGTATCGTACAGCCAAAGGATTGATTATACTCTCTCATTTTATATCCGTCCAGCGCTACAATGAAACTGCTTCCGGTGTTATAGGACAGTCAGGACGAGAGGATCGCCTTCGGTGACTGCTACACTATGTTCAAAGTGCGCCGTCAACGATCCGTCTGCAGAGACAACAGTCCACTGGTCAGATAAGACGCGCGTGGCGGAAGTTCCCACCAAAACCATCGGTTCAAGCGCGATGGTCAGTCCCGGACGAAGAGGCAGACCGCGTCCTGCAATCCCATAGTTAGGTACTTGCGGACCTTCATGCATCTGCCGTCCGACGCCGTGGCCAGTATATTCGCGCGTCACGTAAAAACCACGGCCTTCGACAAATTGTTGTATCGCCGCTGATACATCTCCAGTGCGATTACCAGGCCGCATCTTATCAATAGCAGCTTGCAAGGCACCTTCTGTAGTATCAAGCAGGTTCTGGGCTTCAGAGGAAACCTCCCCTACTCCGGCCGTGAAGGCCGAGTCGCCCACAAAACCATTAAACACGGTGCCGCAATCAACCGATACGATATCACCGGCTTTGAGCTTACGTTTCTTGCTCGGTACGCCGTGTACCAACTCTTGATTGATACTAACCGTGATCGAGGCCGGAAACGGTGGATGACCGTATCCTTTGAATGGCGATATACATCCGTGTTCCCGCAGCACATCCTCAGCAGCCGCGTTGAGGTCGGCTGTGGTTACACCGGGTTGTAAAAGTTCCTTGACGGCCGCCAGAACCGTCGCGTTGATTTTGCCTGCTTTCCGCATTTGTTCCAGCTCAGCAGGACTTTTGATGTGTATCTGGCGTTCCCAACTCATTTTTAAAACTACTCTTCCAACGCTTTTACCAGCGCAGCGGTTACCGTTTCAATTGGCTGCGCGCCATTGATTTCTACCAACTTGCAACACTCACGATAATAAGAGATGAGAGGTGAAGTTTGGTCCATGTAAACCTGGATGCGACGCGCTACCGTCTCGGCCTTGTCGTCATCGCGCTGGTACAGCTCAGAGCCGTCAAAATCACAGATGCCTTCTTCCTGCGGCGGATTAAACGTCGCGTGGAATATGTGTCCATGCGCGCGGCAGGTTCGACGTCCGGAAAGACGCGTGACCAACACTTCTTCATCCGCGTTCACAAATGGTACAAAATCCACATCTCCATCAAACTCGGCCAGCATTTGCTTTAACGCATCCGCCTGTGGCGGTGTGCGGGGAAATCCATCAAGAATTGCACCAGCGTTACAGTCCGGACGAGAGAGGCGCTCACGAATCATTGCGATGGTCACACCATCTGGCACCAATTCGCCCTTTTTTATAATTGATTGAGCGAGCTGTCCCAGTTCAGTCTGGTTCTTTATGTTTTCACGGAACAGGTCACCTGACGATACATGTACCAGACCCGTCTTCTTTGCCAATATTTTGGCCTGCGTTCCTTTACCAACGCCCGGAGGGCCAAGTATCACGATGTAGGTTGCCATGTTCTCTTTCCTTAGCGCACTAGCAACGAGTCCTGATAACCGTGCATCTTAAGCTCAGCGTCAATGTTCATAAAGGTGTCGCGTACCACACCAACTACGATGAGCAAACCTGCGGATGAAACAAGGAAAATGCCCGCACTTCCCGCAGTAAACGGAAAGATGACCTGCAACAAAAATGGCATAATTGCCACCAACCCCAGGAATAGCGCGCCTGGTAAAGTAATGCGACGCTGGACGCGGGTCAGATACTTCTGCGTAGCCGGACCGCGGTTCACACCAGGAATCTGGGCCCCTTGCTTCTTCAGGTTCTCACCATAGTTTTGTTGTGCGAACAATACATCAGTGTAGAAAAAGGCAAATACAACCACAAACAGGAAGTAAATCAGCCAGTATCCCCAGGAACTTACGCCGCCTGGGGTAAAGAAATTCTGTGTACTGATAGCCAGATTTCTAACCCATTCTGTTCCAGAGTTTTGGAAGTAACTGGCAACAATGGCCGGGAATTGCAACAATGCGCTAGCAAAAATGAGCGGGATCATACCAGCCATATTAACCATCAAGGGCAATGTGCCTTTGACCGGCATAGACATGCGATTGCCCACACGGCGGCCGGGGTACATTACAGGCACATTACGGCGTCCCTGCTGAACATACACAATCGCATAAATCGTGGCAATAATTACTAAGATCGTAAAGCCCAGCAAGAACCAGCGATTCTGTTCGTCTGCCATGATTATGCCAATATTATTGGGTATTTGCGACACAATGCCAGCAAAGATAACCAGCGAAAGGCCTTGTCCACGAATTCCAAACTCAGAGATCAATTCACCCAGCCAGATAGCAAACATTGTTCCAGCTGTCATTGCTAACAATACCGTTACAGAAGGCAATAGCGCATCACCAGAAAAGCCAAATTTAATCAATGGCTGCGATGCAAGCGAGTTGATGATATTGATCTGCCCGATTGCTGATAACGCTGCCATCGGCACTGCCAGGTAGTAAGTCCATTTTTCCATCCACTTACGGCCCTCACGCGGATCATCTTGCATACGCTGTTGGAGCGCGGGGATGATTGGCGTAAGTAGCTGTAGAATGATCTGGGCCGTAATGTAAGGATAAACGCCCATTGCAAGGATAGAGAAATTCGAAACCGTACCACCGGAGAGCAGGTCTAAGAATCCCAAGAAACCGCCTTGGGCTCCAGCGCTCTGACTAAAAGCACGTAACGCTTCTACATCCACGCCTGGTGCAGGCACGTTGGCTGCCAGGCGGTACAACGCTAGCAAGCCCAACGTGATCAGGAGTTTGCGGCGAATATCATAAGAGGTCCAAAGAAAGCGCCATCCTGAAAAGGTGGTTTTCATTTAGTTTCTCCTCGTTCCAAGACTAACTGATCATTTCAACACTACCGCCGGCCTTTTCAATCTTGGCTTTAGCGCTAGCACTGACACGGTGAACGCGGACCTTGAGAGCGACGTTTACATCGCCTCTTCCCAAAATAACGACCGGGTTACGCGAATTTCGAAGCAGGCGCGCTGCATCAAGAGATTCGGGCGTGACAACGGCATCTGCTTTGAAAGCATCTGTCAACTGATCCAGGTTAATTTCGTTATACTCAACCTGATTGGGAGGCGTGAAACCCTTACCACGCATAAAGGGCAAGCGGCGGAAGAACGGCAAGTTGCCACCCTGGCGATATAAATTGCCGCCCGAGCCGCTACGGGATTTTTGACCCTTGTAGCCCCGACCAGCGGTTTTACCCTGACCTGCCGAAATACCACGTCCAACGCGTTTACGGGTTTTTTTAGAGCCCTGATTGGGCACGAGATCGTGTAGCTTCATCTTTCCGTTCCTACTCTTCGACCTTGATCAAATGACTAATTTTGTTGAGCATGCCGCGAACAGCGGGGGAATCGTTGTGCTCAACAGTTTGGTTCATACGGCGCAAGCCTAATGCACGCACAGTCGCCTTCTGGCTTTTGTTATAACCGATCGGGCTTTTTACCAATGTTACGCGTAAAGCTTTGTTAGAAGTATCTTTCTTAGGCATTCTGCTTCCTCCGCTCCCAGAAGGGCAACAACTCATCTGCTTTCTTGCCACGATAAGCAGCTTCCTGCTGCGGAGATTTCAGATTGTCAAGTGCTTTAAAGGTAGCCATTACCACATTTAGGACATTTGCGCTCCCCATAGATTTGGTGAGAATGTCGCGTACACCAGCTACTTCCAGAACTGCGCGCACACCACCTGCGGCAATTACACCCGTACCGGGGGAAGCAGGCTTGAGCAAAACACGCGCACCGGCCACCTTGCCAATAATCTCATGTGGGATGGTTGTTCCTGACAGGTTCACAGTTCGCAGATCTTTGCGAGCGCGATCAGAAGCTTTACGCATTGCATCCGGCACAGCGTTGGCTTTTCCTACACCCATACCAATGTTTCCACGTTTATCGCCAGTCACAATTGTCACTCGGAACTGGAAACGACGTCCGCCTTTGACCACTTTCGCAACACGAGCAATTTCAATTACGCGTTCTTCAAATTGCTCTTCAAATTGGTCCTTTTCAATATTCTTAAAATTCGCCATATTGTTCTCCACTCAACCTAGAACTGTAGACCATTTTCACGTGCTCCATCCGCCAGAGCCTTTACACGGCCCATATAGCGAAATCCGCCGCGATCAAAGACGACTGAAGTGATCCCCTTACTCTTGGCTCGGTCAGCCACAGTCTGTCCGACTATTTTAGCTTGCTCGGTTTTGTTGAGATCTTTCATTTTAGTGCGCAGTTCGCCATCAATAGATGAGGCTGCAACTAACGTCTGACCAGACTGATCATCAATCACCTGCACATAGATCTCTTCAATGCTGCGAAATACGTTCAGGCGCGGACGTTCAGATGTGCCGGAAAGGTTTTTGCGAACCCGAGCGTGGCGACGAATGCGCGCGTTAGAGCGACTCTTGTTAGCCATAGCTTACATAACTCCTTTTCCAGCCTTACCGGCTTTGCGACGGATGTACTCGCCTGCATAACGGATCCCTTTACCATGATACGGTTCCGGCGGACGTACATTGCGAATGTTTGCCGCAATTTGCCCGACCTGTTCCTTGTCATGGCCAAGTACCTTAATCTGACGAGTTTTTGCATCCGCTTCGAAGCTGATACCATCAGGTGGTTCCATTTCGACCGGGTGAGAGTATCCCACATTCAAAACCAGATTATTGCCATTCATTTCGGCGCGATAGCCAACACCCTCTACTTCCAATACAACTTCAAATCCAGTGCTGACACCAAATACCATATTTGCAAGTACTGCGCGGGTGGTTCCATGCAATGCGCGCTCAGCAGGAGCATCGGACTTACGCTCAACCGTAATTACGTTCCCATCCATCTTGATGCCAATCAACGGAGAAAATGTCCGTTTCATCTCACCTTTGGGACCTTTTACGTGAACGTTTGAGCCCTTGATATCTACCTGCACACCGCCAGGAATCTCCACCGGCATGCGTCCAACTCGAGACACTTTTACCTCCTGCCTATTACCAAACTTTACAAAGGATTTCGCCACCGACACCCAACTGGCGGGCGCGCTGACCAGTCATTACGCCCTTCGGCGTGGACAATATCGCCACACCAATGCCAGAGAGTACCCAGGGAATATCCTGTCTCTTTGTGTAGATGCGACGACCGGGTTTACTCACGCGTTCAAGACCACTAATGACCGGGCGGCGTTCACGGCGCTCACCGACATATTTTATCTTGACGCGTAAAACCTTGAAACCAGCCTGTTCACCATCTGCCACTTCAAAATTTTCTATGAAGCCTTCTTCCTTTAAAATCTTGGCGATTTCTGCCTTGATCTTGGAACTCGGCATTGCAACCTGAGTGTGACCGGCCATCACGCCATTGCGGATGCGCGTCAACATATCAGCGATAGGATCTGTAAAACTCATTCTTTTACCTCCACCCGTCTACCAGGACGACTTCGTCACGCCAGGGATTTTTCCCTGCAAAGCCAGCTCACGGAAGCAAATTCGGCACAAACCGAAACGGCGCATATACCCACGAGGACGCCCGCAGCGTTGACATCGGTTCCGTACCTGGACGACGTGCCGTCGTCGCAACTCACGATATTGCATGCATTTTTTTGCCATATTACGCTTCCTTCTTGAACGGCATTCCAAGCAGTTGCAACAATGCACGTGCCTGGTCATCTGTCTTGGCTGAAGTTACGATAGTAACTTCCATGCCGCGCAGCTTGTCAATTTTGTCATAATCGATTTCCGGAAAAATCAACTGGTCGCTAATACCAAGGGTGTAATTTCCACGGCCGTCGAAAGCGTTTGCCGATACGCCGCGAAAGTCACGCACACGTGGCAAAGCAGCATTCATCAGACGATCAAGAAATGCCCACATACGCTCACCGCGCAGGGTCACTTTAGTTCCAATAATGACGCCTTCTCGTAACTTGAAGGCTGCAATGCTTTTACGCGCTTTGGTTGTTACTGGTTTTTGACCAGTGATCACCGTTAGGTCAGAGACTGCAGCATCAAGCGCTTTGGGATCAACCATAGCTTCGCCCAAACCGATATTGACAACTACTTTTTCAATACGTGGTACCTGCATCACGTTCTTAAATTCGAACATTTTGAACAGAGCAGGTGCGATCTCTTTTTGATATTGTTCTTGCATTCGGTTCATAATCAATGCTCCACAAGCTAGTCAATCATAGCCTGGCATTTTTTGCACACTCTATGTGCGCCTTCTTCATCGCGCTGTACGTTGACACGCGAGGGTTCTCCACATTTCGGGCAAACCAACATCACATTTGAGATGTGCATCTTGCCCTCAAACTGAATACGACCAGGGTTGATCTGTCGACCAGCCTGCGTCTGGACCTGGCGCTGGTGTTTGGTGCGGAGGTTAACACCCTGTACAACCACGCGACCTTCATCGGGCAAAACGTTAATTACCTCGCCACGCTTTCCTTTGTCTTCAAGGCGTCCGCTGATGATTTCAACAGTATCGCCTTTACGAATCTTGACTCTCATTCTTTCACGCTCCCTCGCTGCCTTAAAGTGCTTCAGGGGCCAGCGACACGATCTTTACAAAGCCCTTTTCGCGCAATTCACGGGCTACTGGACCAAAGATACGGCTCCCTTTCGGGTTCTTGCCATCAGTATCTAATATGACTGCAGCATTATCGTCAAAGCGGATGTGTGAACCATCATCCCGGCGCCATTCTTTTGACACACGCACAATCACCGCGCGAACAATTTCACTCTTCTTGACTGCCCCCTGCGGCGTAGCTGATTTGACGGTAGCAACCACAATGTCGCCGATTGAGCCGTATCTCCGTCTCGAGCCGCCCAACACCTGAATAACAAGCAACTCACGCGCACCAGAGTTATCAGCCACTTTAAGACGAGATTCTTGCTGTATCATGGCTTATTCCTCGACGCTTTCTTCAGGATTGACATCAACACTGGCATCGACGCCAGCATCTTCTGTGCGGACTTCACGCTTAATGATGCTTTCTACCACCCAGTGTTTCTCACGGGAAATCGGTTTTGAGGCAACCATTTTCACCTGATCACCAATCTGGCAGCCCAGTTCATCGTGCGCTTTGACACGTTTGCTGGTGTGGACAATCTTTTTATACAACGGGTGACTATAGGAGCGAGAAATTTCAACTACTACTGTCTTGGTCATCTTGTTGCTGGTTACGACACCAGTCATGCGACGACGATTATTCATTCTTCACCTTCCAATTCAGCCGTCTGCTCACGCAGAATGGTTTCCATACGGGCAATATCGCGGCGAACAATGCGTAAACGGCTGGTATCGGTTAACTGACCGGTCACTTGCTGGAAGCGGAATTTCATCAATTCCTCACGGGAATCTGCCAGCTTCGACTGGATTTGTTCTGGACCTAGAGCACGGATCTCACTGGATTTCATGACTGCTCTCCTGCTTCATCACTACGCGCCACAATCTTAGTTTTGATAGGGAACTTATATTGAGCATGCTTCAGTGCCGCGATCGCAATATCGGCCTGTAAACCGCCTACTTCAAACATAATACGGCCTGGTTTTACCGTAGCAACATAGTACTCCACGCCGCCTTTCCCTTTTCCCATACGGGATTCAGCAGCTCTCTGCGTATAAGGTTTTGCGGGGAAAATACGAATCCAAACCTTACCGCGGCGCTTCATTTCTCGGACAATTGCGCGACGTGCAGCCTCAATCTGACGGGCAGTAATCCAACCCGGCTCTAAAGCCTGAAGTCCAAACTCGCCAAAAGACACCTGCGCTCCACGCAGAGCCTTTCCTCTCATTCGGCCACGCATTTGCTTGCGCCATTTCACACGTTTTGGCATCAACATAGCAACTAACCTCTTTTCATATACAGTTAGGCAGCGCGGCCTATTCGCTCACGTACACGCCTTCTGTCTCAATTATTTCTTCTACTTCAGGCATCGATTCACCCTTATAGATCCAAACTTTGACGCCAATCGCGCCATAGGTGGTGGTTGCGCTAACAACAGCAAAATTGATTTTTGCACGCAGAGTCTGTAGAGGCACACGGCCATCACGCAACCAAACTGTACGAGCCATCTCTGCACCTGACAAACGACCACTCACCATAATCTTGATGCCTTGAGCGCCAGAGCGCATCGCTTGCTGGATAGCACGCTTCATAGCGCGGCGATAGCTGATTCGGCGTTCCAGTTGGTCTGCTATATTCAAGGCGACCAGTCTTGCATCAACATCTGGAGAGTCGATTTCTTTAATGTCCAAGTCTACTTTTTTCCCAATCAAAGTCTCCAAGGCTGCGCGAATTTTTTTTACAGATTCGCCTTTTCGACCGATCAAGACACCTGGTTTGGCAGTAAAAATAGCGATACGAATCTTGCCAGTTAAACGCTCAATTTCAACACGAGAAACGCCTGCGCGATTTCTCAACACAGCTTCAGGCATTTCGCTGCGCAATTTGCGCACATTTTCTGTATAAGCAGCCCCACCCTTGGATGTGACTCCTGTCAACAAGCTGCGAACAGCCAAATCCTGGTGCAACTGCTGACGATACTGAGCACCTTCAGCAAACCAACGTCCCTGCCAGGTTTCATTTACGCCCAGGCGCATACCCACTGGATGAACTTTACGTCCCATAATTTCTCCTTCGGATTTCTTTCCTGTCCTGGTTATGCGCCGCGTTCACGCAAGATGACAGTGACATGAGATGTGCGGCGCAAAATCGGTTTGAAGCGTCCGCGCGCTCCAAAGCGACGCCAACGACGGGTGGGTGCTTCATCGGCAAAAATCGTGGCAACGTACAGATCATCACGGCTAACGCCGAAATTCTCTTCCGCGTTTGACACGGCAGAAGCCAGTAATTTACGGACTGGGAGTGCAGCACGCTTCTGAACGAAGCGCAACATCTCCAGCGCTTCTACAGCATCCTTACCACGCACCATATCTACCACCAGACGGACCTTTTGGGCCGAAAGAGGAAGAAATCGTAATTTTGCTTGTATATCCTGCATAGCTTCCTCTTATTTCTTCTCCGCCAAGTGACCACGGAAAGTCCGCGTTGGTGCAAATTCACCCAGTCGATGTCCTACCATATTTTCTGTGATGTAGATCGGCACATGTCGACGGCCATCATGCACGGCAATCGTATGTCCTACCATCTGGGGAAAAATCGTGCTGGCGCGACTCCAGGTACGGATGACCTTCTTTTCACTCTTCTGGTTCATCGCCTCGATTTTCTTAAGCAGTTTCGGCTCAATGAACGGGCCTTTTTTCAACGATCGTGACATATCTGCTTACCTCATTTACTCTCAGCGCCTAGCGGTTTTTCTTGCTTCGACGGCGCACAATATATTTATCCGTTTGTTTGTTACGGCGCGTTTTATAACCCAGGGTTGGCTTGCCCCACGGGCTTTTCGGACCGGGAAGACCAATGGGTTGGCGGCCTTCACCACCGCCATGGGGATGGTCCCGTGGACTCATAGCTGTACCACGCACCGTTGGACGAATGCCCAAGTGGCGTTTGCGCCCAGCCTTACCAAGCTTAATGTTACCGTGATCCACATTACCTATCTGACCGATGGTGGCATAGCATACTTGGTGAATCAAGCGAACTTCGCCTGAAGGCATACGGACTTGCGCAAAATCGCCTTCTTTGGCCAACAACTGAGCAGAGCTACCAGCAGAACGCACCAATTGGCCGCCCTTGCCTGCACGCAACTCAATATTATGAATAGTTGTACCAACGGGTATGCTGGATATTGGCAAGGCATTTCCGGAACGGATTTCAGCATTTGGGCCAGACAGCAATGTGTCGCCAACTCTCAAACCGAGTGGAGCAACAATATAGCGCTTTTCTCCATCCGCATAGTGCAACAAAGCTAAACGAGCCGTACGATTGGGATCGTATTCAATGGCTGCAACCTTTGCAGGGATATTTCGCTTATCACGCTTGAAATCTACAATACGGATATGCCGACGATGTCCACCACCACGATGGCGAACTGTCACACGTCCATGAACATTACGGCCACCCTGCTTACGCAGAGGCAGAAGCAATGAGCGCTCAGGCTTGGATTTTGTGATCTCTTCAAAGGTATACCCCGTCATTCCACGCTGACCAGGGGTTACCGGTTTATATTTTTTTACGGGCATTACTGCACCCCTTCAAATATTTCTAAGGTTTCCCCATCAGCCAGTGTAATGATAGCCTTTTTGAAACCAGGGCGGCGTACCAAAAGGCGTCGGCTGCGAGCGCGGCGTCCGCGCTTGGCTGGGGCATTCACAATATTCACACGCACCACATTCACATCAAACAGCGTCTCAACAGCATCTTTCACCATCGTCTTGGTCGCTTTATTAGCGACTACAAATGAGTATTGGTTTAATTTGCCGGATTGATAGCTGGATTTTTCAGTGATCAACGGGCGGACAAGCACATCATAAATCGTAGTCATGCTTCGTCTCCTATCCGAGGTGAGCCGTCAAAACATCAAGGGTTTTAAGCGGCATTAGCACCTTATCATACCCAAGCAAGTCACGGACATTTAGATAACTAGCCAACAAGATCTTGGCATCAGCTAGGTTATCAGCCGAACGCATGACCGTATCGTAGGATTGATCTTTTTCAGCCATAAGGACTAGGGCGCTGGATTCACCGACTAGTTTACCCAGAGCTTCAACCATTAACCGTGTCTTCGGTTCAGCCAAAGTGATCTCATCTATGACAACAATGCCTGCTTCCGCTGCTTTGGCCGAAAGCGCCGACCGAAGCGCGGCACGTCGCATCTTCTTGGGCATAGCCTGTTCGTAGCTTCTTGGCCGGGGGGTGTGCGCACGACCACCACCTTTCCACTGCACAGCACGGGTGGATCCTTGGCGGGCACGACCTGTACCCTTCTGTCGCCATGGTTTGCGACCGCCACCAGCAACCTCACTTCGGGTTTTTGTTTTATGCGTCCCCAGTCGCGCATTCGCCATTTGACGAACATATGCCTGGTGCATCAAATCAACATTAATCGGCGCTTCAAAGAGTGCCGCAGGTAATTCAACCTGCTTCACCTTTTTGCCTTCCATGTCGAAAACGTCTACTTTCATCGCTTTCATACTCCCATTCACAGCGCTTATTGCTTGCGCGCCTCTTTGATCATAACCAAACCGCCCTTAGGCCCAGGGACCCCCCCGCTAATACCAAGCAAATTACGTTCAGTATCAACAAGGACAACCTGCAAGGCCGACACCGTCACGCGTGCATTGCCCATGTGACCAGGACCACGCGCGCCTTTATAAACACGACCCGGTGTAGTACCTGCGCCTCGCGAACCCGGCGCACGTTGGCGGTCAGATTGACCGTGAGTTTTCGGTCCACCGCGGAAACCATAACGCTTCACGCCACCAGCAAAACCTTTTCCTTTACTGGTGCCAATCACGTCAACACGCTCACCGACAGCAAACGCTTCAACGGTCACTTTATCGCCTATATTGATTTCCGGGTTCTTGATTCGGAATTCACGTAATATGCGCAGCGGGGGGATTTCATTGGCTTTGAGGTGTCCCAACTCACCACCTGTCAAGCGTTTAGGGTTGATCTCGCCAAAACCGAGCTGAATGGCCGAATAGCCCTCTTTCTCAGGGTGGCGGATCTGCGTAACATAACATGGCCCAGCTTCGATGAGCGTTACAGGATAAGCGACACCTTGTTCATCGAAGATCTGGGTCATACCGATCTTCTTTCCAATAAGCCCTTTCAACATGCTCAGTTTTCTCCTTCAAAAAGTGTTGTCGAGACTGTCAGCCTGGGCTTTGGCTGCATCATCTCCACACAGAGCAGTCAACAGGTCCGGCGCGACGCGCTATTATGTTTGCGTCTACACTCAGACAAATTCTTGCGCTGTGCTGTCTTGCCACACTAACAGGTCTGACGGTCGAGCAAGTCAGACCTGTTGGGTTTCAACCATTTAAATTTTTATCTCGATATCCACACCCGCAGGCAGGTTAAGGCGCATCAGCATATCGATTGTCTTTGAGTCAGGGTCAAGCACGTCAATCAATCGATTGTGTGTGCGAATCTCGAAGTGCTCATGCGAATCCTTATCAATAAAAGTCGAGCGACGTATTGTAAAGCGTTCTAGCTTAGTTGGCAAGGGTACGGGGCCAACTACATGTGCGCCGCTGCGTTCCGCTGTTTCGACAATGCGCTTGGCAGATTGATCGAGAACGCGGTGGTCATAAGCCTTAAGACGGATGCGGATTTTCTGTTTCGACATTCTTCACCTATTCGATGATCTTGGTGACGACGCCAGCGCCGACAGTCAGACCACCTTCACGGATGGCGAACTTCGAGCCCTGCTCCAACGCCACCGGTACGATCAAC
>Ga0209536_100004603_pt1 | contig 21782 bp, 20 predicted proteins | sample DeeMarSeWOR28_12_FD_187461 | JGI IMG/M metagenome (GOLD analysis project Ga0209536, IMG submission 187461) | Marine sediment microbial communities from White Oak River estuary, North Carolina - WOR-2-8_12 (SPAdes) (version 2) | ecosystem: Environmental > Aquatic > Marine > Intertidal zone >... | reverse complement strand
CGGGCAAGCTCGATATCCGCGCCTACCTGCGCTTCGCGCTCTCCCCGCTGGTCGGGCAGGCACCCGAGACGCTGGCTGCCTGGCACCGGAAATTCATGGCCACCAAAATCGAGCCCATCATGCTGCCGAAGGCTGCGGCGCTGATCGAAAGTCACCGGACAAGGGGACACGAACTCCTCATCGTCACGGCCACCAACCATTTCATCACCCGCCCGATTGCCGATACCCTGGGCATCGCCGAATTGCTGGCCTGTGAGGCGGAGATGGTGGACGGCCGCTATACCGGCGAACCGGCCGGCGTACCTTCCTATCACGAGGGCAAGGTCACCCGCCTCAGGGCATGGCTCGCGGACCGCGACACCACGCTGGACGGCGCCTACTTTTACAGCGACTCCCACAACGATTTGCCGCTGTTGGAGTTGGTCAGCAATCCCGTAGCCGTCGATCCGGACGACACCCTCACCTGGCACGCCCAGCAAAAAAACTGGCGCATAATCAGTTTACGCAATGAGACCCGTTCAGCACTCGACTTTATATAAGCGCCCTATCATTGTGCTGATTTTCTTGGCTTGCTTGGCCCCCGCCAGCATCTTGCTGGCGTTAAACATGGGCAGTGTGCCGATCAACATAGCGGATTGGTTGCAGATTTTTGACGCCGCAGACCAGTCACGGCCACTGGATATGATTCTGCAACTACGGTTGCCGCGCACATTAAGTGCGTTTATCACAGGCGGTTTGTTGGCGTTGGCCGGTGTGTTAATGCAAGTGTTGTTGCGCAATCCGTTAGCCGACCCTTACATACTAGGCATCTCCGGTGGCGCTGCTGTGGCGGCGTTACTGGCGATGCTGGCCGGGCTAAGTGGTTACGGCCTTACGGGCAGCGCCTTTTTGGGTGCTTTGTTGTCCATGTTCTTGGTGTTTTCCATCGCCCACGGCCAAGGCGCTTGGACGCCCACGCGCCTGCTATTAACCGGCGTGGTCATTGCCGCCGGCTGGGGCGCGATTATTAGCTTTATTTTATCGATCAGCCCGGCGAGAAACCTGCACAGTATGTTGTTTTGGCTCATGGGGGATCTGAGTTATTCACCCTCGCCCACCGCGGGCGCGGTGATTTTGCTATTGGCACTGGTGGGCAGCGGTTATTACGCCAAATCGTTGAACATTCTCGCTCGCAGCGAATTGACTGCCGAATCTTTGGGCATTGCGGTGGGGCATTTGCGAATTAAGATTTATTTGCTGGCCTCCATAATCACGGCCAGCGCGGTGACCACGGCGGGAAGTATTGCGTTTGTTGGCTTGATCACGCCGCATTTGCTCAGACTGAGCGGCGTGCACGATCACCGCTTCCTCATTCCTGCCGCGGTGTTATTGGGCGGTGTTATTTTGGTATTGGCTGATGCGGTCGCTCGCACCTGGCTGGCACCCCAGCAATTGCCGGTGGGAGTTATTACGGCTTTGATTGGGGTGCCGTTGTTTTTGTATTTGATGCATAAAAGCGCCCACAACTTATGAGCGCACTCTTGGAAATCCGCCATCTTAAGGTGCAAATTGCCCAGCAAACGATATGCACTGATCTCAACATCGCCGTGCAGCCCGGTCAGTGCTGGGCAGTATTAGGTGTGAACGGTGCTGGAAAGACCACTTTGCTGCACACATTGGCCGGACTACGACCGGCGCAAAGTGGTGAGATTTTGATTCAACAGCGTCCTCTGACTGCCTACTCTCGGCGGGAATTAGCACAACAACTAGGCATGTTGTTCCAAGAAATCCAAGATCCGTTTCCCAGCACCGTACTGGAAACGACACTAATGGGAAGGCATCCTTACACCAAATCCTGGCAATGGGAGACGGCTGAAGATTATCGCATCGCCTCTGAGGCACTCACTCACGTGGGCATGCACCATTTGACCGAGCGGCAAATCAACACCTTATCCGGCGGGGAACGCCAGCGGCTGGCGGTAGCTACCCTGCTGACCCAGACACCACGGTTATTTCTGCTGGACGAGCCCACCAACCACTTGGATTTGCAGTATCAGCATCTGATTCTGAAATTGTTTAATCAATACGCGGAAGCACACGGTTGCGCCGTAGTGATGATTTTGCACGACATCAATCTCGCCGCTACCTATTGCGATCAAGCCGTGTTGCTGTTCAGGGATAAGGAGCCAGAATGCGGCCCCAGTGAAGAGTTATTGACCGAGCCTCATCTCAGCGAGTTGTACAGTTATCAAATTCGAAAAATTGCGGGGCCGGATAACCGGTCTATTTTCGTCGCGCTCTAATCCAACACCATATCCAGCGCACGATGGCTGACAACTTTGGGAGTCATGGCAATCTCTTCGTCGATCCAGTCCAGCAACGGCTGCCACTGCTGGGTCAGGGAATGCACTCTGACGTCACGCAATTCATGAATACCGATACCTTCCACAAACGCATGAATATAATATTGGCTATCGCGCAGCGCGGTGATAAAAGGTAAGTTTAAGCTTGCCAGAAACGACTGCAACGTATTGTAAACCCGAGTGTTTTCCTTAACCCGGTTGGCCACCACCCCCAAGCGCTTGGCGTTGGGGCCAGTTTTCAGTTTGCCCAGCACGAGAATTTCTTTAATAAAACTGGTGACGGTATGAATATCGATGGGAGACGGCAATACCGGTACGATAATGGTGTCCGCTTGCCGCACATAATCCGCCAAATCCGCACCGCTGATGCTCGCCGGTGTGTCAATAATGACTCTATCCACTTCCTTGGGCATGCGCATTTGCCAGCTGCGGGTCACCGCCATGTTTTTCTTGTGGGCTTCCACCCCATGGATTTTGGGCATATCCGCCGAACGGGTGCGCAGCCAATTTAACGCCGAACCCTGGGGATCATAATCCAGCAAAGCGGGAAAACGGCCTTTCGCGGCATAACAAGCGGCAAGATTAGTGGAAATAGTGGTTTTGCCACTGCCGCCTTTGGCATTCAAAACGATGATTTTATGCATAACTGATTGATAGTGATTAGATTAGGGCTGTGATCCGTTTAACACACACGTGATCCCTTCAGAGAACGTACAACTTAACCTATATGGCCCTTAAAAATCCAGTGCTATGGGTCACATTATCCTCTATCAAGGGTTCTAAATATTGACAACACCCAAACAAGCGCATAAATTCCCCTGCTGCTTCGGGTGTTCCAAAGGCGTTCGCCGATGGAATGAAACGGGAAGACCGGTGAGCTGATTTTTCGAGAATCACAACAAGCAATTCCGGCACTGCCCCCGCAACGGTAAATGAGCAAATACCTGGCCAACCGCCACTGTGCCATCGGCATGGGAAGGCGCCAGGGAGGAATACTTCCAGCTCATGAGTCCGGAGACCGGCCCTTAGCATACCAACACAGGTTGCGGAGGGCGACGCGGTGAGGACTGAGCTGACTCCTTTCTCCTCCCAAAACTCCTTTTCGCAATCATAACGATAAACATGGTGCGGGTGAGCACCGAACAATTTAGCGAAAGGGGAAAGTTGTGCTACAAAAATCCAAATTTTATGCTTTGTTATTCTTAATTGTTTCCACGAGCGTCATCGCCGAAGAACCGACGTATTCGCTGGAACCGGTTTTGGTCACCGCCAAGCGGTTTACCACCTCCATCGATGCAGTTCCAGTGATCACTACGGTCATCAGCGCGGAACAAATCGAAAAAAGCACCGCGAATAATTTACCACGTTTACTGGAAACTGAGGCCGGTATTCAGGTGGCAGATTTATTTGGTATTTCTGGAGCTAAATCCTCCGTGGACATGGGCGGCTTTGGCGCCAGCGGTAATTTAAACACCTTGATATTGTTGAACGGCAGACGTCTTAACGATGTAGATTTGAGCGGCGCGAATTTGGCGGCGATTGCGCTGGAAAGCATAGAGCGCATTGAGATTATCCACGGCACCTCTGCCGTGTTGTTCGGCGATAATGCTGCGGGTGGAGTGATCAACATTGTCACTAAGAGCGGATTCAAGCGAAAGCAGACTCAACTCAAATTGCTACAAGGTTCCTATCGGACGATGGAAACCACATTTAACACCCAAGGCAGTTTTGACAAAAATGCTTATTTCCTCACATTAAATAGCTCAGCATCCAATGGTTACCGGGACAACAACGCCTTTGAAAACCTTCGCTTTGCCGGCGAATGGGCATTTGATCAAGGAGGCTGGCTAGGGGGCGCTCGGCTATTCGGCAGCCAGGAAGAATTACAATTGCCGGGGGCGTTGAATGAAGCTGTCTATGAACGCGATCCCACCCAATCTGGAACTACCGCATTGGAAACATCAAAAGAAGACCGTTATGCGGTGGAAGCGTTTATGAATGGTAAACACTTTGCCGGCGAGTTGGCGGTATCCGACAAACACCAAGAAGCGTATGACGCCACCGCAGACTTGACCACAATTTCTCTTACGCCACGATATACCAGGAAGTTTGCAAACCAACACATCATTACCGGCCTGGATCTTTATCACAGCGAGCTAGACACCGATGCCGACTATGATACTGATTATGGGACTTCGCACAACCAAAGCAGTGCCATTAGAGAAAGTTATGCGCTATACGCAACCGATGCGGTTACCTTCAACAACCAAATTCAATTGGACCTGGGTGCGAGATACCAGCAGGTTAAACTGGACATGACCAATAAAGATATACTGGCAAATAGTGAAAACTCCGACCAATCCAAAGATGGCTTGACCGCCTGGGATATTGCCATCAGCCACAAACTCCCTTCCGGCATGCGTAACTATGTACGCCTAGCGAGCAGCTTTCGCTTTCCGGTGCTAGACGAAGTATGGAATTATAGTTTTGGCACTATATCTTTGCTTGAGCCGCAAACTTCTCAGCATATCGAACTGGGTAGCGATTTTCCGATTAACAGCACAGTCACTTTAAAAGCGAATATTTTCCTCATGAAAGTTAAAAACGAAATCGGCTATGACGACTCGCAAGGTGCAAACGTTAATTTTGACTCCACACAACATGACGGCATTGATCTAAACGTGCGCTGGCATTCCATACCGAGTTACACGCTGACCACAGTGTATGGTTATCGCGATGCAACATTCACTTTCGGCGCAAACGACGGCAAACAAATCCCCTCGATCCCCCGTCACAAACTGGCGCTGAACAATCAATTTGACGTAAAAAGTATTGGCATTTTTAATCTAAACGCTATATATACAGGAAAACGTTACTTTGGCAATGACTATGACAACGTTGGAAAACAAATGCCTGCGTATACCAAGGTGGATCTAAGTTATCTTCGGGATTTCGGTGGTTGGAACGGTAAGGTATCCATTTTTAACGTTACCAACGAAAAAACCGCTAATCAGGGATTTTATTACCCTCCTTATAACGACCCAGGGGGAAATCCCTATTCATATTATCCGCTTCCCGAAAGATCTATCGTAGTCAGTCTAGAAGGATATTTTTGATTGGGAAACAGGCTATCAAAAATCTACACCCGCACCGGCGACGACGGCACCACAGGTCTTGGAGACGGCTCGCGCGCCGACAAAGACTGTGAGCGCATTGAAGCCATTGGCGCTGTTGACGAACTCAACAGCGTCATCGGGGTGGTGTTAACAAGCGAGCTTCCCGATTCCATTAGGCATAGCCTGATACAGATTCAACATGAGTTGTTTGATCTGGGAGGTGAGTTATCCATTCCTGGCTACAATATGCTTAAACTGGAACAGGTTGACCGCTTAGAAGAGTTGTTAGATGACCTAAACAAAGATCTACCCCCGCTAAGAGATTTCATTTTGCCCGGCGGTACAGTGGCGGCAGCCAACTGCCATTTTGCCCGTAGTGTGTGCCGCCGCGCGGAACGACGCCTCATCACTCTGAGCCATTATGAGGATGTCTCCGACATCTCATTAATGTATTTAAACCGCCTTTCCGATCTGTTGTTTGTCATGGCGCGCTCTATCAACAAACAGCAAGGCTGTGGCGATGTCTTGTGGCAATCGACCGCCAAACATAATCCATAACTTATTGATTTTATAAATTAAATTAATCCGTTCAAGATTTTCCTGCAGCGGCCGATTAACCATACAGAAGAGTCTTATTGTGTTCAGCAACCTCATATAAGGTGTAGTCATGAGTATACCCAGCATTTCCAACGGCTTAATGGGAATATACAACGGACTGAATAACCTCAAGCACGATGCGCAAGAAATCGCCTCAGCCACCGCCAAGGGCGGCGAGGATACCGCTGATTTGGCGAAATCACTGGTGGATTTAAATATCGACCGTAACCAGATCGAAGCTTCGGTTAAAGTGGTACAAGCGGTAGATGAAACGTTAGGCACATTGCTCAACGTTAAAGCATAGATCCCTCCCTTTCACCCTGCTATGGCGATTAATTCCGTCGGCAATTCACCGCCCCTATTGTTCTCGCTTCTCAATCGAGAACACGCGCGAAGTGCTGAACAATTGCCTGTAAATTTAAAACAGAAGTCGGACGAAACACAAACCGAGGACCGACCTGGCTTGCGGCAAGAGTTGTCCAGAGAAGAACAACAGCAAGTGAAGGAATTAGCCGCACGCGATCGGGAGGTCAAAACCCATGAGGCGGCACACAAAGCCGCCGGTGGCAGTCTAACCGGCCCGGCCCGTTTTAGTTACACCACCGGTCCGGACGGTAAACGTTACGCTACTGGCGGTGAAGTGAGTATCGACACGTCCGCTGTGCCTGGCGACCCACAGGCCACGTTGATAAAAGCCAACCGCATACGTGCCGCCGCTGTTGCGCCGGTCGAGCCTTCCGGACAAGACCGTAGAGTAGCCGCGCAAGCGTCGCAAATGGCGGCGGACGCGCGAATGGAGATCACAAAACAAAAACGGGAGGGGAACGCTGACAATAAGGCAGCTGCGGAATCGTATCGGATTAGCCGGCAGCTGTTGTATGACAATTCAGGTTCGATAAGTGGTTCCAGCAAGACTGGCAATGTACTGGATGAAATGATTTAAGCACCCCGCACAAAAATTGTGCTGGTCGAGCAATATTATTTAGCCCTAAGAAGGCACAAAATCCAACGGATAAGTAACAATCAGATTATCCGCACCGCTCTTTGGTTCGAACAAAAAGGATTTAATCTTAACCAATAACTTGCGTTCCAACTCCGGGTTGCCCAGTTCGCTGGATACCAATTTAACGTCTACAACGGAACCATCCGACGCGATGGTAAGTTCAAAAACAATTTTACCCGCAATGGTGGGATCCTTGCGCAATGCGCGGTTATATAACGAATAAATCGCACCTTTGTTGCGGTCAAATACAATTGTCACTTCTTCAAAAGTTCTTTTGGGTTTATTACCGGAAGAAGCGGTAACCTTGCCCTTATTGGCCATTGCCACTTTTTCGATATCACTTTCGACTTTGGTGGTTTCACGACCTTGCAACTGAGTTCCACTGGAAACACCGCGGCTTAATTTGGAGGTATCAATACCGCCACTGCCCGCGGGCACGGTAGTATTCGAGGTTAATATATTACGCTCAAATTTCTTGGCTTCAGCGGCACCTTTTGACAGCTTCTTGGTTTTATTTAGTGTTTGATCAACATCTTTATCACGCAAATCCGCTAGTTCGTCGGCAAACGCCAATAAACCGGACTGCTGCGCTTTTTTACGCGCTTCCGCCGTTTTTTCAGCCTGGGTTTTTTCAGGCGGTTTTTCCGGCTTCTTCTCTTCCTTAGGTTTTTCTTTTTTCTTTTCCTTTTTCTTCTCCTCTTTCTTTTCCTTTTTCTTCTCTTCTTTCTTTTCAATTTTCGGTGGTGGCGGCTTGGGTTTTTCTTTTTGTTGCATGACAAGCTGCGCCAAACGCGGTGGCAATTTGTCTTCTTTGGACAAATCTTTCTTAGGAACGGGAATAAAAGGAATGATGAGCCCGAGGATTACCGCCGCCGCCATACAGATAACAACCAGGCGTTTGAGGCGTTCAACCTCTTCTTGAATATAAGACCATGGCAATTCGAACGAATGAAACAACATCACGTCTCTAGCCTTTTTCAGTTTTGCGCATTACTGCTAAAGAAATATTGGTGTAGTTCGCCCGGGTGCAGGTAAACATGATTTTCTTCAGCAACTCATAGGGAATTTCTTTGTCACCCATAATGGTAACTTCCCGGGGTATGGGTTTACCGTCAGGGGTGGTGGCAACGATTTGCCGTTTGGAAATTCTTTCCAATTCGCTTTTAAGAGATTGTATCTCAGGTTGATCGGTACGTTTAACCGCTTGCACATCGGCGATTTTTTTGCCTTGCACCACGATATCATTGTTGCCCACCATGATCACCACAGTCTCTTTAGGCAGCTTCTCGGCAATGGATTCGGGCAGTTTGATCTCTTTGGTGTTGGGCAAGTCCTGTACAGTAGTGGAACTGACCAATAAGAAAAATACCAGAATGGTAAAAATATCCATCAGCGAGACCATGTTCAACGCTGCACCGCGTTTGTTGCGTTTGTGATGACGCTCCATACGCTTGGCGCGTCTCGACATTTTCATCATGGGCATTTGAGAAACCTTATCCTCTTTCTCGTCATTGGATGATCAGGATGGCGCATCACCAATAGAGATCACCGGGAATAATTCTTTTTGTACCACGGAGCCGGCTTCCACCACGTCAACCACACGCGAGGCGTCCATGGCCTCGACCAGGACTTCGTAAGGAATTTTGGGCTCCAATAAAATCGTAATATTCTGTTTTTCCGGAAACTGCGCTTTGATTTTCATCAGCAGGTCAGTAACCGCTTTCATGTCGTATTTGCCACCTACTTTAGAAAAGGAGCGTATTGGCCCACCCAGGGTATCAGACACCACAATTTCGTTACTGCGGATGATCAATTCGAAGTTGCGTTCTTTCTGGTCCGGTTGATTCTGGTTTTGTTGGTTCGGCGGCAGATTCAATTCCAAGATGGTCATATGGGAAAATACCGCAGTAATCAACAGAAACGGAACCAGAATTACCATCAGGTTCAAAAACGCTGTGATGTTAATATCTGTGTCACCGCGCACAGGGCGGCGCATTCGCTGTAGTCGCGACATAAGTGATCAAATCCTAATGTTTATGCGCTGGGCTTGTGGTGCTCGGTGATGACATTGAGGAATTTCACGGTCGCCATTTCCATGCTATCCACCAGTTCAGTGGTTTTAGTTTGCAGAACCGCGTAAACCAACAACAGAGGAATTGCCGCCATCAATCCGAACGCGGTGGTGTTCATGGCCACCGAGATACTGGCTGATAGCAAGTCCGCTTTATCGGCGGGATTGGCGTTGGCAACCGCGGTAAAGGCTTGGATCAAACCGATAATCGTACCCAGCAGTCCCAACAATGTGGCGATATTGGCAAAGGTCGCAATGTAGTGGGTTCGCTTTTCCAAGCGGGGGATGATTTCCATTAGGCCCTCTTCCATGGCCATTTCGATATCATCGCGGGTTTTGGCCGCTTGTACCCGGGACAATCCATACGTCAAAATTTTGCCAATATCCGCTTTGGATTTGGAACTCAGTGCCATGGCTTGCACATAGTTGTTGGCTCTGAGCAAAGGAGTCAGCTTTTGCCACATGGATCGATTAGTCACCTTAGCGTAGCTGAGGTACAGATAACGCTCAACCGCTATCGCGATACCAATCGCCAATACGAGGGAAATAGGATACATAAATAATCCACCCTCTTGGAAAAATTTAACAATTGTGGTCAAGACCTCCATAACTATCTCCTCAACTATTGCACTGGTCTTTAAAAAATAATGGTAAAAAAATGTTTAAAATCAAAACCGCTCGAACTGTTAACAAAGGTGTTTTGATCCACGTTATCGATACTCCAGGGAAAATTTAATGAGACACTCATCACACTACGGTCCAAAAACAATCACTGAATCTTTGCATTTCGCGCCATGGATGTGGTTTAGCTGGCAACCAGTAGGCAAACTTTCGGAAGGAATAAAGTAGTGGATTATTGTTGTGTGTCTCTCCCGGTCCCCTCAAGCATACTAAAGTAATCTAACTCCTTACGGAACACATCCCGATCCAGGGCTTTCATATTCCCCGAAAAAGCACTGGTGCCGCCCATACTGCCAAGTTCCATGATGTTGGAACTTTTCCACGGTACGATGTAAGTCACTTTTGGCAGCTCCCGGGATCCCACAATGGACGTGTCATCAAGTTGAATGCGCTCTTCGGCCAATAATTGACCACTTAGAAGCATTAACACTAAAAGAGCGAAAAAAATCCAATTCTTTATCATCAACATGAATTTAATATTACAGAATTTACTTACGAAACAAAATACCCGATGCCTATCTTAAACGACCTTTTAACCATAGAATTAGTTGCTAGTCTTGATGCGCCGTTCCAGATCGACAATCCATTTTTCTACTTCCGGATCTTTTTCAGGGGATAGACTCTGGAAACGGTTGTAATGATCCAAAGCCTTATCTAACTCACCAAGATATAAATCATATAATATGCCAATGTTTAGATGGGCATAGGCATAATCGTCGTTTATCTTCAACGCTTGCTGATAGTGAGCTTTGGCCTCTTGGAATTTGCCTTTACCGCGACTAATAATGCCCAGATGATTATAACTTACGGCACTTTTAGGATTGACTTTAATCGCTTGCAAAAACGACGCCTCGGCCTCGTCAATCTTGCCTTCCCGAAAATAAATCAGGCCCAAATTGGTATAGGGTCCTGATAACTCTGGATAGGTTTTACTCAGATCTAATAGCACAGCTTTAGCTTGCTCGTTGTCGCCATTGCGCATGGCTTTTAACGCATCATCGTATTTTTGACGCGCCTCTGGGGATATGACTTCCTGAGGCTGGGCCTGCTGCGGTTGGCCGGTTTCCGCTTCTTTTTTCTCTCCGGTGCCAGCACAGCCGCTGACGATACTAATACACAAGCCAATAATGGCAACTGATCTAATATAATGCATTGACCACCGATTCACTTTTTTCAGCTTTTGCATATCTCACCGGACGTAATTTCTTTAGCGCTGTGAAACTTTTCTGTACCCATTCATCATAAGTACCATCTTTCACCCGCTCAACATTCGATTCATGGATAGTAATGGCTTTTTCCTCAAATGGATACGCCTGCTCTTCTAACAGAATATCATATTGTTCCAGTTCATCGGGGGATAGCCCCGCCGGTCTCTCCGAATTTAGTAGTTCTTTTCCAAAAGTACCGTAAATTTCGGCTAATAAATAAACAGATGCAGTGGTCACTTCTTCAACACCATACTCCGCTGCTTGCGTATATGCATTAATTGCGGTTTGCATACGCTCCTTCTTCTTAGCCAAATTGGCTTTCAAAGGCGCTTTTAACTGAATTTCTCGGAACGAGGTTAACGTGGGTTCGGCTAATTCAAATGTCGCTTTGGCAGCCAAAAATTTCGTTCGGTCGGTACTTTGTGGTCCGGCAAATTTATCGGATCGAATCACTTCTTGCAACCATTGAACATACATTTGGTTGTTGCCCATTTTTTTGTAGACCGTCGCAATTTTGTGCCGGGCCTCAGTCGCTTGCGCCAAAGGCTGGGGGTATTCGCGCACGTATTGTTCGTAAGCGGCTATCATTTTGTCGTGGCTTTCGGCTTGTTCATACAACTGCCCGATTTGCCACATAACTTGTTGTCTTTGGTTCAGGTCCGGCTGATTGCGTAGTATTTTCTCGAGTTCCTCAGCAGCGTACAGCGGTTTGTCGGTTTTTACATACGCGATGACCAGGTTTTCTGAGACTTTATCTTGTAATGCATGGGTGGGATATTTGTGCCGGAAGCGTTCAAATTCGTTAATGGCATTGCTCCACTCTTCTTTTGCCATATAGTTCACCGCCACGTCGTACTGGGCGGCGATATTGGCCTCCGTGTTAGGCGCTTCGGTGGCAATACGTTTAAACTGAGCCAAAGCGCCTTCCACATCACCTGCCGCACGCATGGCTTCACCGCGTTTGTAAATAGCAGCGGCAATGCCCTCTTCTATGGTTTTGTTCATAGCAGGATCATTTTTCACCATGGTCTGTGCCATTTTATAAGCCGATTCGGCTTGGCCATATTTACCGTTTTCTAATTCCGATTGCGCCATAATCATCCACGCAGTGAGGCGCATTTTTTCAGTAGTTTTGCCTGGGATCTCCAACACGGATTTGGCCGCCACGGCCGCTTGATCGTATTTTTGCAAGGCAAACAAATCTTCCGCCGCTTTCATGACCACCGTGGTAGCACGCTTATCTTCTGGAAAAGTTTTCCCAAAGCGCAATGCGCTGCCTATGGCCACGCGCTGGAATATCTCTTTGCGTTTACCTTGCAGTGTTTTGGTGTGCTCATCATACGCCACTAATGCGGCATATCCGGCTTCGGCATTTTTACCGGCTTTTACGTACTGGTAAGCAGTAGTTTCATATTCTTTGGCGGCTTGTTCAAATTGTTTGTTTTCAAACAGTGCCTCAGCTAACAGGAAATTGATCTCAGCCGTTTTTTTAGTTCCGGGAAACGACTTAATGTATTGCCGATACCAGATAAATGCTTGCTGATAATCTGCCTGGCTTTTGGATTTTTGCGCCACGGCATGATAGTGACTGGCCAACTCTTCCATATTATGAGCGACCACAGGTATCAGTTGCTCCTGTTTGGCTAAGGATTGCTTTTGCCAATAAGGCCCGTTAACTCGGTATTGCTGCGCAAAGGCGATTTTTGCCTCTAATGCCAAGCTGGCAAAACCACCCTTGGCATAAGCGTCAATGGCATATTGATCAAAGCGCGGTGCATCGGCGCCAAAAGGATCCCGTGCTACATACGCTTTATAGGTATCGGCGGCGTCTTTGATCCTGCCTTGGTCTAAATAGAAATCCCCCATTCCTTTATAAACTCTGGACTCATAGACCTTGTTGCCATGTTGTTCAAAGTATCCGGTGATCGCGCTGGCACCACCCAATTCGTTGAAACTCAGCAATATGACGCGGAAGGTATCGTCTAGCAACTCTTGATCACCACGGGATAGCTGGGCCTCCCCTTCTATGCCGCGTAATTTTCTGTCCACAATCGCGAAGAACGAAAACAGTGCTTTTTGATATTTATTTTGTTTGTAAGCAGACCAACCGCGTTGCGACAACGCTTTTTCATAAAACTGCGAAGAAGGATTAACGACCATAGACTGGCTGTACGCCAGTTCAGCTTGTTGAAATTGTTTTAAGCTGAAAAACAACTCACCGCGGCGAAAATGCACCTCATCACGGTTTTTAATGTCTGGAAAACTCGATAACAAACGATTCAACGCTTCCAAGGCTTTTTCAGGCTTACCTACTTGCTCATAGGCTTTAGACAACTGATATAACACTTGCGGATCGTCAATGCCGCCGTCGGCGGATGCTTTAAGTGCATCTTCGTAGAGCTTAATGGCTTTTTCATAGTTTACTCCTTTAAGCTCGATTTGCTCACTGCGACTGATCAAGCGCTCCTGTTCGACGATTTTTTCCAGCTGTTTTTGGTAGGTTTCCTCACTGCGCTCCAACTCCAAATCGGCTAAGCGGCGCAATGCTTCGATGCGTAAACTATCGGCCGGGGCGTTGTTCATAAATTCCCAATATTCCTCCATGGCTTTGGCACGGGCGGAATAGATCACGGCGTCTTTTTCAATTTTAATGGGCAACTCTTCGCCCAGGGAAGCCAGCGTATCATCGTTTCCGGATGGTCCGGTGGCAGCACAACCGGATAGAATCAACGCAAGAAGCGCACCTAACGCACAGGCATGCCGGGGAAGCGTGGAAAACCTCATGGCTGCTGATCCCCCCAACGTTTGGCCGCATAATCATAGATCTGCGCCACGGAAAACCGTGCCTCATTGAAATATTGCACCAAACGCTGCTTACGCTGTTCCAGCTCATCAAAAGCCATACGCTGTAAATGATGGTTCAATTTTTCCGAAGCCAACAATACCTGGGATTGCAGCTGAGTAATTCTGGCCTCATAAGCAGAGCGACGTTTTTTATTTAGACTCTGCAAAGTATCCAACGAAGCCGACCACCCCTCCAACTTGCCCAGCGAAAGCCTCAGCTGCGTGTAATTAAACATAGTTTCGCGAAATTCATATTTGGTGAGCAGCGGCCATAAATACCGCCCTTCAGGCGTATTCAAGACTTTCTCTTCAGTCCACAAGCCACTTACGCTTTCACCGGTTTGCGCCCGAATCAATCCTTCAACCAGTTTGCCGCCACTGACGGCCTCGGCAGCAATATTGATATTATTGATTTCCTCTTGAAACAATCGCATAGCTTTTTCGTAAAACTCCAACGACTGCTTGTAAGCCTCTAACTGGCCAAACGCATAAGGAACGGCCATGAGCGCATCTTGTACCGCCGGGTCACTGGGGTTGCGTTCTATGAGCTTTAACCAAGGCACTAATGATTGCTCATGCTGATTTTCCGCCGAATACGCCCTACCCAATCCCAATAATCCCTGGTTAGAGTGCCTGCCGTTTAACTTCAACCGTTTGAAATAGACTTTTGCTTTCTCCGCCGCACCGCTTTCCAGACTGGCGTAACCCAGCATCAAATTGGCTTTATCTTTTAAATCCTGCATTTCTTGGTCGGTTGCGTTCATAGTGCCCACGACGTTGAGTGTCGTTTCGGCCTCTTGCGAACGCCCCAGGCGATATAGAGCAATCGCCAGATTATAGCGGCCATACGCCCACCAAGTGGTTCGTTGGTCGACTTTATTGAGCACCTCAATCGCTTTGTCCAAGCGGTTTTGTTGCAGATGAATTATGGCCTCTATGACATAGCGTTCCGGTTGTAAGTTGATGCCGAGATCGCCTTGAATCTTATTGAGTTCCGCAAGGGATTCTTGATAACGGCCGCGCTGATATTGCGTCTTAGCCAGATAAAACCACGCTTCATCTCTAACTTCACGAGGCTGATCCGTCGCCAAAAACGCTTCGAAAATGCTGGCCGCTTCTTGATGAAATCCGTATGCCAAATACAATCCGCCAAGCACCAAACTTGCTCTTTCGGGGTTGCCTTTGATCCTGCCGGATTTTTGTGCTGATTGCAGCCGGGTGATTGCTTGGAAATGTTGCCCCTGGTAGGAATCAAATAAAGCATCGCGCACAGAGGGATCTTCCAGACCCTGCCAGTTGATATAGACATCAGCATGCAACTGTAGCGGCAAGAGCACAACGGCAATCAATCCCGTTATGCGCCATAGAGTTAATACACTACGCACCATTAGTTCCACTCCTTGATTGCCAGAATGGGAAAACCTTTGGTTTTACTGCTCACATTGAGCTCCAACACAGTGCGTGAGACACCGGACACAAATTTGTAGGCGACTTCACTTTTGTAGTCAGGATCGCGGGGAATGCGGCCAACCATGGTGGCAAAGACTTCGTGCATGCCCGCCGGTAGATTGGCCACATACAAACGGTGGCCGGCACCACGTTTCAAGGCTTGTAAGTCGTTTTCGGAATATTGATAGGCAGCGACCACCTCGTTATCCACTTCCAGCTGAATATAATCCAAGGTAAACAATTTGGTGGGATCAAAAGTGACTAATACCAGCAATTGGTGATTGGCGGGATTATCCTCCTCCTCCTGAATAATGGCCAAGTCACTGCTTAAATCCAGCACTTCTTTTACCAGTAACTCGGTTTGCTGGTCCAGGGAGCGAAATACCGCCAATGGTGATGAAGACTGCGAAGCAGCCGGCTTGTTGTCGGTTGATTCAGTATCCACCTTAGGCGAGGGCATCGAACTCGAGGAAGTGCCGCCAACCTCAGTTTGCGCCCAGCAATAGGCTGTGAAAATGAAACCAATGCAGAAAAAAAATACGTATACCCTTTTATTCACACTACGTACCTTAGCGATGCCCCGTTTATCAAATCCGGATTACTGTACCATAATGATGGAATGTATTACCAAGCCCAGGGTGATAATTCGATTAATTTTTATACAAAAAAATGACACCTTAGCAAATATTACTTTATAATAATCCGCCGGGATTCCTGACGGATTCGTATTAGATAATAAAAATATTTGATAGTACACTACAATTTATAAATAAAAATAATTACAGATTGTACTTAAGAGACGTTTTATCTAAACCCCTATACCCCGATATGGCAACCAGCCATGTAACACTCATAATAAATTGGGGTACTATTACACTTAGATACAACAATTGCTTAGGTAATCTTTTTAAATAAACAGAATAAAGTCCACATCATGACTATACCGACACCGATCGTGATCATTGGCATTGGAGAGATGGCGGGGGTATTTGCCCGCGGCTTTTTACGCGCCGGATTTCCTGTTTACCCAGTCAACCGCAATACGAACCTCGATGAATTGGTGGCATTAATCCCTGATCCCACATTAACCTTGTTGGCCGTCGCAGAAAAAGACTTGCACGCCTCTTTAGAGCAGGTACCACCTCAATGGCAGGCCAATCTGACCTTATTGCAAAATGAACTGCTGCCACGGGATTGGCAATCCCATGGCCTGTCCTCACCAACGGTTATTTCCGTGTGGTTCGAAAAGAAAAAAGGCCAGGATTACAAAGTGTTAGTACCTTCTCCCGTTTACGGTTCCCAAGCGGATATTGTTATTAACAGTCTGGCGCAATTGGATATTCCCACCCAGCGCTTGGATAGCGAACAAGAACTTTTGTACGAATTGGTGCGAAAAAATGTTTATATCTTAACCACCAATATTGCCGGCTTGATAGTCGGTGGCACCGTGGAAACGCTTTGGAATCAGCATCAAGATTTAGCTCGCGAGGTGGCCACCGATGTAATAGATATTCAAGACTGGTTGACGGGCCAGAAAAACGACCGAGAAAGACTAATCGCCGGCATGCTCAGCGCTATTGAAGGTGACCTGCAGCATCGTTGTATGGGCCGCTCCGCCCCGGCACGATTAAGCAACGCCATTCGCCTTGCCGATGAAGCCACTCTGCAAGTGCCGAAGCTGCGCGAAATATTCCAGCAAAAGATCGCCAATGGTTAGTCACTTAAGCAAAGCAAAAACGCTGACTGAACCAATGAGCGGTCATTCCGCCAACCATGCGGTTGACATGACCCTTGGCATGCAACCCTACAGGCGCTATCAGCGCGGGGTTTCAAACTCAATAGAAGGTAGCATAATAGGTAGTGTAGTATCGTGCTTACACAAAATGTGAATCCACTTAAGCGCTATTCAATTCGCAAGATAGTATATATAACCGCGACGGTTATTATCGCCCTGTTGCTCATATCAGCTATCGTCAATTTGTTGTTGGTGCGTTCCCATTATCAAAACTATGAAAATCAACAAATCCATGAACAAGTAAAAAACAAAGCCTTAATCATCGGCAGGCAACTCAAGATCTACAAACAAGTCATCGCCAATCTTGCGGCCGAACCCAACACCCGCGATATGTTATTGTTCGGGGATAACACTACGTCCCACAACTGGGCGGTGGAAATGCGGAAATACATACCTCAATCCATCGGAATCGCCTTATTATCCCGAAACGGCGTGGTGTTAGGTGATCCTGTCACTTTACGGCTAGGCCCACAGTGCATGACCGACTTGACACGTCTTTCCCAGGGCGAAAATGTAGACCATCCGCCCATACACCGGGATATTCCCGAACTATCCCATTACGATTTAACCACTCCTGTGTACGACGAAGAAGGCGAGCAAATGGGAATATTGTTTGTCAGCTTTAGCCTCGATACTCTCAAGGCCGTCTTGCAAGAAAGTGTCAGCAAAGAGCAATTACTGCAACTGTTGGAAGCCGACGGAGAACCCATCGCCGTTGCCGGGGCCATATCCACATCCAGGGAACAATACAGTGTAAGCATGCCGGTACCGGATAGCAGCTGGACTATTAAAGTCACCGAAAATCTGGCTTCATCATCACCAATTTATTTGACGTTAAGCCTATCCAATGTGATGACTTCCGCCGCAGTCATCTCTTTAATCATCTTTTTCATCGCCTATGTTACCCGCATCGTCAAAAGCGATTATGAAAAAGTGAAACACAAGCTCGCCGAAGTCTCTGAGAGCGTGTTCAACGAGGAAGCTCCCAGCATACAATTAAAAGAAAGTGCGGAAATACTGCCTTATGTAGAATACATCGCCCGCGACATTCAGAAAAAACAACAAATGATTGCCAATCAAAGCTGGGTGGACGATTTGACGGGACTGCCCAACCGGCGTCACTTTAACAACGAATTCGTGCGCGCCTATAACTTGGCCCGAAGAGGCATACCGATGGCGGTGGTGTTGATCGATTTGGACAACTTCAAAAAACTTAATTCCCAAGCGGGTAAAACAGCAGGTGATCAAGCCTTGAAATTATTTGCCAATACTTTGCAACAGTATTGCCGCAAAACCGATTTCGCTGCACGCCTGGGCGGAGATGAATTCGCCTTGTTACTGCTGGACATGCAACCGGATAAGATCCGTCCGTGCCTGGAAAAACTATCCGAAACCTTCCTGGAACAACAAGAGCGCCACCCAGCGGTTCCCGATGAGCTGCGTTGCACCATTAGTTGCGGTTACACCTTTATCAACGTACACCGAGATTACAACGCCGCTGCTGTATTAACCCGCGCCGATAAAACCTTGGATGCCGCCAAGGCTCAAGGTAAAAACTGCGTGGTGGAAGCATAATGTTGATAATTTACGATAAAAAAGGCTTCGCCCCCCTACTAACGTTGGAGCTGGACAGCCTTGTTAACGCCGAATTAAGCGGCATAAATCTGGAAAACGCCAACTTAGTGCAAGTGGATTTAAGCGGTGCCAATCTTCACAACGCCAACCTTAAAAACGCCGACCTTCGCCTGGCTAACCTCTCCGGTGCCAATCTCAGTGACGCCAACTTAATAGGTACGGATTTGAGCGGGGCATTGTTGGACAATGCCAATTTGAAAGGGACGTTATTACCGATTGCAGCCCCGACATTGTCTTCCCTGTGATTGCGAAGTATACGAACAACGCATAATAACCTGAGACTCGGCGGTTTCTACAAACACTAACACGTATTGGTAATCGCTATACGCGAACGGGGCGTGCCCCGCGCCTCAAAAGCCTCTGCGATGAGACCTCCCAAAGGTGACGGCGTCGCCAAATATAAATCGATTTCCGACTCCACAGGTGAGCGGGCAATGATTTGCTGAGATACTTGCGTATAAGCATCAGCTAGGCTCATTGCTGCGTTCAAGACGAGCGGCATGAAAACAAACAGGTCTAAAGCGTCTTCCCAAGCACGGCAATAATTGGATAAATAATGAGTCTTATCAGTACTTGCCACCCAAAACAACAACATGGACTGTGGCAAATCCAACGCAATAGCATGCTCGATCAGACTTTTGACCGGCGCAAAACCGCTATCCTGCGCCACCATCACCACAGGACGTTTGGAGTCTTCATCCAAGCTAAACTCGCCGAACGGCCCGTCTATGGTAACGTTGGTACCCGTAGTCAGTTTTTCAAACACATGCTGCGCAAAAACGTCTCGCTCGTTACGTTGCACATGAAATTGCACGATCATGCCATTACATGGGCAGCTGGCCATGGCCATATCGCGAGGCGGCACGCCATCGATAGACAATGTAACATACTGCCCCGCCAAAAACCGCAGCGTCTTGGAACGTGGTGTACGCACATGCAGCACTATATAATCAGATCCGATTTTCTCCAGCTTGGCAATACGTGCCGCAATACGCTGTCTCGGAATATCGGCGGCGGAACGCGCCTCTTTTGCTTCGATCAGCAGATTACTTCTCGCCATAACACTACATAGGGGGATCACGTTTTGGGTTTTTTCCGCCTCGGTGAGTTTGTAATCGTTGCTCTGAATAAACGTATAGTCTCCGGAGAGGACGCGCGCCTTGCATTCGCCGCAACCGCCGGTAGCGCAGCTATAGCTTATGTTTAAACCCGCGCGGAGCGCGGCGTCCAATAGAGATTCGCTTTCATCCGCTTCGAAGGAGTGATTGCTGGGGATAATTTTAATCTGATGAGTCATTTTGGGATAACGCTAAATACGATTCAGCGGCTTTAATGCGCTCCAATATCCAGGCGTTCAATTCATCGACCAATCGTTGTTGTCCCGGTTCGCTTTCCTGTTGCAATTCATTGAGTTTTTCCAGCAGTTCCGCGAACAGATTGCGGTAAGACTTTTGTTTAACCTTGGCCACTGAGAGTTCCACTTTCAAGCGGTGGATTTGCGATTGCAGGTCTTCTGTACTGGGATATAAGGTTTCTTGCACACGTTTGGCGTAGGCCGAATCGCGAAGGATTTGCGTACGTTCGACTATCGATGAATCGTCCAGTGCCAGGGCAGGAAACCGCTTTTTCAGCACTTCCAAATCCACTTTCCCTTCGAAGGTCTGCAAATCACCGCGACGAATGAGTTGTTGCAGATTATCTCGTGATACCCCCAACAACTTCGCGGCTTTGGCCACTCCCATATAACGTGTCATACGTAAATCCCTGAGTCTATGCTGCAATAAACGACTGTGTCTATCCACAAGCATAGCTAGGAATTAGGTTTCAGGGAACCGCTAAGTGGGCTTGGTGGCGAGATTCTGTCAGTGCTGCTATTGTGCTGCGTATTGTTTTTTTGCCACAAAGGATTTTGTAAGTCTTTTCTTCGTGTCCTTCGTGGTTAATGCCCCACAGTTAGACTTTGAATTTCGCCACTAAAGTGTTGAGATTTTCGGATAGGTGTTGCAAACCATGGCTGTTGCTCGCCACTTGGCTAGCCGCGTGATCAGAGGAGTTTGCCAATTGGATGATATTTTCGATATTGGCGTTGACCGTTTGCGCCACTTTCCATTGTTGCCCCACGGCCTGGGCGATTTGTTCAGTCATGGCGTTGATATTCGCCACCGCCTGGGTGACTGAGGACAAAGTTTCTCCGGCATTGTTCGCCAAACCAATCACTGCCTTGGCCTTGTCGGTATTGGTTTGCATGCGTTGCACAGCAAGCTTGGCATCGCGGATGAGTATCTCCACTTTTTCGATAATCGTATCGGTAGATTCTTTTGTGCGCGTGGCCAAAGTGCGTACTTCGTCGGCCACCACGGCAAATCCCCGGCCTTGCTCACCGGCACGCGCCGCTTCGATGGCAGCGTTTAACGCCAGCAAGTTGGTTTGTTCAGTAATATCGCGAATCACACCAATGACCGCCCCGATTTGCTGCACATCGTCACCCAGTTTTCGGATAACTTCACCGGTTTGCTGGATATCATCGCCCAACTCGTCCACCCCGGCGATGGCTTGATCGACGATTTGCCGGCTGTGATGGGTTTCTTCATCGGCGTGTTGCGCGGCTTGCGCGGTTTGTTCGGCGTTTTGCGCCACATCTTGCGCCGCGGCCGACATTTCATTTACGGCATCGGCAACCATGGCGGTTTGTTGTTTTTGCTGTGTCATGGTCTGCGTCGTAGTATCGGTGATATGGGTCATTTCACCGGTAGCGGCATCCAGTTGCGCCACCGATTCCGACACCTGACGGATAATCTGTTGGGTCTTTTCCGCAAAACGGTTAAATGCGGCTGCCAGCAACGCCACTTCATCGCTGCCTTGCACGTGCAATCGGCGGCTAAGATCACCATCTCCATCTGCGATATCTTCCATAGCCGCAGCAACGGCGCGTATCGGTGTCACAATCATACGGGTCATCAGCCAGGATAAAAACACCCCAACACCTATACCGGCAATCAGCAGAAACGACACCACGCTGGTAGTCGATTGAGTTTGCGTAA
>Ga0209536_100004602_pt1 | contig 21784 bp, 13 predicted proteins | sample DeeMarSeWOR28_12_FD_187461 | JGI IMG/M metagenome (GOLD analysis project Ga0209536, IMG submission 187461) | Marine sediment microbial communities from White Oak River estuary, North Carolina - WOR-2-8_12 (SPAdes) (version 2) | ecosystem: Environmental > Aquatic > Marine > Intertidal zone >... | reverse complement strand
CCTATTGATACAGAAGAAATGGTAGAAAAAGTATTTGGAAAACAAAACAATCGGGGTTGTCTAGTTATTTCTGGTGCGAACGGTATTGTGGGTGCAGGAAAAGCAATGCAACTTGGATCCAGATTGGAACCATTTGGAGTTCCAGTTGTGGGCTTGGATTTCCCGGGAGTGCCTGATGCAATTAGTCAAAAGTATCAGGGATTAATTGGTGCCTTCGGGAAAAAAGGTGCCGATAAAATAATGTCTAACTTTATCCGTCTTTCGTACGATGGTGGGAATCTCCCTTCAAAGCTTAATGATTTCAAGCCACGTTTCCTGTTAGAAGCTATTCCTGAAATTCTTGAAATCAAAAAGAATCATTATGAATTATTCAGAAAAAATTTTCCGGGAATCGAAATTCGTTCAGTAACATCCGGATTTCCGAGTTCAGAACTCGGTGTTAGTATTGCTCATCCTTCTTTTCCTCATGAAATAAATAAAGTTTGGGAAATTGTTGAACCTCAGCCTTCCCCCGTTACTCATCTGTTGTGGGCGTTAGGATTAATCCCGATTCGAGTTAGCGATAACTGGTCGTTTGTTCTTGATGTACTCTTCTGTGGTGTTACACTCTCAGCACTTAGATATCACGAAGCTACTAATATGCCTTTCTGGAAAATCGATAAATATGTTAGAAAAAATATTGGTCCCAATCCATTCAGAGCACACGATGTAATAGGTGCTGCAGGTGCTAACTTTTTAACGTGGTCTTGCCTGCATCATTTATCAAATAATTATGGAAATCTTTTTAAGCCAACAGATGAGCTTGTTGAACACAAGGAAAGCGGACAGAATTGGTATCCACCAAATCATTTCAGACCGGTGGTTGATTGGAGTCTTAATCCTGATGAGGAAAGTGATTTATTAAACTGGATAAAAGGTTCACTTTACCAGATGACAAGTTTGTTACTTAAGGAAAAAAGAAGCCATTTATCAGGTATGAATGCTATTGGTGAGCTCTGCGCTCAATTCCAACCCGGAGTACTTGCTGACATAAGAAGGAATAGTGCAGAAACCACAATTAAGCTGGTTGAGAATTATCATAAACTTTATCCTGATGGAGGAAAAGAGAGCTGGCATCCGTATGTATTTGAGAAGATGAGCGAACCAGAGTGGCAGCAGCTTTATGTAAATGCAGAGCATGATGGAAATGCAGGAGTAATTATTATAGGTCGGGAAAGTTATAACAGTGATGTTGATAGTGAACTCAATCGTGCAATAGACTGGCTTAAATCAGAAGGAATCAAGAATGTAATTGTCACAGGTGATTTTCATCTCTCAACTCAAATGGTCGGTGCGGACACAAGTGATTTCTTCCCTGCTTTGAATAATACGGAAGAAGGATTCAAAATTTCACACTCTTGGTCGAAAACCGCACGAAGGTTAAACGATGAGTTTAAAGTTTCAGTTGGGTTTATTAATGGAAAGCGCTGTCTTGGCGGATTTCTGGAATTACTTATTCATTGCCATTACCTGATAGCCGTAGAAGATGCCAAATTGGGGATGCCCGAAGTTACTCTTCCCGTTGTTCCCGGAATGGAGGGATGTCACTGGTCATTCAGAAAAGCAAAGAAAGAGGACTGGCAGAAACTTCTCTTGCTTTTACTTGAAGGAAAACAAGTGAATGCGAAAGAAGCAATTGGCTGGTTGATTGACTATTCAGCTTCGGAAGGGGACGCTTTTAAGCTTGCGTGGAAAATACTAACAAATAAAGATCATGGATTGAAGAAGCGAGATTTGAACAAGACAGCATTAAAAGATTTATCATTTGAAATAAAGCTACGATCACCAGAAAATCCCGGAATGGAGGCTGCAAGAAAAGCTATAATTGATACTATTCGTGATTCCTGCGCTGCTGATTTAAAGGAAGCTCTCACAATACAATCAAAACATTCTGCTGATTTTATGATATCCGATTTTTGCAAACAAGGCAGAATTGGAAATGAATACAACCGTGTAATGAATGTATAAGATTTAAAAAGTAGCAGACAAAATTTGAATTATAAAATTAATGGTTTACTGTTAGCAGCAGGATTCTCGAAACGAATGGGAAAACCAAAAGCTCTGCTTTTGCGAGAAGATTTACCATTTGCAATTGTGATTCTCCAAAAAATGCAAGTAGTTTGTGAAAGCATTGTTGTCGTAATAGGTCACTTAGGTGATATCATCCAGGAAGAACTAAAAAAATATATTGAGGACAATTCACAGCTGATGTCTAAAGTCAGATTTGTAAATAACAAAAATTATAGTGAAGGGATGACGACTTCTTTACAGTGTGGATTGAGAGTGTCTAAAAATTCAGAATGGGTATTATATCATTTTGTTGACCAACCAAAACTGAGTCCGGAATTCTATAATAATTTTGTTGAACGGATCAGTAGCGATGTCAACTGGATCCAGCCGACGTTTGAAGGAAACACCGGCCATCCGATTTTGATTCACAACTCTGTTTTTAAATTAATCCTTGATCTGTCACCCCATTCAAGTTTAAGGGATTTAAAAAGTCATCCGGATATTAGAAAAAAGTTCTGGCCTTGTAATTATTCTGAAATTCTTTTTGATATAGATACGCCATCTGATTTATAAATAAAGAAAACAAAATGGATATTTATAAAATAGCATCTGAACTGGAAAGCAAAAATGAGCAATTCGTTATTGCGTTTGTAGTTAGTGTCACTGGCTCTTCTCCGGGAAAATCTGGTTTTAAAATGATTGTTAAAAGTGATGGGGCATCGATTGGAACTGTTGGCGGCGGGGCAATTGAGGTTGAAGTAATTAAAGAAGCTAAAAGAAGATTGTTAAATGGTGAAAATTATTTAATGGAATATTTTCTGTCTGATAAAAATCCTGTTGTTAAAGATGATGTTAAAATTGTGCCGATGTCGTGCAATGGCGGCTTAAAAGTCTTTTATGAAGTCCATGGTAAATTGCCAACAGTCTATGTTTTCGGAGGCGGTCATGTTGGCAGTGCGTTGTTATACTTTTTAAGACCCCTAAAATTTTTTACTGTCCTCGTTGATAACAGACAAGATTTTATAAGTAAAGAAAAAAATCCCAACTCCTCAGAAAGCATTTTAGCTGAATATGATGAATTCACGAAAAACTTTAATCCGTCTGAAGATTCATTCTTTGTAAGCGTTACCCAGGGCCATAAATATGACGAGATTATTCTGAAGAATATATATTCGAAAAAGAAAAATTTTAGGTATATCGGTGTCATTGCTTCAAAATCAAAAGCAGCCGGATTGGCCAAATCATTAGAAAAAGAATTCGGAAGTAAACTTGATCTTTCAAACTTTCACTCGCCTGTAGGATTAAAGATTGGCGGTAGCACAGCCGAAGAAATTGCACTAGGTATTGCTGCTGAGATTCAATCAATTCATTACAAAATAATTCAACATCAATAACTAAAAACCGTCTTATAAATATTTTTAATGCAAACAGTCGTTGAGCCAACCGTAAGCGAAAATACCACAGAAAAGAATAATTTAAATACTCACAATCCTATTCAACGATTAACAGCCTTTTGGGCTTTCAGCGAAGCAGCGTTAGGTGGTGTCCTTCATATTACCAGATTACCTTTTAAAGGTATTTTGATTGCAGGAGCAGCAACTGTATTTATAACTCTTATTGGACAATTTTCAAAAAGCAAAGGGACGATTTTAAAATCTACACTATTAGTTATTATTATTAAATATGTGGTAAGCCCCTATACACCGATTACTGCTGCCGTTGCCGTTTTAGCACAAGGACTTTTGGGGGAGTTGTTTTTTATGTCTAGCCGATTTAAGAAAATACTAATTCCCTCCTTTTCAATGGTAATTCAATTTATCTCTGCTGTTCAGAAAATATTAATCGTTACAATCTTGTTTGGGTATAATTTCTGGGTAACTGCAGATGATTTTGCAAACTCGGTCCTTAATGAAATTATGCCAACAGCGAAACTTGAGTTTAGTTTATTAATCATAATAGCCTACACGTTGATTCACGTTGTAGCAGGTTTGTTCATAGGCATATTCATTCTTCAATTATTAAATCATCTTAAGGATTCTAAAACTAGTAATCCAATAGAACTAAACAATTTTAAAAATGCAGAACCCGCTTTTAAAAGATCCGGCAAGAAAAAAAATTGGTTTCAAAAGCCATCGGGTATTACAATTTTGATTTTCTTCATTCTTGCATTGAGCATGTCATTTTTTCTTCCTGATTGGATGAAAAGCGATTTATCAGATATAATCATTATGATTGTAAGAGCCATAATTATTATCACTCTCTGGTATTTTCTCGTATCACCCCTACTATTGATATTTTTATCCAGACTAATTTCAAAACGTAGGATTAAACATCTAAACGAACTTGACAACATTCTTCAGTTTTTCCCGTTACTAAAACAAGTTGTTGCTCTATCTTGGAAAGATTCAAAAAGATATGGCGGCATAAAAAGAGTAAGGGCTTTTACTTTTCAAGTAATTCTTTACGCATTAGATATAAAACACTCAAGTTGAAAGTGAGTTATTTATGCGATCATTTTTCTTTTACTATGTCAAAAACTACTGCAGCAATTTATTGACAGTATCGAGCACTTGATTAACGGATGGGATAGAACCATCGTAGTTATAGACTGCGAGGTGGATAGGATGTTGCGGTAAGTATCGATAGGGTGGGGTTAAGAAAAATATTCCAACTGAAGGAACGCCACATACAATTGCCAAATTTCTAATACTAGTATCGTTCGAAACAACTAGTGTTGCTCCTTTTACATAAGCTGTAACCTCTTCAACACTTGAAACAGAATCGAGCGTAAAAACATTGATCGCAGTATGTAAGTTATTCATTATTTGATTAACAGATTCCCAATCTTCGATTCCCCTCAAAATCAAATGATCATGTCCGCCATAGGTAGTAGATAAAAGCCTAATTAATTCTGTAAAGCTTTTCTGGGGCCAGCACTTGGTGGGTGTTGAAGCGCTTGTAAAATAAAGTAGATATGGCCGTTCGCGATTTACTGACTTACCAGGCATATTGAATTTTAACGGATAACTTATTTTTAGTCCAAACGGCTTTAAAAGATTTAACATATCATCGACCTCAAAGTTAACATCTGAGCGCGGAACAGAAATATCATAAATTAAATATCTGTAAATCACTCTGTAGGGGAATCCGATTTTTAATTTTGCTTTGTTAAGCTTACAAAGCCAGAGCGACCTGCTTGTTGTCGCGAGATCAAATATTAAATCGTGATAGCCAAAATCTTTGGAACTGTGGAGTACATTCGTAATGCTTTTTTTATTCTTCTCGTTAACTTCCATTATATGTAACCTGTCTATCAAATCTTCAGGAACCCCACGATTGTAATTACTTACTATGCTTAATGTGATATTTGCATTTGGGAATGAATTTTTTGTTTCAATTAAGAAATTTCTAGTAAGCACCATATCTCCCAAAGCAGCGTGTCTTATGACAGCAATACTTTTAATATCATCAGGATTGAAGTTTTTTAATTGCTGCGCTGCTTTTTTAGAGTATCTTACGCCTTTTAGATTCCAGGCAGTCATCTGACAGAATTGTAGTTTGAGAAGATGTTCGTATTAAAATTAATTATCATGTCTTTTGTTTTTTGCTAATGAAGGCTTCTCAGATTATGACAAGAATTGGAAGAAATTGTTAATGAAAAAACAATCATTTAATTGAAAACAGAGAAGTCAGCTTTACTTGATTCAGAATGTTCAGAACATCAGTCTGAACATTTCGCAAATTAAACGCAATATTTTTTTCCTGACAGGCAGCATATGTTTGGACCAGAATCCCGATCCCCCAGCTGGATATGTACTTAACATTTCCCAAATCAATTACAATTGCTTTGCTTCCTTTAGCAATTGAATCTTTAACTAATCCCTGAATATCTTCATTTTCAACCCCGATCATCCGGTCTTTTTCAACTAGTATTATAGTGTTGTCTTGTTCTTGAATAGCTTTGACTTCCATGATGCCCTGCGTTTTTGTTATACTTTTATTTTATTTATTCAAAGATAATCTCTAATAGGAATAAATCACAAATAGAATTAGCCGAATATAAACTTTGTTTAAAGATCCAGCATTCTTTTCCCCTGCAGATTGAAACCGGAATTATTTGTTGATAAAGAGAATAATGAGGGGATAAAAATCAAATTGCTTAATTTAGCACCGCCCCCATGTTCTCAAATGCCCCTTCTTTAAAAGAATTTAGACTGTATAGAATAACCAGTGTTTGGATGAACAAATAATACAGATATGAATGCGAAGAATCAATTATAAACCTTACTGCTCATTTTTTTTGCAGAGTCAACTAGTCGCTCCTAAGACTAAAACTCTGTTTGAAGATTTCATTATTAAACTTACTCTCAAACTCAACCTTCATTCTGTTTAATATATTAGCTGTAGCACGATTGTGAATTTTCTCCCAAACAGGATTAATTAAACTACTATAAAACCAGTTTTTCTTTCCATAAAAGTTGAAGGCAACCAAACTGAATAGTTGTGTTTTTTCTGTCTCACTTTGTTTAGATATTGAACTGCGAACATAGAGAGCGAAGATTCCTATTGGATATCCTCCACTGCACTTATATAATAAATATCTTGCATTGTCTGTATCTGTTGTCGGTGTAGCATATTGAATTTTTATGGCAGACATGTTGAAAAGAGGTTTGAATTTTATTCCGTTTGATAGTAATCCTCCCAGATTTACCTTTTCTAATCCAAGGACATAGATTAATATTTTTTCAAGACCTCCATTAAATCTTCTGACACGAGCTATTTGATTCGGCCAGTAATTGGAGTTACCGTCCCACTGTAATAATTCTTCGAAAACATATTTTACTGGAATATCAATTCCGATTTTGTGGATATTTAACACACTAAACTCATTTACAGAAACACCAATTCGTTGAAGAATTTGTTGACTAATGCCCTCTTTCTCTTCAGGGGATTTATGTTCGATAAGTGTTTTTATTTTTGGTGTGTTTAAAAAGAAGTTTTTTATATCACAAAGTATAGAGTTGTCTTCGCACTGATTTTGTTTTTGTTGTTCCAATTAATTTCGGCGAGAGATTTCTATTTTATTCGTTTAATAAAGAGTGAAGTAATATCGTCACTTTGTTGAGCAGCCCCCACATGTTTTCTAACATCTTTAACAATCAGGTCAATAAAATCATGTGGAGTTTTTCCGGAATTAGTTTTTAAAAACTCGATCATTTTTTCATCCGAATATTCTTCCTCGCAGATATTCATTGCTTCTGGAATACCATCTGTGTATAAAAATAATTTTTCACCATTCTCGAAGTTAAGCTTCTTTCCTTCATATGGAATTCCGAAATCAAGCATACCCAATCCAATGCCTCCGGCTTCAATTTGTTCAAGATCGCCATTCTTTCTTATTAAAAAAATTGGATTATGTCCAGCATTAACTGCATCCAGCTCCCCTGTTTTAGAATTCAGGACAGCGATAAAAAAAGTAATATATTTATCAGAAGGAGAAGACTTGAAAATCAACTTGTTCAGTTTATCCGCAAGATCAGTTAATGGCAAATTAAACTCGAGATATGAATATAAAGCAGCATTTAGAGTATTCACAAGAAGAGCGGCCGAAATTCCTTTGCCAGCCACATCAGCAATTATGAGTGCAAATTTCCCTCCCCCCAGGTCTATACAATCATAATAGTCACCGCCAACCTCTTTGGATGGAATATTAATCCCGGCAATCTCGTATCCATCAATCTGTGGTAATTGTTTTGGAATTATTCTTTGCTGAATTGCAGCAGCAAGATTAAGTTCCTTTTCCATTCGTTCTTTTTCTAACGATTGACCAAGGAGATATTCGTTTTCTATCGAAGCTTGGACCTGTCTTCCGATTGCTTGTAAGAGTAGTTTGTCCAGATCACTAAATGCTGTCACACCCTTTCTGGTTTCCTTTTCAGACAGCACAAAAAGATACTGTTTATTATTAAATTCAAAACCGAACTCAATTTTATATTGATTATTTAGAATGAAGTCGAGATCAGAATTGCTTGGAAAGGTAATTTGTTTTTCTGTTGATGCATCTGAAAGACTTACAATTTTAATCATCGCTGAGGAAGCATTGGTCAAAGAAACAACCCTCTCAATTGCTAGATCAAAAAGAACGTTTTGCTTGTCGTATCTTGAAAGTTCGATATCTGCATCGATTAGATTATTGAGCTGTAAAATTTTTTCATTCAATTCAAATATTAACTGCTTTTCCTTCTTCTGATTTAAAAAGGAATTGTATGCACTTGAAAAAACCTGTAGTAGTATTTGTAGAGTTATTTTGTCAAAATCAGTCCAGTTGCTCCCATCCAGTTTGTTTCCTGCAAAAATTCCCAGATAAGAAGAATCCGACAACGGAAGCACTACGATCACACTGAATTTTTTATCTGTTAAATATTTTATACTTAATTGCTTATTGTGGCTGAGTAAAGATTGGTCAATCCCATCATTGTCCTTTTGTGAACTTAGATATTTCCATTCAGCATCGATTGAGAGTTTGTGCAAAATGTGAATACTGGACAAAATGAAATTACCTCTGAGCAGGTGCCCGAAGTTTTTTGCGATTTCTTCAAGACTGTTACACTTTATAAGTGCTTCGAACCCTTCCTGAAAAGATTCGGCTTGGAGAGAAAGTTTTTCAACTAGTAGGTTTTGTTCCAATTTTTATTAAAATAGAAATGTTGAGTTCGAAAAAGTAAGATATTTATTTAAGTGCAGCCTCAACAGATTCAGCCTTTTGAGCAAATTGAAATATTCCCATAATGTTAAATGTTTTGTCAATTGTGGGATCCAGATTAGTAAACACTAGCTTGCCATTTCGCTCATTAAGTTTTTCAATAATATCAATCAGATACGAAATCCCAATGGAATTAACAACTTTTGACTTTTCAAGATCCATAATAACCTTATTCATATCTTCAGTAAAGCTTTTGGAAAATTCGTCCAGAATTTTTTCACCAGCGACATTGTTTATATAACCGTCAGTTCTTAATACCAGAATTTTGTCGTGTGTTTCTGAAATAATATTAAAGTCGCTACTCATTAAAGTCTCCGCTAACTTAAATTTTTTATAATTGATATTTTTGTGCCCGTGGGTTTGGATTCAATTACTAAATCATCTGACATTGATTTCATTAATTTTAATCCCCAGCCTCTTTTGTTTTTGCTACCTAGTTTATTTTCGATTTCCGGTGCGGGAACCGAATTAGGATCAAATCCCTTCCCGTAATCCGTTACCAAAATAATCAACTTATCTTTTGTCATGGTAAACTCAACATTTACATAAGGCTCCTCTCCGCCTGAATGTTCAAGACCGTTTATTATTGCTTCGGTAACAAGCACCCGTGCTTCTCCGATTTTATCTTCGGAAATGCCAAAATATCCGCCCATTTTTTCCAAACCTTGAATCGCCACCAGCTCTATATCGGGAACCTTTGGCAGTTTGATTTCAAGTTTTAAGTCTGTGTCTATCAAAATAGTGCCTTAGTAAATAATAAAATCTTAGTACAAAGATAAAGTTTAATGTGAATAAAATAATACTTTTTTATTTGCCCGTAAGTCAAAGCAATATTTAAACCGTTCAATGATGTTCATTTATTAACATTTCAAGATTCCGGATATTTGCTTTGAGTTGATGGTCATAATTCTTTTGGGCATACTCTGTATAATATTGATGTGTTGAAAGAAAATTAAGTGAGCGTTTAAGCCAGTCCAATTCACCTAATTTTTTATTTTCACGCAACTCTGTCTCTGATTTTAGAAGATTATTTTTTTCAAGGTAATCTGGTTTTGCCAGAGAAATCAGATCAGCGTCGCAAATAACAAACTCTAGAATGTTTTTGGGTTGGTTGGATATTTTGGTTGCCATTATACAAGCAACAGCCTTATCAATTTTGTCTTCCTGATAATTTCTTTCAGTTAAAAATTCGTAAGCGATCTCCGCACTTTTTTCTTCGTGTCCATTAGCCCTAAAAATATAGCCTGTATCATGGAACCAGGCAGCAATATTTAAAATTTCAAGGTCCTCTCTTAAAAGTCCGGATGCCTTCCCAATTTCTTCACATCCTTCAACAGTTTCTATGGTGTGCCATAAATCGTGATATATAGCCCAGTCCGGAAGCTTTTCTTTAAATAGTTTTGTTACGTATTCCGATATGTTTTCTATTAAATTATTTTCAATGTCTTTTTGATGCATAACAATTAATATTTTAATAATAAAACTAGTTAGAATTACCAAACACCCGATTGCAGCCAAACATTTTCATTCATTTGTGAATCTCCATTTGTAATATTTCCAAGAATTGAAATAGCTTTTAAACTATAATTCATAGCCTCTTCATTTTTTCCCTGTGCCAAGTAGATCTGGCCAAGATTGTCAAATGTTTTTGCAAGCCCATGAAGATTTCCGGTCTTCTCACAGTATTCCAAACTCTTTTCATAATATTTAATTGAATCTTCAAATTCTTTTTTCTGTTGGTAAATGTATCCGATATTATTATAGGTTGCCGCAAGTCCGCCGGATAATCCTGATTGTTCTCTAATTTCCAAGCATTTGTTATGAAAGTCCAAAGCTTTGTTAAATTCTCCCATTTTACTATAAATTATTCCCATATTGTTATAAACGTCTGCAAGAGCTGAACTTTCACCTAATTTGTTTAAGAGTTTAAAAGCATCAACAATTATTTTTTCAGCTTCAGTTAAATTACCTTGTCGGTAATAAACCATTGAAATACCAGAATTTATCCTTGCTGACAACTCATTGTCATTATCCCGGTTAATCAACTTGAGTGCATTATAATATTTCTCCAAAGCCATTTCATAATTACCGGATCTTTCAAAAACTTTACCTAGCTTGTAGTAAATATCTGATTGCCAAGCAGAATCATTATTATAATTCATTGCCGAATTATAATGGTTTGTTGACTTAATGTATTGAGCTGTTACTAAATAAATGTCCCCCATAGATTCATGAATTTGAGCAAAATCTTTTGGTTCGGTTTGAACTTTACCACATAATTCAAGAGCCTTTGAATAGAATAAAATTGCATCTTCATTTGCAAATAAGCTTTTTGCTCTTTCGGCTGCAAGTTTGTTATAATGTAATGCTTTAACAAAATCTTTTCCTTTTTCGAAGTGAAGAGTTAAGGGTGCGGCGAAATCAGCGAGATTTTCAGAATAAAGACTTTCTATTGCGAGTCCTATTTTCTTATGTAAGGCTTGCCTCTGAGACAAAAGCAGTGAGTTATAAAGTACATTTTGTGCGAGGTCTTGCTTAAAAATAAATTCTTTTCTAATGACAGTAGCGTTGGATCTAATATTGGCAGGCAAGTGCCTTAAAATAAATTCCTTGTATTGTAATTCCTTTAACGAACCTTCAAGTTCCGATTCATCCAAGCGATTACTTAAAACTTCGGCTAAAAGTTTTTTGGGAAAGACTCTCCCGATCACCGCAGCAGTCTGAAGAGTGATTTTGTCTATTGGCTCAAGATTATCAACCCTCGACATAATAACATTGTGCAGTGAATCAGGAACCCGCAATTCACTTTTTAGGCTTGGTGTTTCCGATGGATCTTTTTGTTTAATTAATTCACTCTGTTCTGAAATTGAACATAATAGTTCTTCAATAAAAGAAGGATTTCCTTCCGACCTACTCATCACTTGATTTCTGATTTCCAATGATAATTCGACATTACTAGTTAGACTACTTATGAGATCATTACATTCCTTCTCTTTAAGGGAATGTAGAGGCACATCTGTATAATTATCTGGATATTTTTCAAGCACGTTTTTGTGGAAATCCCACGCTCTTTTTTCGTTTTCATCTAATCGATATTGTAACAAAAAAAGCACTGGCACTTCTAATACGAGAGAAAGGAGTTCATTTAACAAGTCCAGTGAAGACAAATCACACCATTGTAAATCTTCCCACACTAAAACAACTGGATTTTGGACGGCTTCTTTCTTAATAAATTCTTTAAATGCAAAATAAAACTGTCCTTTAACAGCAAGCAGATCTTCATAATTGGTTTCCATTCGTTCTTTTGCAGTGCCGGATTCTTTTAGGAAGTATTTGATGTAAGGAACAATATCATCAGATTTTTCTCCGAAAAGGTCTTTAACTTTTTTTTCAATGCCTTCAAGTATTTGCTGATTCGTTGAGTCTTGGAAAAAACCGAAATAATTTCTCAATAGATCCAGTGCTACCCAGTAACTTTTATTTGAAGTGTAGGATAAGGCCTTTCCTTCACCCCATTTAAAATCCTGTGGCTTTTCATTATAAATCTCTTCGACTAGTCTACTCTTCCCAATTCCCCTGTCGCCCGTAAGAGAAATTATTTTTCCTCTGCCATTTTTTAAATCTTCAAGAGCATCTTTTATTTTTCTTAATTCAGATTCTCTGCCAATCAATGGGGAGTTATCTCTTATGACATCAGTGGAGCGAAATGATTGATTTTTAGTTCTCAACACTCTGAATGTATTTATCGGGGTAGATTTTCCCTTAACTTGGATTGCACCAATGGACATTAATTCGAAATCACTCTGTACCAGTTTTTTTGTTACTTCAGTAATTAATATAGTTCCTGGTTCTGCTGCTGACTCCATTCTTGCTGCAACATTTACGGTATCTCCCATAGCAGTATACTCAACACGAAAATCCGTACCTACTTCAGCAACAACAACAAGACCCGTATTTATACCTACTCTAACTCCAAATCCCTTTATGCTCCTCTCTGCTTCAAGCTTTTTACTAAATGCTTTTGCACCTTCAATGATATCCAGAGCCGCTTTGCAAGCACGATAAGGATCATCTTCGTGTGCTATAGGTGCACCAAAAAATGCCAGAATGGCGTCACCCATCAGACGGGCGATAGTCCCTTCGTAACGTGTAATTGGTTCGATTAATACATTAAAAGCTCCGTTCATTATTTCTAATACTTCTTCGGGATCAAGATTTTCCGCCAAAGAAGTTGATCCTTTTACATCAGAAAAAAGAATTGTAACTACCCTTCTTTCTCCTTCCATTTTGCCTTTGCTGGAAAGCAGCTTTTCCACATAAGATGTTGGCATTAATCTTTTCAACGTCTGAGTCATATTATCATTTGAAGTTACCGGTTCAATTTGATGTTGAATTTGTTTTTGTGCGATTGATTTTAAAGGATTTCCGCAGTTCAAACAGAAGTTTGCATTATTCGGGCATTCAGTATTGCAGGACGGGCAAAATATCATTTCTCACATATTGGATTTGTAAGAAACTATTTCTTCTGAAATATCGCGTACACGTTTGGATAAGGTTTCTATAATTCGGAAAGCAAGTGAAGGATCTTTCTGGATACTATTTAAAAGATTTTTTCTGTCTACGGTAAGTATCCGCGCTTCTCCAATTGTGCGAATGGTTGCGCTGCGGACTTCTTTACTGAATAATGCCATCTCACCGAAAAAGTCACCTGCTTTTCGAATCGCTAATCTTACCTGTGTGCCGTTGTTGTCTCTTAGTACTTCTACTTCACCGGATTGAATAACATACATGCAGTTGCCGGACTCACCTTGTTTGATGATGATTTCGCCATTTTTGTACTCTTTACCTAACTCTCCTGATTTCATATTTCACCTCAACTATTTTTATTCAGTAATGGGGAATTATTTTACTTTAATAACTACAAATGAAATATCGTCCTGTTGAGTTGCACCGCCCATCCATTCTTCGCCAGTCTTTACAAGATTTTGAATGATATTATCTGGTGTATCATTAACAAATTCTTTAAAGCGATCTTTTACTCTTGGATAACCAAACATTTCCTCGCTTAAATTCATTTGCTCGGGCAAGCCATCTGATAATAGTAATAGAGTATCACCGCTTTTAATTTCTTTTTCAACAACCTTGTAAGAAAATTTTCTCATTGCACCCAGAGGCATTCCCTGAATAGTGATTTCCTCAACTTCTTGCTTATCTTTGTCGAAGTAGTACACCGGTGGCATACCAGCACTTGTGATCAGTAATTTACTGTCCTCTATTTTCAGCAAGCTGAATGACATCAATATCCGCCCCAATTTAATTTCTTTTATCATACCAGTGCAATGGTTCATAAATTCCTGGAGACCAAGCTTTGCTGCGTCGGAAGTAAAAAAGCCCTTCATCAATGTAACCATAGTTCCGGCTTGCAGTCCATGTCCGGTAGCGTCTCCGAAAGCCACATTTAAAACACCGTTATCCTGTACAATAAAATCATAATAATCTCCACCAACCTCAGTTGCGGTTTTCATAAAGGCAGCAATTTCAAGATTTGAAAGTTTTGGTAACTCTCTTGGCAGCATAGATAGCTGCAATTCTCTTGCTTCTTCAAGCTCTTTGGTTTTTCTTTCGTTCTCAATTTCAATGGCTCTTTTTTCAGCTTCTGTTGCTTTAAGTCGTAATTCATTTTCACGCATCTTTGCTTTTTGTTCCCGTCGGTTAATTTCAATGGTTCTAAGTCCGTAAAGAGCACTTAAAAACAAAATGACGTAGATCCCATAAGCGATATTAGTTCTCCACCAGGGTGGCAGCACTTCAACGAATAATGATGCACCCTTTTCATTCCATACACCATCATTATTTGATCCGATAACACGAAGCACATAATCATCGGGGGAGAGATTTGTAAATGTAATTGTGTGGTTATTTCCCAGCTGTATCCAGTTTTCATTGAAACCTTCCAGCATATACTTGTACTGATTTTCTGAATTGTTGTAATAGCTCAATGCAGAAAATTGCAAAGTAACTATATTGTCTTTGAAAGTAAGTCTAATACTATCTCTTGCCGAGATACCTTTTTCTAAAATTGGTCTTCCTTCTTCATCATCTGTGTTATACCTAAGAAATTCTGTAAACACAACAGGTGGAACAAAAGTATTTCCCTTCACACTATCAGGATGAAAAACATTAAATCCGTTTATCCCACCAAATAATAAACGACCAGTTTTATGATCTTTTGCATATGCATTTTGGTTGAATTCATTACTCTGTAAACCATCAGCCGCATAAAAATTGGTAAACAATTCTGATTCCATGTCAAATTTAGATAATCCATCGTTTGTGCTTAGCCAAAGGTTCCCCCTGTTATCTTCAAGAATTCCAAAAATAAAGTTGTTAGCAAGTCCATTTTCTTCGGTGTAGTTTTTAAATGTATTGTTCTTTCGGTTATATCCACTTAATCCCTTGGTTGTACCAAACCACATATTGTCCTTACTGTCCATAAACACAACAAGTATATTGTCATCAATTATACTAGTGGGATTATCAGGATTATTTTTTAGGTGTATAAATTTTTTAAGCTTTTTATCAAAAATATTAACTCCTCCCCCAAATGTACCAAGCCAAAGCTTTCCTTTATTATCTTCAAACATTGTCCAGACACTATTGGAACTTAGTGAGGTGCTGTCATTCTTATCAGATTTATAATGAGACATTTTACCGGTTCTTCGGTCAAGCCGGTTTAGCCCTCCCGCATAAGTTCCTATCCAAATTATTCCATCGCGATCTTCTAGTATTGAGTATACACGGTTATCTGTAAGGGAGGTAGAGTCTGTAGGATTATTAACAAAGTGTTTGAATGTTCCCCTATTAGGATCAAACGAACTTAAACCACTGCTGAAAGTGCCCAACCAAAGTATACCTGATCGATCCTGATATATTTCAACAACTGAATTACTGAGAAGGGAGTTTGAGTTTGATGGATTGTGTGAGTAGTTTGTAAATTTTTTTTTGTCATAATCAAACCTATCTAACCCACCGTTTCTCGTTCCAACCCAGTATTTTCCGGATCTGTCAACACATATAGAAACAACCGCATTATCGCTGAGACTGTTTTTATCTTCCGAATTATTTACATAATGCTCAAACACATTTTTGGAAGAATAGAAATAATTAATTCCTCCTGAATTTGTCCCAATCCAAATTACGCCACCACGATCCTCATAAATAGACCAAATATAATTATCATTAAGGCTATTAGGATTTGTAGGATCATTAGAATAATGTTCAAAGGAGTTTTTATTCCGATCGAATTTATTTAAACCACCGTTGATGGTACCTACCCATAAATTGCCTTTCGAATCTTCGTAAATTGGCCAAACCCAATTATCACTTATACTATTGAGATTAGCCGGATCATGCTGAAAATGAGTAAATTCTCCTGTTTTTTCATCAAGCTTATCAAGACCATTGTATGTCCCGACCCACAAACTCCCTGAACGATCTCTATAAACAGAATAAACTTTATCACTACTAATACTTAAAGAATCATTAGGATCGTTTTTAAATATGGTAACTTCACCTGTTTTTCTATCGATCAGTTTAAGTCCCGACTCAGCACCCGGATTACTTATCCATTTCCCTTTGGGCTCATCAAATACTCCATCAAATCTGTTCACATTGAAACCTAGGGTACTTATACTATCTTTTTTAAGTACAGTAAATGATTCAGTTCTTGGATTGTATCTTTGAAAAAAACCATTTTGGGTTTCTACATATAATGTCCCTGCAGGATCTTTATAAATTGCAAAGATGAAATTATCGGTCAGGCTGTTTGGATCGGAGGGATCGTTTTTAAATGTTTTAATGCTGTATCCGTCATAACGGTTTAAGCCATCCTGTGTCCCAAACCACATAAAGCCCATGCTATCCTGCAAAATACAGGTAACGGCACTTTGCGAAAGACCATTTTCGACCGTTAGATGATTGAAAGAAATTGTATGTTGAGCAAATAATTTCTCAAGAAGCGAAAAAATTAAAAGAAGGACAAATGGGAAAGACTTAAACTTAATCCCCATAAATATATCACAGTTATTTTACTACTTGTTTAATATTTATTAATTAAAAAATATGCTGTGACAAGTATACTAATCATGAATTAAAAATCCTTGGTTCCCTATATAAGAACCAAGGATTTACATTGCGGTCTTTTACTTTAGCAAAATCAGCTTCTTCGTAGAAACAAAAGAGCCACTTCTAATAGCATAAAAATATACGCCACTGGATAAACCGGATGCATTCCACACAATAGAATGATAACCGGCATCTACTTCTTCATCTATTAGTGTTGTTACCAGATTTCCGAGAATATCATAAATTCGTAATGTTACCTGGTTTTTCTCCGGTAATTGATAGTTTATTTTCGTTGTTGGGTTGAATGGATTAGGGTAGTTTTGATCCATTCCATACTCAGTTGGTAACCCAGTATTTTCTTCACCGGATTTCTTTTTCAAGTTTGTACCAAGCGCCTGTTGTCCAAATTTCCAGGCATTAGTCAAATGATTCATTACATTTATAAAGAGCTCTTTGTTTTTCCCTTTCAATGCTTTGGCAAGTTCGGCATTAGCGGAAGCTATTACCTCTTCACAATTTGAAACCACACAACTTTCGGAACCTAGAAAGATTGAAGATTCAGCAAATATAACAGAACCCTCATAAAGATATTCAAAGGCTGTTAATATCTTGTTCCCCACCGCGGGGTTGGACGTTAAATAGTCAACAAGATTAATTGCTTTAGTTAAATCATCATAAAAATCTAATCCAGATTCAGATAAATTATTATCATCTGTAAAATTTCCTTCATTCAGTGCAGAATTTAGTTTATTGATCGCACTTTTAACTTTGCTTTTGTCGCCACCAGTTAACATATCCCTGACCTCTGTGAGCAATTGAAGAGCAGCCAATATCTTCCCCTTGCCCGAAGATTCCGGAGGCAGCTCTGTTTCAGATACAAATACGGCATGATTTTGCTCAACGAGGTACTCTCGGTTCATGATCAGAATACCACTGGAATCTGTTGTATATTTATCCGAAGCATAAACTTCAATGTTATAACTTCCAATTACGTTTGCAGAATCGGCAGAATATATAAAACGGTAAACAGTATCCTGAGGAACATAAACAAGCTGATATGCAAAATTATCTGCCGGATCAGGTTTGTTCGGAGTTGTTATTGCGGCAATTACGAGAGCATTGTCTATAAAGCTACCAGTATTTTCATGTTCGTTTTTGAATTGGTTTTCTCCACCCTCGTATAATTTGGCCTCAATAACGATCTGCTCTCCTTTAACGTATCTTTCTTTGTCCGTATCTACTACTAATACTCGGCCAGTTTTAGAAGACATAAATACTCTAATAGGCTCTGGCTCTGCAGGAGCCACATTCTCAACAATATAACCCTGCCATTTACCTGGTGAAGGATTATTAACTTTAAAAGACTCATATGTTCCACCACTGATAAACTCAATTTGATATTGAGCAAAAGGCGGGTCCTGATAGTTCGAGCTATCTATAATTTCGCCATCAGGAGTAATTAATCTCAGGTCGTAATCACTGCCTTGCCAGAGAAGACCAAATTCTGTTTGTGTGGTACCTTGCCACAACAAACCACCCTGCCACAAAAGGCCTCCCTCTTTGATATTACCTTGCCAGAGAAGACCAAAATCAGTTTGCGTCGTACCTTGCCACAACAGACCGCCCTGTCCAGCAGCATGAACTGAATCACTACTAAATGGTTGAGAAACATATGTGACCTGGAGACCAAGTAGTCTAAACCAAATTGTATTTACAACTAACCCAATATCTGTTGCATCAGGAATTTTATAAAATTGTCCATCTGTTTCATTTGCCAGATAGCCCATTTTGTCGGGTCCGAATGGACTTTGTGCGAATCCCAGAGTATTCACTACGGTAGAAGTCGGTCTTAAAATAGGAACAACATTGTCAACAATAGTTGGGGAAGAAAATTCTTCACCCGCACTAAATAGAATAATTATTTTTTTCTTATCAGGATGATCAGTAGTCTGTAATTCAGTATTGGCAGCCAATATTCTTTCTGCAATATTTCCCTCTCCCCCGGGTTCAAGTTCGTTTAGAGCATCTATTAATTTTGTTTTATTATAATCAACCAAATAATACTCTGGATTTCGAGAATTTACAATTGTGACACGATCATTGTCTCTAAGTTTATCAACCAAGGATAAAGCAGCATTAACAGCGGGATAAAAACCATCATAAGCCCCGGTATAAGTTGCAGACCCATCAAAAACTAAAACAAGGTCAACATATATCTGATCCAGACTGTTATAAATTGTCTCAATACCAGCAACGTCACCCTCTGGTGGATCCATATTCGGATCGATATCCTTGTAATCGTATAAAGTTGTTTTTTTGGTTTCGTTTAATCTAATTCTCTGATAAGCGGTCTGTTCCTGGTTATCCGATAACATTGGCAGTATCCATCCGGGGTCACCAGGATTTAACAAATCACCAAGTCCACAATAATGTGAACCCTCATGTGCAGCTACGTTTTGGACATCTAATTTATCATCCGAACCAGTAGTTGGAGCTGCGCATTCGACTGTGGTTTGTGATGAAGTTTGAGGTGTACCATTAAATGCTATATCGACATCCAAAAATTCGCCAGTTGGTACGTAGTATAAAACTCTTGTTACCGCCACAACATTTTCACTTGCCTCGGTAATATCCCAGTCTTCACCATCCAGCCAAACAATATTATTAAGCCCATCGGCTTCAAACGAATATTGTTCAGAGGTGGAGCTTAAATTCCCTCGTTCAAAATGAAGTTGCGGTAATTCTCCCCAAGCACCCAGTCCATTTTCTATAGCTTCAACATAATTTTCACCTTTATTAATAACTGATGGTGCAATAGTAAAAACAGATTCTCCATCCCGCCAGTGTAAAGGCAATCCTTCTCTGGTTCTGTTAATTATATATTTTTTCCCAAATAATTTTGAACTTACAACCGGATCAGAGAATTCAGAAGTGTTTCCATTTTCATCCGTTGCCGTTGCAGTAAGAGAATGATTATTATTAATATCTACAAATGCGTCTGGCAAATTAAATTCAAACTCTACGTAACCATTTTCGTCGGTTGTAAAAATAGTATCGCCCAGGAATGTTTCACCTCCGTATTCAAGATTATCTGAATTAGAGAAAAATTGCACGGTATAGCTTTTTAATGGGTGACTTTCCAGATAACCATAGACCACTATGCCAGGACTGCTTTCTGAGCCATAAAATGCTTGAACAACAGGATAATTCTGGTGATGGTTTCCTCCCTCATCAATGTCAAGCGGATCATTAACATCACGCTCATTTTCAATTAGATTTCCATTTCCATCAATGCTCATCAAATCAATGCCCAAATCCAAAGCAGAAAACACAGAATTTGAATAAATTGAATTTGATAAAATTGAATTGCCAATTCCTTTACGCACACCGACACCCGCAGCCCCGTTACTGGAAATTATATTTTCGCCTATAGAGTTGTTATTTGCATCTGTCCAGCCCGAAACAAGATCGTTTATACCGAGAGCAATTCCCTCATTATCATTATAAGCAATTACGTTATTATTTATTTCATTATTGTTTGTACTGTAACCCAGAAGCACGCCAATGTTATTCCCAAAATCCGACATACTTTCATTTGTACCAATGTGGTTGTTGCTAATAGTGTTGTTAACGGTTGTCTCGTCTTTAACAAATATACCCGAACTGTTCCAACCCCCGATAAAGTTCGCATCAATGCTATTATTATTTGAACCACCGCTTATAGCAATCCCATTTCCCAAATTACTCATCACCTGACCACCTGAATTCAATCCAATATAATTTCCCAAAATTGAATTGCTAGTGCCGTTTTCAACAACAATTCCATTTGAATTACCAAGGATAATATTTTTTTCAGAGGAATTTGTTCCACCGATTATATTTGAAGAAGAACCGTTCCCTATAAAAATCCCACCATTTGTATTTGGCAAACCAGAATTGCCTGTTAAATCTGTACCAAAGTAGTTGTTCTGAACTATGTTTTCACCTCCGAAAGTCAAAGATAAACCATATCCACTGAATGAATTAATTACAAGGTCTCGAATAGTGATGCCACCACTAATTATTGAAATTCCGTTTACATTTGTTCCCGTTGCAAGAGAACCATTAATCTCAATAATTGGCAATCCAACGTATCCCTTCTGAACAGCAGCATCCAAACTCAAGGCTTCTGATATTGCTGGCAAGGGTGATAAGGGTTGGATTTTGTACGGGCCGTTTCCAGAGATATAAAAATATAGTTTTTGAAATCCTGGTAAAGCGTTAGCTTCCTGAATTGCTGATCTTAGTGTAACCTCCCCATTACCGGCATCGGCTTTACCATCACCAGGAAGTAAATCAGGTAAGTCACCAGTAGAATTAATAACAAAGAAAGGAAGATGTTTACTATTTACGATTTCGGTAATGTTCTCGACTCTTAAATGATTTGTATAAAGTGATAAATCAGTTAAGGCTGTGTCCTCCGCGTTATTGAAGTAAGTAAATTCGGTAAAAGACCATTGTCCTCTCAAATATTGATTAAGCGATGACGGAAAATTTTCAGCAGGATTACCATTACCACCTGAATTATTAATGTTATTATCTCCAAGCGCAATATCGAATATTCTTATTTCATCAATTAAACCTTTAAAGGCTCCTATGCTTGATTTTCCAACGAACAAACCTGTAGTTCCTGAAGTAGTACTATAATTGGGATTAATTTGGAAAGAAGTCGAAGATACCATGGTGCCGCCCGAATAAATTTTCAGATTATTATTCTGAACACTACCGTCGTAAGTTCCGGTAATTGCTAACCATTCAAATGCTGGCAGTGTATTAGTATTTACGGTTGCGTTATTATTGTTCCCCACG